>Ga0154020_10004672_pt1 | contig 16291 bp, 6 predicted proteins | sample Klosneuvirus_201_FD_109709 | JGI IMG/M metagenome (GOLD analysis project Ga0154020, IMG submission 109709) | Active sludge microbial communities from wastewater, Klosterneuburg, Austria - Klosneuvirus_20160825_MG | ecosystem: Engineered > WWTP > Aerobic digester > Activated sludge | place...
ATTCCTGGCGACCATAGCGCGTTGGCACCACCCCTTCCCATCCCGAACAGGACCGTGAAACGACGTCGCGCCGATGATATTGCGGATTTACCCGTGAGAAAGTAGGTCATCGCCAGGGCCTTATGAAAAAGGGCCACCCCGAGCGGGGTGGCCCTTTTGCTTTTCGAAGACCGCCCGCGCCCGACGCGGTCAATTCTCCAGAATCAGCGCCGCGGCGGGAAAGTTCGCGAAGGCCTCGGCGAGCGCGATCGCGCCGCCGCGCACGACGACCGTTTCGCCGGTGAGCACGTTGGCCAGGCGCGCGCCCTCCGGAAGTCCGTCCACGGCGATTGCGGTATCGGACCAGGTCTCGACGCCCAGGGGCAGCCCCTGCGGCTCGCCCAGCAACTGCGCGAAGAGCCTGCCGGCGATCACGACCAGCCTGCGTCCTTCGTGATGCCTCGCGTAGGCGAGCGCGTGCGCCGCCTTCTCGCCACTGCTCTCCAGCGGCTGATAGGCGCCCTCGCGAAAGAGCGCCGGGTCGTCGCGGCGCAGGGCGAGGATCCGCGCGGTGACGAGCAGTTTCGCGCGCCCGTCGTGGAGGTAAGCCGCCAGCTCGCGCGCCCGGGCCGCGCCGCCGGCGCCGCTGCCGCCGATCTCCGCGAGCACTCGGGCGCGAAGCGCATAGTCCACCGGGCGGCGGTTGTCGGGATCGACGAGGCTGAAGTCGAGCAACTCGTTGCCCTGGTAGAGATCGGGCACGCCCGGCGAGGTGAACTTCACGAGCGCGAGCGACAGCGAACCCAGGGCGCCGAACCACGCGAGGCGCGAAGCCTGGGCGCGCAGGTCCTCCAGGAAAGGCGAGGAGCGCTCACCGCCGAGCAGCATGCCGACGAAACGGGCGAGGCCCTGCTCGTAGGCCTCGTCCGGCCTGATCCAGCTCGTGCTGCGCTTGGCCTCGCGAGCCGCCTTCAGCATGTAGCGCTCGATGCGGCCGCGGTACTCGTCCAGCGCCTTGCCCTGGAGGCCTTCGGGCGGATAGGTGCCGAGAAGGGTCTGGTAGAGCAGGTATTCGTCGTTGCGCGAGGGCACGGGCGCGCCCTCGATCTCGCCTCGCGCGCCGCGATTGATCGTGTTCCAGCGGCGCAGCAGCAGGCGCCAAGCGGCCGGCATCTCGGAGATCACGTTGATCCGCTGGCGCACGTCCTCGCTTCGCTTGTTGTCGTGGGTCGAAGTCGCGAGCATCGTGTGCGGCCACCGCGCGGCGCGGTCGGCGCTCGCGCCATGGAAGGCGCGAACCGACATGCCGAAATTCTCGGGGTGGGAGCCGACCTCGTTCAGCGACGTGAGCCGGTTGAACACGTAGAGCGCCGTGTCCTCCACGCCCTTGGCGGCGAGCGGCGACGTGAATTGCTGGAACTTCATGGCGAAGCCAAGGGCGCGCGCCTCCAGGCCGGCCGGCGATCCTTCGGGCACCGCCCCCAGGAGGATGTGGCGAAGGAAGCCGAAGACGGTCGTGTCGGCCGCGCGCGTATGGCGCAGGGCAAGCGCGATCGCCCAGTCGATGTACCTGCGGTCCTGTTCCGACGGCTGGCCCGCGATGTAGGTGCGATAGACGGGCATGCAGGCGGCCACTTGCGCCAGCGCCTCGCGCAGCGTGTTGAACGTGTAGTCGCGCGTGCGCAGGTCCGCCCGGGCGATGCGCAAGAGCTCGGTGGCGAGCATGGTGAGCTCGGAGGCCAGGGCGCTTCGCATGATGTCGCGCTTGCTGAGGTAGGCGAGTTCCTCGAATTCGAGGCTCTCGCCGGTGAAGCTGCGCCAGGTGCGCTCGATCCGGCGTTCTGCGCCGCGGTCGACGAATATCGCGTTCACGACCGCGGCGAACCGGTAGCCGGTGGTGCCGTGGAGGGCCCAGCTCTCGGGCGTGTGCTCGTGCGGGGCCGTGATCTTCTCGGCGAGCACGTAGAGCGGCCGGGCGGGGCGGCCCCCGTCGCCGTCGGCCGCGAGCGTCGTCCCCAGCCGGCGCGCGTAGCCCTCCTGCAGGCGCCGGAAGTACTGCGCCGGGTCGAAGAGGCCATCCGGGTGGTCGATGCGAAGCCCGTCGATCGTGCCCGAGGCGGCCAGCTCGAGCGCGAACCCGTGGGTGGCCTCGAACACCTGCTCGTCCTCCATGCGCAGCGCGGCGAGCTCGTTGATGTCGAAGAAGCGCCGGTAGTTGATCTCGTCCGAGGCGACTCTCCAGTACGACAGCCGATAGGCCTGCGCCTCGAGAAGCGCATGAAGCGCCTCGCGGGTCCCGCCGTCGCCGGCGGCATTGACTTCCGCGACCGCCGAGGCGATCGCGCGGCCCAGCCCCGGATGCCCGGCGGCGAGACCCGACAGGCGCCGCTTGTGTGCCTCCTTGTCCCGCGAGCGCTCGGCGATGTCCTCGGCGCTCGTGACGCCACGGCCGGGAAGGTGGCCAAAGGCGGACGAAAGGCTTCCCAGTTCGCCGCGCGCGACCGCGGGAAAGTCCGCGGGCAGCAGTTCCGCGGCGCGGTGCAACAGGCCCGCGTACCCGCGCGGGTCCACGGGGAAGCGATGCTCGTGGTAGCGGATGGCGAAGACGCCGGCTTCCGGCTCGAAGACGAGCACGAGGTCGCCGCTCGCGAGCACGACGCCGTAGTGCTCTCCCAGGACCGGCACGAGCACCTTGCCGGCCAGCTCGACATTGGCCGGCAGCCAGTCGATGTCGAAGTAGCGCGCATGGAGCGAAGCCGGGCCGTTCTCGAGGACGTCCATCCACCAGGCGTTGTCGGCGCCCATGACCGCCATGTGGTTGGGCACCATGTCGAAGAGGAGTCCCAGCCCGTTGTCGCGAAGGGCCGTGCAGAAGCGCGCGAAGCCTTCGGGCCCGCCAAGATCCGGCGCGATCTCGCCGTGATGGGTGATGTCGTAGCCGTGCAGGCTGTCGCTGCGCGCGCGAAGGAGCGGCGAGCAGTAGACGTGGCTCACGCCCAGCCGGGCGAGATAGGGAGCGATCGCGATCGCCGCGTCGAAATCGAATCCGCGGTGGAGCTGCAGCCGGTAGGTGGCGCGCGGGATGCTGGCCTGGCGAACGCCCGGCGGCGCGGCCCGCGGCGGTTTCGGGCGCGAGGCGGACATCCGCTTGCCGAGTGCCACGACGCGCGCCGAACCGCGCATGCGCTCGAGGGTCTCCGGGAGCTTCCTTCGCCAGTTCGGCTGCTCGCCGGTCGTGCCCGGCAGGTTGGCCTGCTCGACGGCCCCGAGCGCGTCCTCGAGCTGGACCATCATCACGCGCGACGGCGAGGCGGCGACGAACGCGTGCACCGCCTCGGCCAGCGCCGCCGTGAGCGACTGCGATCCCGTGGAGTCCACGACCGTGTCGCCGGGCAGGAGGCCCGCGTGTTCGAGCGCGAGCATGAGCCGCACGCGCTCCTGCGCGCGGTCGACCAGCTGCTTCTCGTAGGTGCTGTTCTCGGGGAAGAGGCCCAGTTCGCGGCGGATCCTCAAGTCCCTGCCTTCCCACCAACCCGCGAGCGTGGCGAGGTCGTGCGTGCTCACCGCGACCAGGGCATCGGCCGGGTAGTGGGCCGCGGACCGGAACGCGCCATCGTCACCGCGCTCGAAATAGAGCAGTCGGTAGGAAAGCACGCCGATGCGCGTGAGGCCCGCGCGCGCCTCGTCCGGCACGGTTCCCAGGTCCTCGCCGATCACCAGGCAGCGATTGCGGTGGCTTTCGAGCGCGACGATGGCCAGAAGCTCGTCGAAGGCGTAGTGGACGTAGCCGCCCTGGACCGCGCCGGCGCTGCGGGGGATCCAGAAGAGGCGCATGAGCCCCATGACGTGGTCGATCCGTATCGCGCCTGCGTCGCGCATGTTGGCCACGAGCGCCCTGCGCAGGTCCGCGTAACCGTCGGCGCGGAGCCGGTCCGGGCGCAGCGGCGGCAGCCCCCAGTCCTGTCCCTTCGGATTGAACTCGTCGGGCGGGGCGCCGACGCTTGTCTCGAGCGCATAAGCGCCGGCGTTCGACCAGGTGTCCGACCCCGCGCGATCGACGGACACCGCGAGATCGAGGTAGAGCCCCGGCACCATGCCGAGGACTTCGCACCGCTCGGCCAGCCGGGCGAGCTGCTGCTCGGCCTGCCACTGCAGGTACTCGCGGAATTCGACGCGCTCGAGCCGCGGCGAGGCAAGGCGCTGGATCGACGCCTCGTCGGAAGTCCTGCACTCCGGGGGCCAATGCTGCCATCCCCACTTCGACGGGTCCGCGGCATGGAACTCGGCGTGCAGGGCCTCGAAGAGCGCGTGCCGGCGCAGGGCCGCACCGCCGCGCCGCTGGAATTCGCGAAACGCGCGCCAGCGCTGCGATGCGCCGCCGAGCTCGCCCGCGCGGAAGCAGGTCCACAGCAGTTCGAGGACCTCGAACTTGGCGGCGGCAACCGCGTCGTAGTCGACGAGCGGCGTGCCGCGAAGGTTGGCCAGCCGCGCCTGGAACTGCGCCGAGCGCACGAGCTGTTGCGCCGGGGCGCAGTCGCGGAAATCCTCGATCGCCTCGACGTCGAGGTACAGCACGTTCAGGCGCTCGCGGGAGGAAGGGCTGTAGGGGCTCGCGTGCCGGGGAACCGGGGGAAACAGGGCGTGGAGCGGGTTCAGGCCGATGATGCCGGCGCCGAGCGCGGCCCAGTCCTCGATCAGGCGCCCGAGGTCGCTGAAGTCCCCGATCCCCCAGTTCCGCTCGGACTTGAGCGAATAGAGCTGAACCGCGGGACCCCAGACGCGGCGACCGTCGGCGAGTTCTTCCGGGCAGTAGCAGCAGGCGGGCGCGGCGATGACCAGAGCCTCGCCGAGCGGGCGGTCGCCTTCCAGGAGCTGAAGCCGGTGATAGCCGGCGGGCAGCGCGACACCCAGGTCGAGAACGCGCTCGACGATGTCGACGTCGTCGACGGTCTCGCGGGCGGTCTGGCGAAGCGCGGTGACGTCGGCCGTGCCCTCGTGGACCTTCCCGCCTTCTTCCGAGAGCCGCCAGCCCAAGGCCCGGATCGACGCCGGCAGGCGAACGCTCGCCTGCCACGGCGAAGCCCCCTCGCCGATCGCGATGGCGGGCGCGAGACACTCGTGCCAGCGCGCGGCGAGCGCCTGGGACTCCGATGACGCGGCTCGCTCCGGCGTGGAGGCATCGACGCCGAACTGGGCGAGCAGCGCGACCAGGCCCGCCTCGGGGACGTCGTGCCGGGTGCCCCAGATGTCGTGGTAGAAGGTCGCGATGCCGTGTTGCGCGCAGAGGCGGGCGAGCGACTCGCCCAACGGAATCATGCCGGCTCCAGGCTGACCGTGACCCCGCCCGGGACGAGTCTCGTCCCCGCGTCGTCGCCGGTCGCCCCGTCGCGATAGACGAGGGTTCCCCGCCGAGCCCCCGGCAGGAGCGCCTCGGCTTCGCCGAAATTCGCCGCGAGATCGAGGCGGCTGCCGTCCCCGAGCGTCCACGTGACCCTGAGCGCGTCTCCCATGACTTCGAATCGCCCACCGCCACCCATGCCGGCCAGGCGGGGCACGATGTGCTCGTGCCGCAGGCGCAGCAATTCCCGCGTGAGATCGAGGTGCTCGAGGTGCCCCGGCGCCGCGCGCTCCTCCCAGCGCAGTTTCGAGCGCGTGAAGGTCTCGCGGTCGCCCGGATCCGGGATGCGCTCCCGGGCCACCGGGTCGCTGAAGGCGGCGAAACGCGCGAACTCGCCGCGGCGCCCTTGCGAAACCGCCTTGGCAAGCTCCGGGCCGAAATCGCAGAAGTACAGGAAAGGGGTCGACGCATTGAACTCCTCGCCCATGAAGAGCATCGGCGGAGGAGGCGAGAGCAGCAGGCAGGCGAGCGCGGTGCGCAGGCGCCGCGGCTCGGCCAGCGCGCCGATGCGCTCGCCCATCGCGCGATTTCCCACCTGGTCATGGGTCTGGAGGAAGTTCACGAAGGCCGCGGGCGGCAGGTGGGCGCTGGGAGAACCGCGCGGCTCGCCGCCGCGAAAGGCGGACGGGTCGCCCTGGTAGACGAATCCCTCGGCGAGCGCGCGCCCGAGCCGCGCGATCGGGGCATCGGCGTAATCCGCGTAGTAGCCGTCGGTCTCGCCGGTCACGAGCACGTGCAGCGCGTGGTGGATGTCGTCGTTCCACTGGGCAGTCGCGAATCGCGGCGCGAGCGCCGCGTCCCGTTCGAGACGGGCGGCCCCGTTGTCCTCGTTTTCCAGGATCAGGTGGACCTGCCGCGCCGCCCCCGGGCCCTCGCGGAGCGCGCGCGCGATTCGGCGCACGATGTCCGGGTCCGAGTCGTCGCGGATCGCGTGCACCGCGTCCAGCCGCAAGCCGTCGAGGAAGTACTCCTCGATCCAGTAGAGCGCGTTGTGGACGAAGAAATCACGCACCTCGCGGCATTGCGGGCCGTCGAAGTTGATCGCCGCGCCCCAGGGCGTCCGGTGCGCGGGGTTGAAGAACTGCGGGCAGTAGCCGTGCAGGTAGTTTCCCTCGGGGCCGAAGTGGTTGTAGACCACGTCGAGGAAGACCATGATGCCCGCGCCGTGCGCCGCGTCGACGAACGACTTCATGTCGGCGGGCGTCCCGTAGCCGGGGTGGGGGGCGAAGAGGAGCACGCCGTCGTATCCCCAGTTGCGGTCTCCCGGAAAGGAGGCGACCGGCATGAGTTCGATCGCGGTGATGCCCAACGCGGCGAGATCCGCGAGGCGCTCCCGCGCCGCGGCGAACGTGCCTTCCGGCGTGAAGGTGCCCACGTGCATTTCGTAGATCGTCGCCTCTTCCCAGGGCCTGCCGACCCATTCGCGGTGCACCCAGGGGAAGGCCGTGGGGTCGATCACCTCGCTCGGGCCGTGCACGCCCTGGCGGTTGAACCGGGATGCCGGATCGGGAACGGGCGTGGCGCCTTCCGGGACGAAGCGATAGGCGGTGCCGGCGGGTGCGCCGCGGACGACGGCCTCGTGCCATCCATCGGCCAGCGCCGCCATCGCGTGCCGCGCGGTGCTGCGGGCCTTCTCGAGCGCCAGTTCGACGCGAGCGCAGCCAGGCGCCCAGATCCGGAAGCGCGTGCTGCCGTCGCCGCGCACCTCGGCGCCGAAGGGCATTTCATGCCGGCGCGTCATGGGGTCGCGGGTCCTGGGTGCGTCCGGTCATGAAGGAGCAGCGCGAGCGACCGGGCGCCGAGCGGATAGGTCTGGCCGGGATGGAACGCCGGGCGCGAGGGCACGCCATCGGGGTGTCCCGTGTCGAGCAGCCCGATCCAGTGCGTCTCCCCCCCGAGCGCGGGAAGCAGGAAGTCGATCGACTCGTGGTGCGAGCTGAACAGCACGAGGAAGTCGTCGTCGCGCACCGGGCGCCCCCGGCCGTCGGTTTCGGTGATCCCGGCCCCGGAGAGGTAGACGCCGAGGGCATGGGCGTGGGCGTGCTGCCATTCGTCGTCGGTCATCTCCGTTCCGTCGGGCTTGAACCAGACGATGTCCTTCACGCCGCCACCGTGGATCGGCCGGCCCTGGAAGAAGTCGCGGCGCCGGAAGACGGGGTGCGCGCGCCGAAGCGCGATCAATCGGCTCGTGAAATCGAGGAGCCTCGTCTTGTCCTCGTCCAGGTTCCAGTCGAGCCAGGAGATCGTGTTGTCCTGGCAATAGGCGTTGTTGTTGCCGCCCTGGGTGCGCCCGATCTCGTCGCCGGCAAGCAGCATCGGCACGCCCTGGGACAGGAGGAGCGTCGCGAGGAGGTTTCGCTTCTGCTGCTCGCGCAGCGCCCGGATGGCCGGGTCGTCCGTCTCGCCCTCGGCGCCGCAGTTCCACGACAGGTTGTGGTTGTGGCCGTCGCGGTTCTCCTCGCCGTTGGCCTCGTTGTGCTTGTCGTTGTAGGAGACGAGGTCGTGGAGACAGAAACCGTCGTGCGCCGTGATGAAGTTGATGCTCGCGTAGGGACGCCGGCTGGACCGGTTGTAGAGGTCGCTCGATCCGGTGAGGCGCACCGCGAATTCGCCGATCTGGCCGCCGTCGCCCTTCCAGTAGGCGCGCATCGTGTCGCGGTACTTGTCGTTCCATTCCGCCCAGCCCGGCGGGAAGCCGCCGACCTGGTAGCCGCCTTCGCCCAGGTCCCAGGGTTCTGCGATCAGCTTCACGTGGTTGAGCACCGGGTCCTGGCGGATGATGTCGAAGAAGGCCCCGAGGCGGTCGACCTCGTGCAGCTCGCGCGCCAGCGCCGAGGCGAGATCGAAGCGGAACCCGTCGACATGCATCTCGGTCACCCAGTAGCGCAGGCTGTCCATGATCAGCTGCAGCACGCGCGGGTGCACCATGTTCAGCGTGTTCCCGCACCCGGTGTAGTCCACGTAGTAGCGCGGGTTCTCGGGGCTCAGGCGGTAGTAGGAGGCGTTGTCGATGCCGCGCAGGCAGAGCGTGGGCCCGAGCTGGTTGCCCTCCGCGGTGTGGTTGTACACGACGTCCAGGATCACCTCGATGCCGGCCGAGTGCAGGGTCTTCACCATGGTCTTGAACTCGGCCACCTTGTCCGAGGCCGAATAGCGGCTGTCCGGCGCGAAGTAGCCGAGCGAGTTGTAGCCCCAGTAGTTGCGCAGCTTCATGTCCACGAGCCGGCGATCGTCGACGATCGCGTGCACGGGCAGCAGCTCGACGCTGGTCACGCCCAGGCGCTTCAGGTGCTCGATCACGGGCGCGCTCGCGAGCCCTTCGTAGGTGCCGCGCAGGGCCTCGGGCACGCCGGGATGCAGCGCCGTGAGTCCGCCGACATGGGCCTCGTAGATCACCATGTCGTGCCACGGGATCTGCGGCGGGCGGTCGTCGCCCCAGGTGAAGGCCGGATCGATCACCCGGCACTTGGGCATGCCGGCGGCGCTGTCGCGCCGGTCGAACGACAGGTCGTCGCGGCGGTGGCCGATGGTGTAACCGTGCAGTGCGTCGCTCCAGACCGGCGCGCCGATGATGTTCTTCGCGTAGGGATCGAGGACCAGCTTGTTGGGATTGAAGCGGTGTCCCTCTTCCGGCTTGTACGGCCCGCTCACCCGGTAGCCATAGGTGAGTCCCGGCCTCGCCTCCGGCAGGTAGCAGTGCCAGACCTCGTCGGTGCGCTCCTTCAGCTCGATTCGCTGCAGCTCGCGGCGGCCCTTTGCGTCGTAGATGCAAAGGTCGACCCGTTCGGCGTTTTCCGAGAAGAGGGCGAAATTGACGCCCTGGCCGTCCCAGGTCGCGCCGCGGGGATAGGGCCGGCCGGACCAGACGGCCGTGATCGGCACGTTCGAGACGCTTCGCTTCATGCCCGGGTCCCGCCGAGTCTTCCCGCGATGCCGCAGGCGGGCGCGCCGGGGCTCAAGGTTCGTCTCTTCCCGATTTCGGCCACCAGCGCTCGAGCAGGCCCGCGGCCCATTGCTTGCCGCCCAGGCCGAAGGCGAGCGCCAGCGCGAGAACGACGCCGGCAAGGAGAATCAGGAAAGTCTCGCGGATGATGGTGCCGCCCACGTTGATCTGGTCGAGCGCGATGAGGACCACGAAGACGATGATCGCGTACTGGGCGATCTTGCCGAGCAGCTCGCCGTCGCTCACGCCCACGTTCTTGCAATAGGTGGTCACCGTGCCGCAGATGAAGCGCCCGAAATAGGCGCCGAAGACCAGGATCAGGAGTGCGACGATCACCTTGGGCACGAACAGCACCACCTGGCCCAGCAGGTCGGTGATGTAGGTGAGCCCCAGGCTGTTGAAGGAGATCACGAGGGCCGCGAGGATCACCAGCCAGTAGGCGAGGATGCCGAAGACCGCCGTGGTGTCGAGCCCGATTCCGCCCTGCTCGAGGAACCCGTCCACGCCCGCGCGCTCGGTGAGCACGTTGAAGTTGATCGCGCGCAGGCCCTTCTCCAGCGCGAAGCGCGCGAACCTGGCGAAGAGCCAGCCGATCACGAGCACGAGGAGGGCCAGCGCAAGGCGCGGCGCGAAGGCGCCGATCTGGGCCAGCAGCGCCCGCAGGGGTTCGAGCAGGATCTCGACGTTCATGGGAATCTCCTCATGTCTTGCGATGTGCGGGGCTCGGGCCGGCTCAGGCGATCAGCCCGAGAATGCCGTTGAGCGGTATGCGGATCCAGGCCGGGCGGTTGCCGATCTCGTAGCGCAGTTCGTAGAGCGCCTTCTCGATCTCGAAGAGCAGGAGCAGGTCCGGATCGAGCGCGCCGGCGCCCGCCTGGTAGGCCTCGAGGTAGGCGCGCCGCGTCTCCTCGAGCCAGCGCCCCGCGAGCGTGCCGAGACGTTCGCGCTCCGGATCGCTCCGGGCGGCCCGGTCGAGCGCGCTCCAGCGCGCGTAGTCGAAGGAGCGCAGCATGCCCGCCACGTCGCGCAGGGGGGACCCCTTGGCGCGGCGCTCGGCGAGCGCCCGCGAGGGCTCGCCTTCGAAGTCGACGATCAGGAAGTCGTTCTTCGCGAGCAGCACCTGGCCGAGGTGGAAGTCGCCGTGGTAGCGGGTCTTCTGCGCGGGCGCGCGAGAGCCGATCGCCTCGACACGGGCAAGCAGCGCCTTGCGGCGGTCGGCCAGCGAGCGGGCCTCCTCCCGCACGGCGGCGGGAAGATCGCCCGCGCGCGTCTCCAGCAGGGAAAGCGTCTCCTCGGCTTCGTCGCGCACGCGCTTCTTCCAGGCTGCGAGGTCGCGGTCGGTCGTGGGCTCGGGGTCGAAGGCCGGATCGCCGCTGCGAATCGCGAAGGCGGCGTGCAGGCCGGCCGTGCGCGTGCCCAGGGTCCGGGCGAGTTCCAGGTAGGCGCCGTGGGGATCGTCGAGCGGCAAGTCGGCGGCGTCGCGCGCGGATTCGAGGTAGCGCTCGAGATAGCCGAGCGTGTGGCTCCAGCCGTCGCCCTGGTTGGAGACGTAGGCCTGCAGGAGCGCCAGCGTGGTGGGCGTGCCGTCGGGCGCCACGTACTCGAGAGCCCCCGCGACCGCGGCGCAGTTGGGGAACTTCGCCGTTTCCGTGAGGTAGCGGCCGATCTCCAGTTCCGGGTTCACGCCCGGGCGGATACGGCGATAGCCCTTGAGGAACAACCGGTCGCCCAGCGCGACGATCGTGTTGCTGCTCTGCGCGACCGGCCGCTTCACCGCCAGCCGCGCGTAGTCGGCGCCCGCGAGTTCCTGGAACGCCTTCGTCGCCAGGAAGCGAAGCTTGCCCTTGTTGGCGGTCGCCACCTCGCGCCCGTGCGCGATCGCATCGACCACGGCATGGCAGAAGTTCTCGTCCGCGAAGGCGTCGGCCAGCGCGCCGACGCTCGCCTGCTGGCGGACCTTGGCCACGGTGAGCGGGATCATCGCGCGGGCGTGTTCCTCGTCCTGTCCTTCCCAGGCGAGCGCCAGCGGCACGAAGTAGGAGGCGGGCCCGGCGGAGCTCTCCGTGTCGAGTTGCGCGACCATCCAGGTGTGCTGTCCCACGGTCCAGAGCACCAGGTCGGCAAGCGAGGTCCGCTTGAGCGCCTCGCCTTTCGAGGCGTACCAGCGCTGCGCCTCGACATAGCGCGGAAGCGCGTTTTCCTCGAGTTGCGCGCGCACCTTCTGGGCCATGCCGATCCGCCACGGCACGACGCGGTCGCGGAAGAAGCTCGACCACCCGTCGAAGAGCACCAGCACCGGGAGGTCCTCGCGGGCGAGGTGCTCCTCGTGCCAGCGGGGCATCTCGACGTCGGTGGCGAGGCGAAACCAGTAGAAGCCGCAGGCCGGCAGCGTGAGGAGATAGGGGAGTTCGCCGATCGGCGGGAAGGCGGTCCGGCCCATGAGTTCGACCGGCACGCGCCCGCGGTACGCCGCGAGGTTCAACTCCACGGGCTGCGCCGAGCGGCCCAGGTTGGCCACGCAGAGGATCACCTCGTCCTCGTGCTCGCGCAGGTAGGCGAGGATCTTCGGGTTGCCGGGCTTCAGGAACTTGAGCTTCCCGCGCCCGAACGCCCGGCTCAGGTTTCGCACGGCAAGCGTGCGCCGCATCCAGTTGAGGAGCGAGTTGGGCTCGCGCGACTGCGCCTCGACGTTGACCGCCTCGTAGCCGTAGATCGCATCCATGATCGGGGGCAGGAAGAGGCGCTGCGGGTCGGCGCGCGAAAAGCCGGCGTTGCGGTCCGGGCTCCACTGCATCGGCGTTCGCACGCCGTTCCGGTCGCCCAGGTAGATGTTGTCGCCCATGCCGATCTCGTCGCCGTAATAGATGATCGGCGAGCCCGGCATCGACAGCAGCAGGCTGTTCATCAGCTTGATGCGGTCGAGGTCGTTCTCCATGAGCGGAGCCAGCCTGCGGCGGATGCCCAGGTTGATGCGCGCGCGCGGATCGGCGGCGTACATGCGGTACATGTAGTCGCGTTCCTTGCTGGTCACCATCTCGAGCGTCAACTCGTCGTGGTTCCTGAGGAAGATCGCCCACTGGCAGCTCTCGGGAATGTCCGGGGTCTGCTCCATGATCTCGATCACCGGGTAGCGCTCTTCCTGCGCGATCGCCATGTAGATGCGCGGCATCAGCGGGAAGTGGTAGGCCATGTGGCACTCGTCGCCCTCGCCGAAGTACTCGCGCACGTCCTCGGGCCACTGGTTGGCCTCCGCGAGCAACAGCCGCGACGAGTAGTGGGCATCGAGCAGCGCCCGGATTTCCTTGATGACGACGTGCGTCTCGGGAAGATTCTCGTTCGAGGTGCCTTCGCGCTCGACCAGGTAGGGGATCGCGTCAAGCCGGAAGCCGTCCACGCCCATGTCGAGCCAGAAGCGCATGGCGCGCACCAGGGTCTTCAGGACGAGCGGATTGTCGAAGTTCAGGTCCGGCTGGTGGCTGAAGAAGCGGTGCCAGTAGTAGGCCTTGGCGACCGGGTCCCAGGTCCAGTTGGAGGTTTCCGTGTCGGTGAAGATGATCCGCGTGCCCTTGTACTTCTCGTCGCTGTCGCTCCAGACGTAGAAGTCGCGCTTGGACGACCCCGGGGGCGCGCGCCGGGCGGCCTGGAACCACGGGTGCTGGTCGGAGGTGTGGTTCACCACCAGTTCGGTGATGACCCGCAGGCCGCGCCGGTGCGCCTCGCGGACGAACTGGCGGAAGTCGTTTCGCGTGCCGTACTGCGGGTGCACGTTGTGGTAGTCGGCGACGTCGTAGCCGTCGTCCTTCTGCGGCGAGGGATAGAACGGCAGGATCCAGATCGTGTTGACGCCGAGATCGCGGATGTAGTCGAGCTTCGAGGTGATCCCCCGGAAGTCGCCGATGCCGTCGTCGTCGGAGTCGAAGAACGCCTTGACGTGCACCTGGTAGATGACGGCGTCCTTGTACCAGAGCGCGTCCTCGCCGGGAGCGACGGCGAAGGTGGCCTCGGTGGCGGGCATGTCGATGGCTTTGGGTGTGCTCACGTCGCCTTCCCGGGGGTCAGAGGAAGTAGTCGAAGTCCTGCTCGCGGTGCACGTGGCGCCGGACCAGGAAGATGTGTGCCGGCGTGCGCGCCGGGTCGAGCCTCAGGAAATTGCGCGCGCCCTGCCAGAGGTAGCGCGCGCCCGTGAGCAGGTCGTGCATCTGGAAAGCGCGGCCCGGCTCCAGCCCCAGCGCCTCGAGGTCCAGCTCGATCCAGCCGGTGTGCGTGTTGTGCGGGTCCAGGTTCACCGCGACGATCACCTGGTTGGATCCGTCGGCGGTCGACTTCGCGTAGCAGAGCAGCTGCTCGTTGTCGGTCGGCATGAAGCGAAGGCTCTCGTTCGCGTGCAGCGCGGGGTTTTCCCGCCGGATGCGGTTCACCATCGCGATGATCGCGCGCAGGCTCTCGGGGTTCTCGAGGTCCCAGTGGCGCAGTTCGTACTTCTCGGAGTCGAGGTATTCCTCCGTGCCCGGGCTGCGCGCGCGGTTATCCATCAACTCGTAGGCGGGCCCGTAGATGCCGTAGTTCGCCGACAGGGTCGCGGCGAGCACCAGGCGCGAGACGAACATCGTCCGGCCGCCGTACTGCAGCGATTCCGGCAGGATGTCGGGCGTGTTCGGCCAGGCGTTGGGACGGAAATAGTCGCGTCCGGGTCCGCGGGAGAGTTCGGTGAAGTACTGCGTGAGCTCGGCGGCGGTGTTTCGCCACGTGAAGTAGGTGTAGGACTGCGAAAAGCCCACCTTCGCGAGCCGGTGCATCACCCGGGGGCGCGTGAACGCCTCCGCGAGGAAGATCACGTCCGGGTGCGCACGCTTCACCTCGGGAATCATCCACGCCCAGAAGGCGAAGGACTTGGTGTGGGGGTTGTCGACCCGAAAGATCCGCACGCCTTCGCCGATCCAGAAATCGACCACGCCCTTGAGCGCCTCCCAGAGCGCGCGCCAGTCCCCGGACTCGAAATGGAACGGGTAGATGTCCTGGTACTTCTTGGGCGGGTTCTCGGCGTACTGCACGGTGCCATCGGGCCTGCTGCGGAACCACGACGGATGCTCCTTCACCCAGGGATGATCGGGCGCGCATTGGTAGGCGAGGTCCAGGGCGATCTCGATGCCGTGTTCCTTCGCCTTGGCGACTAGCCTGCGGAAGTCGGCAGGCGACCCGAGATCGGGGTGAACGGCCGTGTGGCCGCCCTCGGTAGCGCCGATCGCCCAGGGGCTGCCGACGTCGCCGGGTTTCGTGGCGAGCGCGTTGTTGCGGCCTTTTCGCTTCTCCCGGCCGATCGGGTGGATCGGCGGCAGGTAGAGCACGTCGAAGCCGAGTTCGGCGACATAGGGCAGTCGCTTCTCGACGTCCCTGAAGGTGCCGTGACGGCCCGGCGTCGGCGAGGCCGAGCGCGGAAAGAGCTCGTACCAGGCGCCGAAGCCGGCCAGCGCCCGGTCGATCTCGAGGGGCATTTCGGCCGTGCAGGTCGTGAGGCTTCGGTCGGGGTAGCGATTGGCGAGCGCGGCCAGCGGCTCGTCGAGCGCCCTGGTCTTGAGCGATTCGGCACTGCCTTCCGCGCGCAGCGACGCGGACCATTCCTGAAGGCGCTTGCGGTCCGCGCCCGCGGCTCGCCCGGCCGCCTCGCCGATCAGTTCGGCGCCGACCAGCGCCGCGATGAGGATGTCCTCGGGGTCCTCGCGCCTCGCCAGCTCGTTTCGCCAGGATTCGAAGTGATCCACCCAGGCGCATACCGCGTACCGGTAGCGTCCCGGCGCCCCGGCGACGAAGCTGCCGCGCCACCGGTCGTTCACGAGCGGGCGCATTTCCATCTCCTGCCACTGCTTTTCGTCCTCGGCGCGCCAGAGCAGCCGCGCGCGCAGCCCGTCGTGCCCGTCGGTGAAGCAGTCGGCCTCGACCACGACGGTCTCGCCTTCGATCCGCTTGGCGGGAAAGCGACCGCCGTCCACGCTCGGCGTGATGGTCTCGATCACCGCGCGAAGGCGGCCGTCGGCTTGCGCTTTCGGTGCGTTTCGCTCAGCCATCCGGATTGCCCCTGAAGTAGACCGTGGAAAGCGGCGGCAGGGTGAGGGTGATCGAGTGGGGCCGGCCGTGCGCGGCCATGGGGACCGCGTCGACGCCGCCCAGGTTGCCCCAGCCTGCGCCGCCATAGCGTTTCGAGTCGCTGTTCAGGATCTCTTGCCATTGGCCGGGGAGCGGGACGCCGAGCACGTAATTCGTCCGCGGCTGCGGCGTGAGGTTGCAGACCACGAGCACGGGCGCGCCCTTGCGCGGCTTGCGCAGGAAGGCGATCACGCTCGCATCGCGGTCCGTGCAGTCGACCCACTCGAATCCTTCCGGGGAGAAGTCGACCTGGTGCAGCGCGGGCTCCTCCCGGTAGACCCGGTTCAGGTCCCCGATCCAGTTCTGGACGCCGCGATGCTCCGCCTGGTCCGTCACCCACCACTCGAGTTCGCCCTCGTGGGTCCACTCCCGGCGCTGGCCGAACTCGCCGCCCATGAACAGCAACTTCTTGCCGGGGTGCCCCCACATGTAGCCGAAGAGGGCGCGCAGGTTGGCGAACTGCTGCCAGGCATCGCCGGGCATCTTGCCGATGAGGGAACCCTTGCCGTAGACGACCTCGTCGTGAGACAGGGGCAGCAGGAAGTTCTCCTGGAACGCGTAAACCAGCGAGAAGGTGAGCTGGTCGTGGTGGTACTTGCGGAACACCGGGTCCTGCTGGAAGTACTTCAGCGTGTCGTGCATCCAGCCCATGTTCCACTTGGCGCCGAAACCCAGGCCGCCGAGGTAGGTCGGCCGCGACACCATCGGCCAGGCGGTGGATTCCTCGGCGTAGGTGATGCAATCCGGGTGGTCACGGTAGACCGCCTGGTTCAGCAGCTTGAGGAACTCGATCGCCTCGAGGTTCTCCCGGCCGCCGAAGCGGTTCGGGA
>Ga0154020_10004673_pt1 | contig 16283 bp, 11 predicted proteins | sample Klosneuvirus_201_FD_109709 | JGI IMG/M metagenome (GOLD analysis project Ga0154020, IMG submission 109709) | Active sludge microbial communities from wastewater, Klosterneuburg, Austria - Klosneuvirus_20160825_MG | ecosystem: Engineered > WWTP > Aerobic digester > Activated sludge | place...
CGAGCTGGTCACTGCAAAAATTAGTGCCGCCCCGTTGGGGCTGGAAATCATCGCGTGGAAGATTTCCCAGGGCGTTGCCCTGGGCTGACATAGAGTCGTCCCGTTGGGCCTGAAAACAGGACGGCAAGTCCGGCTGATCGGACACTTATTCATCGATCGATCCTAAGCAACGCTTTACGAATATTCGCTCACGTGCAGCTGGCAGCCGGATGTGCCTTCGCACACGTCGCAGCCGCTCGATGGGGTGTCCTGCAGCGGCGCGGTTGCGTTTTGAAGGCACTGCTCAATTCGGTCGCTGATGATTGCATTCATGCTCGGGTGCAGACCAAAGGGTGCCGTCACCAGCCACTCGACGCCGGGATGCTGCCGAGCCGCATCAGACACCAGTCGCGGAATGTCTTCTGTCCAGTGTCGACCGGGTGACAAAAAATATGGGAACACAACAACACGCCGGGCACCGCGTTGAACGCAGCGATCAAAAGCAGTGGCGATCGACGGTTCCGCCAACTCCATATGAGCGGGTTCGACGATTGCGTATGCGGAGTCCCGAGCAAAACGATCCGCCGCCTGATGCAGCATTGCGTTGCTTTCGCTTCGACGTGAGCCGTGGTCCACGATAATCACGGCAGTCTCGATGAGAACTTCTGAAGGGCTGCTGCCTGTCATGAAGGCACCGCCACACTGTCCATGATCAAACGCAGAATCTGTGATGCGCGCTGACGATGGCCCTCGCGTAGTGTGCCGCGACAGACGACACGATGTGCCAGGACGGGAATCACCGTCTTTTTGATGTCGTCCGGAATGACATAGTCTCGCCCCGCCACCATTGCCATCGACTGCGCGGCGCGATACAGCGTCAGCGCTCCGCGCGTGCTGACACCCAGCGTCAATTCGTTGTTGGATCTAGTCTGATCAATGATCTCGAGCATGTATTCCGACAGGGAATCATCGACGGCAATCGCCTGAGCCTGGCGCTGCAGTTCAACAAAAGGATCTGAATCAACCACCGAACTGATGGAATCAACCGGCTGACCATCGCGATGGCGCTGCAGGATTTCCAGTTCGGATTTTCGATCCGGATACCCGATGCTCAAACACATCATGAAGCGGTCCAGCTGGTTCTCCGGCAATGGATACGTGCCTTCGAACTCAAACGGGTTTTGAGTCGCAATGACCAGAAACGGATTTGGCAGTGCGTGCGTCGTGCCGTCAATCGAGACCTGCCGTTCGCTCATCGCTTCCAGGAGCGCGCTCTGCGTTCTGGGCGTCGTGCGGTTGATTTCGTCAGCCAGCAGTACGTTGTTAAAAATCGGACCTGGTCGGAATTCGAATTCACCGGTGCCGGGACGATAGATATTGCCGCCGAGAATATCGCTGGGGAGCATGTCTGGCGTGAACTGCAGTCGAGTAAACCCGCAGCCAAGCGTTTTCGCAAGGGCGCGGGCCAGTGATGTCTTACCCAGCCCTGGCGCATCTTCCAGCAGGATGTGCCCGCCGGCAAGCAACGTCACGACCGCCAGTTCAACGGTTTCCGATTTCCCCAGCAACGCCGATTCCACGCTGGCGATAATCTTCCGGACGATTTCCTGACTCACACGTGACCCCAACATTCAAAATAAGTATCGAACGATTTATTATTGTCTTAAGCACCCATGCGTAATTCCTGGGGCATAACTTGGCGAGCGGTGGGTGTCAGCCCGCCGAGTTGCCCGCATTTGACTCGGAGGGCTTACGCCGCTCCGCTCGCCGGGTTTGCGGCGACCGGGGACGTCACTCCCCTGATTGTGAATCCTGCGATTATGCCATCTAACTTGTGCATGGGTGCTTATCAGCCGGAATGCGTTGGCGTCCGGTTCATCGAAAAAAGTGAAGGCTAGCGCCCTGCGGCTGATTTAACATAGACACTTAGGATCGATCCAGAGATAAGTAGGACAGGCTTCCAGCCTGTCGTCTGAAAATAGACAGGCTGGAAGCCTGTCCTACGTCTCAAAATGAGCCAGTTATTTTTCGAGCGATCCTTATTGACCTCTCGATACCAAATCCGATCCAGCACATTGCGGTTCTCTATGGATTCACGGGAACTGCGGGCTCTGCAGGCTTTATCGGTTCACTCGGCGCATCCGAAGTGTCGGATGGAGGCTGCTTGGAATCATCCCAGACGCCAAGATCGAAACGCTTCCAAAATTCATCGGCACTCAGATCCTCCTCAATCGATGTCTGGATATAGTTGAGACTTTTCATGGCTCGAATTGTGTCGATGCCAGTGCGGATTCGTTCGGGCGACAGGACGATGCGTTCAAGGCTTAGACCGGCCAGAGGACTCAAGTCGGTAACCTTTGTATCGACGATATTCAGTCGCTTGAGTGATGCCACAGAAGACAGCGGACTCAAGTCGCTGACTTCCGTGCGTTCGACATCCAAACTGATCAGCCGCGACCCGGAGAGCGGTGTCAGGTCTGTGACTTTTGAACCCGTGAGCCACAATGTATTCAGCGGCATGTCCCTGACAGAATTCAAATCACTGAATGGAAGATTCAGCACATTGAAATGTGTCAGCTTCATGCCTTCCAGAAATTTGAAGTCGGTGACCTTTGTGTTCTGCAGCTTGAGGATCTTGAGCGGCATCCCCTTCAACGGTGCCAGATCAGCGACACTGGTGTTTTCCAGAATCAGGTTTTCGAGTGGCATCCCGGCGAGTGGTGACAGGTCAGAGACGTACGTAAAACCAAGATCCAAGGCACGGAGCGGAAGTCCTTTGAGGGGTTCAACAGAACGCAGTCCGGAGCGAAACAGATTGGCTTCGACGACATCGTTTCCTTCGACGAGAAACTTTGCCATTTCGTTCGTACCCAACTGCTCGCGCAGAGCCTTGGGATCGGCTCGCAGCGTCGTCGTATTGTTCTGAGCCGCTCGGCGCGCGAGATCTGCGGCCGACATTTCCGACTGCTGTTCGGTCTCGCCGCAACCAGAAATCATCACCACGCAAAGAAGCACAAGTCCCGTGGCGCGCCATGCTCTTCGGCTGGTGCGCCGGGGGAGATGTGAAACTAAATTATTGTCTGTCTTCAATTGATGTCGATCAATCATGAGTCCGGGCTCCAGTCCCTTGCCATGGCGGAGAAAAGGTCTCCGCGTTCCCGAAAATCCTGAAACCATCCGTAGCTCGCGCAGCCCGGAGAAAGCAGAACGATATCGCCTTGTCGGCTGAACGCAACCGCACTCCGAAAAGCATCCGCAAAGTCCACAGCGATTGAGACGGGCAGTTGAGCCGATTCCCTGTGAATCAATTGCTGGAGCGATGTGGCTGTTTGCCCCATCAAGACGACGGCTGCAGCCCTCGCTCTGATTTCGGCCGCGAATTCGCGGAGATCTTGACCTTTATCATAGCCGCCCGCGAGCAGGATAATGCGTCCGGGAAAAACGCGCAGGGCCATAATGGCGGATTCCGGCGTTGTCGCGATCGAATCATTCCAGAACTGTCGCCCGGCACACTCCGCGACCAATTGCAGGCGATGAGGCAATGGCTGGAACTCCTGCAGCGCGCAGGAAAACCGCGTCGGATCCGCTCCGGCGATCCATGCCGCACAGGCGGCTGCAGCGATATTCATTTGATTGTGACGCCCCGGAATATGCGACGGCACCGAGAATCGAATGGCATCTTCAAATCCCTGGTTCCGCAGAACAAGCATCCCGTCCTCCAGAACAGCGCCGTCGGTACCGGAATCCTGTAGTGCGAAGGTGAATCGCCGTCCGCGAATGCGCCACGGGAGGCTGCCCGAATCTTCGCCCTTACCATTCGCCGCCCCCGGTACGATCGCCGCATCGGTTGAAACCTGAGCGTCGAAAATGGCCTGCTTGGCTCGTCGGTATTCTGCTTCCGATCCGTGCCAGTCCAGATGATTCGGTGAGAAGTTCGTGAGGACGGCGATGTCAGGCCGAAACTTTTTTTCTCGCAGAAGGTGCAACTGAAAACTGCTCAACTCCAGCACGACGATGTCTGTGGACTGAATTTCTCCAACTCGATCCAGCAGACTGATCCCAATGTTTCCGCCCATCCAGACTTTTCCACCGAAGTCGGGATTTGCCCGGACGAGGAAATGATGAATCATTGCGGTGGTCGTCGACTTGCCGTTGCTGCCCGTGACGGCAATGACGAGAGCGGGATTGTGACGCAGAAAGAGTTCGATCTCGGTGGTCACTTCGATCTGCCGGGATCTGGCCAGTGCAACCAGTTCATTTCCCGGGCGAACAGCCGGATTCGCGACGAGCACCTGGCAGTCTGTCAGCACGTCTTCGGGGTGCTCACCAAGAGCAAACCTGGCGATCGGAACGTCGCTGAGTTTTGCCAGAGAATCGGAAAGATCACTCTCAGTTCGCAGATCCGTGACCGTGACACTCGCGCCGCGTTGCGTTAAAAATCTGGCAGCGGCGACACCCCCTCCAAACCGCCCGAGTCCCATGATGGTAACGTGCTGTCCCAGGAAGTCCGTTGAATTGAAAGAGTTCGCCATATTCTAGTCATTGTCGATTGGGTTGATTGGGATTGCAATGCCGCCAAATTGTTACGATCCATCGCGGTCTGCGATGGGAAAGACGACCGGTCCTCGGGTATATTGATTTCCAGCGATCGTCTCATTGGACGGTGCCAAGTTTGTATCAAAGACCCCCATCCGGCTCGCAGGCTGTCGATTTATACTTAACGCGGTCAGAAAAGATGGTGTGGATCTTCGTGTGATTGTCCCCTCTCCCCCGCAATTGTTTTTCCAACTTGACTTGTTTTCCACGGGGGTAGAGGGCCAGGGTGAGGGGGAGAATCAACTGTTTTCTGAATCAGAATACTAACTCCAGGTAAGCCCCCTCATCCGGCCCGTCGGCCACCTTCTCCCCCGATTCGGGGGAGAAGGGACATGGAAAACGTTCACTTTGAAAGTACCTCAATCTGGACCGCGTGAAGTATACTGAGCGGCAAGGCGCTAGATGCCGGTATTGGCCAGTGTTTTAACGCAAATCACCGGCGGCTAGCGCCTTGCCGCTCACTAAGTCCACGCCATTGGGGTCGAGCTTGGGACAGTCCAACTAAAACCCTTAGAAATTCTCGCCAGGGGATCTTCCCATGAATCGCGTCTTCGCCCCGGCAGTAAGACTCCTGAATCATCTGAAGTATCCACACAAATTTGGATTGATCGGATTTGTGTTCGCTCTGCCTCTGGGCCTGCTGACCTGGTTTCTGGTCAGTGAACTGAACGAACGCATCGAATTCTCGGAAAATGAGCAACTTGGAAACGCATACATTTCGGTCGTGCATGAGTTCGCGTCCGATCTGCGGGATCATCGGGGGCTGACGTGGTCTCGAAAGGGACGACCGGAAACGGAAGCGGACCTGCAGCGAGTTAAGAAACGACTGGAAGACGACATCGAGCGTCTCAATGCCGTCGATCGAAAGGTTGGTACGACGCTGCAGACAACGGCAATGTGGTCGGCAATCAGGGAGAAATACAAGTCTCTGGGCGATGCTGCCGCGATCACAGATCCGGCCGATGTGAAGAATCGTCATACCGAATTGATTGCCGACATGACCGCGCTGATGGACCAGGCGGGGGATCAGTCCAATCTGATTCTTGATCCGGAACTCGCCTCGTTTTACCTGATGGACCTCGTCGTCAACCGGCTGCCGCGACTGGAGGAACACATCGGACAGATGCGTGGCTACGGAGCTGGCCTTGCGGAAAATCCCACGGGAAAGGAGATCGCAACGTTTCGTCTCAAAAGCCTGGCTGCCGTAATTGCCGCACAATTAGTCACGCTGACTCATCACTTTGAGACATCTTTTCAGGAGGCGAAGGACCCCAATGTGGTCTCGCAACTGAAACCGATGGTTCAACGTAGCGTTTCCGCCGCGAATGAATTTCTCGACCTGGTCAACGCTGAAATGGAGAACAACGGGGACTCGCCCGAAGTCGCTGATCACGTGTGGCTGCGCGGATCCGCAACGCTCCGGGAGCTTGACGAACTTTACGCGCAAACGTCTTCGGCTCTGGATCGGTTGCTGCAGACTCGTGTTTCAAAACTCAAGAGCCGAAGATTGTTTGTGGTGTCGGTCACCACCGGCTGCGCGCTGCTCGTTGTGTATCTGTTTGTTGCCTTCTATCTGGCAGTGATGCGCACTGTGACGCAGCTGGATGCGGCCACCGTCCGGCTGCTGACTGGTCAGCCGGATGATACGGAGATTCACGTTGATACACAGGATGAGCTGGGACGGATCATGCGTTCATTTGGATCTCTGGCTGCGAGACTGAAAACGGAAGGTATCGCCCTCCAAAACAGCGAGCAGCGAATGCGGGCAATTTTCAATGGTGCTGTGGACGCTGTGATCACGATCGACGAACGCGGCAGCATTGAATCCGCCAATTCCGCGACAGTACGGCTGTTCGGATACCAACCGGATGAACTCATCGGTAAGAACGTCCGGATGCTGATGCCGGAACCCTTTCACAGCGAGCACGATGGATACCTGCGGCGTTATCTCACCACCGGCGAAAAGCGAATCATTGGGCTTCGCAGTGAAGTGCAGGCACAGCGGAAAGGCGGAACAGTGTTCTGCGGCGATCTCAGCGTTAGCGAGGTTCAGCTGGATGACCGTCGTATTTTTACTGGAATTGTCCGGGACAATACCGACCGGATCCGGGCCAGGGAAGATTTGGCAACTTTGAATGCGCGGCTGACGGGAGTTCTTGACGCATCAACGCAGATCGCCATTATCTCGACGGATCTGCAGGGACTGATCACCGTGTTTAACTCCGGTGCCGAAATTCTGCTGGGGTATTCGGCCGACGAAATGATCGGCAAACAGACGCCCGAAATCATTCATGTCCCGGAAGAAGTTGCCGCTCGTGGTCTGGAGTTGTCACGCCAATTCGGGCACGCTGTAGAAGGTTTCGACATCCTCGCCGGGTGCGCCAAACAGGGGCGCCACGATCGCCGGGAATGTACATACGTGGCAAAGGGTGGTCGGCACCTTACGGTCAGTCTCATCGTGACGGCCGTAAAGAACGCTGCCGGTGAAATTAACGGTTTTCTTGGCGTCGCCGAAGACATTACACTCCGCAAACAGGCCGAATGCGTGTTGGCTGAACGCACACGTCTTGCCGAACTAACGGCCAGCGTCGGAGTTGCTTTGACCGCAGGCGGCGCGCTGCGTGAGATCCTTCAGGGCTGTTGCGAAGCCATCGTCCGTCACCTCGACCCGGTCTTTACTCGCATCTGGACCATTTCCGAATCCGGCGAGTTCCTTGAAATGCAGGCCAGCGCCGGACTCTATCTCCATGTTGATGGCCCGCACGGTCGAATCCCCGTTGGCAAGTTCACGATCGGCCTGATTGCTCAGGAACAGACACCGCAAATCACAAACCAGGTGGAGGGCGACCCTCGCATCGACGACCAGGAATGGGCGAAACGTGAAGGGATCGTCTCATTCGCGGGGCACCCTCTGATTGTGGACAACCGCGTGGTCGGCGTCATGGCGTTGTTCGCGCGGCAACCGTTATCCACCGCGACGCTCGCCGCGCTGGCCGTGATCGCGGATGGTATCGCGTTGGGCATCGAACGCTGCACTGTCCGGTCCGCACTTGAACTGGCTCTGGCCGAGGCGAAACGCGCCAGTCAGGCCAAGGGTGAATTTCTGGCGAATATGAGTCACGAAATTCGCACGCCGATGAATGGCATCATCGGCATGACCGACCTGGCTCTGGGCACGTCTCTCACTACGGAACAGCGTGAGTATCTTGATACCGTGAAGTCATCCTCCGACTCGCTGCTTCGGATCATTAACGACATCCTTGATTTCTCAAAGATTGATGCGGGCAAGCTGGAACTCGACCACCGTCCGTTCCGTCTCCGTGATTCGCTGGGCGATACGATGAAAACGCTCGCGATTCGAGCCCACGAAAAACATCTGGAACTGCTTTGGCATACCGCGCTCGACGTTCCGGACGGACTGATCGGAGACGTCGGTCGGCTGCGCCAGGTTCTGGTCAACCTGGCCGGAAACGCCATTAAGTTTACCGAGCGTGGCGAAGTGGGAGTTGGGGTCAATCTCGTTGCGTCCGACGAATTGATCGTTCGGCTGCGGTTTTCTGTGCGAGATACCGGCATCGGAATTCCAAAGCATCTGCAGTCACAAATCTTTGAATCTTTTGCCCAGGCGGATGCGTCCACAACGCGATTATACGGCGGAACGGGTTTGGGGCTTTCCATTTCGCGACAACTGGTGCATCTGATGGGCGGCCATCTGTCGCTCGAAAGCGAACATGGTCGGGGAAGCAAGTTTTCCTTTGAAATCGATATGCCACTGTCGCACGAATCGACCGACGTATCGGAACGATTTCCGCAGTTCGACCTGGCATCGATCCGGGTTCTGGTTGTTGATGATAATCAGACCAATCGACGGATTCTCGAAGAGATGCTCCGAAGCTGGGAAATGGTGCCGACGCTGGCAGACAGTGGATCATCCGCTCTGGATCGACTCCGTCACGCCAGTGAGCACGGAGAATCGTTCGATCTGATTCTGACAGATTGCCACATGCCGGAAATGGATGGTTTCATGTTCGTCGAAGAACTGAAGAGACATCCCAATCTTGCTCATTCCACAATCATGATGCTCACGTCGGCAGATCATCAGGGGTCGTACGATCGCTGCCTCAGACTCGGGATCTCTGCCATTCTGCTCAAGCCACTCAAACAGTCAGAATTGCGGCAATCCATTATCGAAATTCTTGCCGGTGTCAAACGGTCGCAACGCAGGACTGTCGCAGAGCCCGCTGCGGCGTTCGCTAACGGCGGGCGGCCCCTTAAAATTCTGCTGGCTGAAGACAATCACGTCAACCAGCAAGTTGCAATTCGGTTGCTGAAAAATCTGGGGCACGAAATCCACGTTGTTGTCAATGGCCAGCTTGTGCTCGATGCGTTGCAGACGAACCCATTCGATGTTGTGCTGATGGATGTGCAAATGCCGGTCATGGATGGTCTGAGCGCCGTCGCGGTGATACGCGGACAGGAAAAGAACACGGGACGGCATCAACCGGTCGTCGCAATGACCGCTCACGCGATGTCCGGTGATCGCGAGCGTTGTATGAATGCGGGCATGGACGACTATATCAGCAAACCGATCAGCGTGGAAGCTGTCGTTGCTGCCTTGCTGCGTGTCACTGGGGATCCTGAGTCGATGGACAAAGCATCGCTCGATTCAAGTCCGACGACTCCGGATGCAGTCACATCATACAAAGAAGTCGATGAAACCCCGGCATTCGATGTTGAGGCGGCACTTGCAAGACTCGACAATGACCCTGAATTCCTGCGAGAAATCCTTGAGATCTTCATGGAGGTCACTCCGGCGATGTTGGCAAAACTCCAGTCGGCCGTAGAGCGTACCGACCTGGCTGCAGCCGCCGAAGCTGCTCACTCAATCAAAGGGTCTGTCGGCAGCATCGCCGCCCAGGCGTGCTACGATTCGACGCTGCTGCTGGAACGGGCATGCCGGGAAGGCAATACCGATAATTTGCAATCAGTCCATCAGACATTCATGTACGAAGCAAACCGGCTGCTGATCGCGATCAAAAGCTACTTATGACGAATCCAGGTTCTGCGCGAAATGAAGTCACCCTGGGGCGGCGTTCATCCGCATTCGCGGATTCTCTTGCCCCAGGCTGATTTGTGCGAGCCTTTCAGGCTCAATCACAGCATCCATCAAATACAACTCGTTTGTGGTATGAGCCCGACCGCGCACTTCATTTCGCGCACAACCCGAATCCATCGAATTCCGTGGCCAAGGCTGGACTGAGCGAAGCAAAGGAAGCCCTGGAATTCAAGGATCGATCCACCACTAGTTCCTAGTTCCTAGTTCCTAGTTCCTAGCTCCTAGCTCCTACCGAACATCAAACAGCACCTTCAATGCATCTTTGCGGATGGCATGTTCAAAAGCTGCGCGAGCCTCTTCAAGCGGATAGGAGGCTGAATGCAGCGGGGCGACAGAAATTGCACGCTTGCCGAGCAACTCGATGGCGTCCGCGAACGGGCCGCAGCGTGACCCGACGAGTTTGATTTCATCAATGACAAAGGGTGCCATGTGCAGCGTCTGTTCGGCGGCGACGGTTGTCTTCAGCACGATTGTGCCGCAGGGACGAACCAATTGAAGCGAGGTGGGCAATCCTGAGGGGGAGCCCGTGCAGTCGACAACGATGTCAGATGTTCTGTCAGGCTGAAGCTCGCCAAGTTTCGTCGTCGGAATACCAAGGTCTTCGAGAATTCGCAGCTTGAATTCATGTTTGCCGACCACACGCACCTGGCAACCCTGAAATCGCAGCACCTGAGCGCACAGATTTCCAAGGCGACCATCGCCGAGAACCGTCACAACATCGCCGCCAGCGAGATCGATTTGCTTTCCAATCCGGCAGGCGGCCGCGATCGGTTCCACGAAGACAGCATCTTCATCGCTGACGTGGTCGGGCACAGCGTGCAGATTTCGCTCAGGCACGATCACCGAATCTGCAAACGCCCCGTCGTGTGCCACGATGCCAATCACCGTTCGATTCGGGCAGTGGTTGGACAACTGGCGGTGACACATTTCGCAGGCGTGGCACGCGCAATTGATTTCCCCAACAACGCGCTGACCAGCGAAGCGACCTGAACGAGCCACTCCCACAAACTCATGACCCAGCGTTCCGCTGAAACCCATGTAGCCCTTGCAGAGCTGCAGATCCGTCTCACAAATCCCGGCCTTCACGACATCGACGATAACATCGTCTGCTTGAGGCTGCCGCAGCGCAACGTTGTCGCGAAACTGCAGGGTTTGATCGAATACGACGGCTCGCATGAAGGATGCTTTCTATGGTGTGTAGATCCGGATATCGTCAAAGTTGCCGGTGTCGTCGAATGATCCGAATCCGACGCGTCCCGCGCCAAAGGTCTTGTCAGTCGCGGTCATGGCAGGCGTTTTCATGTCGTCGAAGTAGACTCTGATCTCGCCGCTTTCGACGTTTCGTTCAAGTCGAATATCATGCCATTCGCCGGTCCACGGCGTGCCGGAGGTTGTCGTCGTCGAGATTTTCGTGCGAGGTTTCTCGTTGACGATAAAGATCTGATTGGCATGATCGTCGGTCGCCTTGCCAAGATGCACGTAATACAGATGACTATCGTCCTGATAGCCAAAAAACAGGCACAGGTCTCGATGAGCGTAGTCCGGAATTGTTGACTGAACCTTGATGTCCATCGTAAACGTCCCCAGCTGAAGATCCTTAATCAGATTCCGATTGAAGGGAGACCGAACTGGCGGATTGAACTTGCTGTCCTTGCGAATCAAAGATGCAAAATGGTTGCCATCCTTCTCGCCGAGTTTCCAGGCCGTCGAGTCTGTGGGTTCGTAGCGGTGCATGCTGCCATCTTCAAAGTTATGCTGATAAACGAGCTTCATGCCGTCGGGTGCGGCGACGTCATCCGCGTGGACGGTGGCAGAAATCGATGCGATCAGGAAGAATGCCGACAGCAGGGTCCAATGTGTCATGTGAGAGTCCTTTTGTTACTTGGGAGTTTGGTGTTGGGCACTGTAGCCTGGATTCTGTTCTATTTCATGTGTCGATGGATTGTGTTGAGTTATACTTCACGCGGTGCAGATTGATGTCCTTGTTCCGAGGCTCCAGCCTCGGAACACACTGCCCCCGAGGCTCCGGCCTCGCGAGATTGTCACTGGAGGCAGGAGCCTCCAGTGCAGTGCGTTCCAGGGCTGGAGCCCTGTACCAGGAATTGACAGCCTCATTCCAGCTGCGTGGAGTATAGGTGCGGAAATCCCATGACGATCGACTACCAACTGGAACCCGCGTTGTCTGCAGATGAGTTTGTCAACGTGTTACAAAGGTCAACGCTGGCGGAGCGGCGGCCTGTTGATGAGTCTGAGCGCATCGAATCGATGCTCCGCAATGCCAGCCTGATCGTAACAGCTCGATCTGGTGCGAAGCTCGTCGGAGTCAGTCGCGCGATCACGGACTTCGCGTTCTGCACCTACCTTTCAGACCTTGCCGTCGATGTCGAGTTTCAGAAATTGGGCATTGGCCGTGAGCTGATTCGTCGAACACACGAAGCCGCTGGCAGCGCCACACGACTGATCCTGCTCGCGGCTCCAAAGTCGAGATCCTACTATCCGCATGTCGGCCTGGTGCCACACGATTCCTGCTGGATGCTGGAGCCCGTGCCTTATACTTCACGCAGTCAGAAATGATCCCGTCAATTGCCTTGCGATTATCCCCTCTCCCCCGCAATCGATTTCTCCAGCTTTACACGTTTTCCACGGGGGAGAGCGCCAATGGCGTGGACTTAGTGAGCGGCAAGGCGCTAGCCGCCGGTGAATATTGTTAGAACGCTGGCAATACCGGCGGCTAGCGCCTTGCCGCTCACAAAACCGTCGTTAAGTCCACGCCATTGGAGAGGGCCATGGTGAGGGGGAAGGAAAATTATCCTGTTCTTGGCGCATAACGTTCAATCCAAGTCAGCCCCCTCATCCGGCCTCCGGCCACCTTCTCCCCCGATCTCGGGGGAGAAGGGACTTGCGATACGTGCCTTCGAAACACCTCATTACGAACCGCGTGAAGTATAGTTAGACAGCTCGGTCCCGCCATTACTCTGTCTGCGAACTGCCAAGCGGACGGATTTCGAATGCCAGATCCGTGGTGGCCGTCTGCAGACTCAACTGGTCGCGGACGCGAAGTCGCAACGTGTATTTCCCCGGCGACAGAGTCGGCACCGTTAGTTCATAACTCTGAAAATAGTCTGTACGTTCCGTCGCACACAGGTCTTCAATCGCTGGCAGCCGAATCGTGCGCGAGACGATCGGTTCAGTCTCGCCTTCTCGCAGGAACTCGATCATCGCCGCGAATTCGGAACGATACTGACCGTCCGGCGACATTTCGGACTTGTAGTTTTCGATCTCCGCGTACAGCAAGAGAGGCTGTCCCGCGTTAAACTCGGACGTCGGAAAAACGCTGAATATTCCGAAACCATCAATGCGATTGCAGTAGTTCAAATGACGAATCTTCAGCGCTGACAGTGGCTGCAATTGACGTGAAGCAGCGCGGACGTAGTCCAGCGTTTCCGCCAGTTGTTCGGTCCGCACTGCGGAATCATCGCCGCGGCGGTAGGCGTCCACGGCAAGCATCATCGACTGCCAAAACTCCTGTTCTTTCTCCGGCAGAGCTTCGATCACGCGAATGGATTCCGCCGCGCGCCCGGCGATCAGGTACAGCATCCGCAGATCAGTTTGCCGACGACGCCACTCCGCTTCATCGTTGGGGGTTCCATTTGGGAGCCGGGGCCATTTGGATAACTCCTGCTCCACCTGCGCGATGAGCGGCTTGAGCAGATCGTCGGAGTCCGACTCTGCAACCTGTGCTGCCGGGGTTTCTACTGCGGCGATTTCGGCTTCGACTGGTCCAGGCAACGGCGAAACGTCTCCAACGACTGCATCAACATTTTCAGGATCACGTTCGCGCAACAGCCCGAACGGGTCAGTCCACCGCCGCGCCGCCTTTCGAGTTCGCTCCGACGGCAGATCCTCACGACGAGGCATGTATAGTCCCCGCAGCCGGTCGAGCACCCCCGGCTCTTTGGGATTCAATTCGCCGCTTCTGGAGGCGGTCGATGTGTCAGTCGTCGAGTCGTCGATAATCTCATCACTTGTAGGCGCGGCTGAGCCTTCGATTGCCGCATCGGTATCGAGTTCCTCGTTAGTTGGACGAGCCAGTCGAGTACTGTCGTTTGCCTGTGGGAGTCCCTGCCAGCCCGCTTCGCCAAAATCAAAATTGCGGACTGGCGACATTGCTTCTGTCAATTCTCCGGAATTCCCGATGTCCCGCAACGCGGAAGTTTGAGTCCCCGGAATCCTCGCGATGCCCGGCTTTGGAGTCTCGCCTTCTGCAGCGGAGGATCCACTTCTCACGGCGGCGAGAGTCTCCGGATCGGTCGGAAGCATCACGGGCCTGCCAAGACGTGCTCGTCGCTTCACAAACGAATGACCGCTGGCGTAAATCGGAACAACACCTCCGAGAGCAATTTCGTTCGCGACCTCCCTTTCGACGGAAGGAGTTGCTGACGTCCGAGGGCGATAGACAGCCTCAACCGGAGTCCCCACATTTTGGGGGAGTGCGTTGGGTTCGGCCGAACTCTGTGAGCGAACCGTCGATGGTGTTTGCTTCAGCAGGCTGCTGTCAGCCAGAAAACTCTTGCTTAGCCACGAAGACGCGCAGCCTGGAATTGTGACCGCACAACTGAGGACAAACAGTAACAAAACTGCGGTCCAGAGGCGGCTTTGTTCAGGTTCGCGAGGTTGTCGCAGCGCCTGAGGCATTCCGGCGGGGTACTCCGGTAAAAAGGTGAAAGTGCGTCTGACATAATGTTGAGCCAACGTCACTGTACTGTATTTTGCAACGAACCTCTGGAACATCGGGATTTGTCAGTCCCGCCGCGTGTTACGAAACACAAAACCGGGAGATCGACCAGTTCCGGCAAATCCTGCCGCAGCGTTAACGTGCTGTTTGGTCGGGTTTCGCCTTGTTTTCGCGAATTACCGATATTAGGCGAGCGGAAGAAACAGGATTACCAGAGATATCACGTCGCCGAGGGAATCCGACCTGAGAGAGGTCGGACTACGTAGGCAGATCTGTCCTCAGATCTGCTTCCTTTGGCGTGGATCAGTCGCACGGGTCCGCTCGGCTTTAAGGCTCGCCGATGAAAAGTCCTTTCCTGCCGCTCGCCTAAATAGCAAGTGCCGTCGTTTAGCCGGAGCGAGCGGCATGGCGTCAGCCATCCGGGTTCATTGACTTGCGGTCGTCACCAACCGAAGAAACATGGAAAAAAACACAAACCCGAAGCGCCAGCGAGACAAACAAGTGACGTCTGCCCTTCCGCGTGAAGTGTTTGCCTCGCTGGTGCTTCGGGTTAGTAAGCACCCATGCGTAAGTCCTGGTGCATAACGTGGCGAGCGGTGGGTGTCAGCCCACCGAGTTGCACGCATTTGGCGCTGTCCGCCTAAACAGTCGCCGCGAGGGACTCGGACGTCTTCGCGTTTTTTCTGCGACGACGAATATACCCCGCTCCACCAACGCCCATCGCGATCCCCAGCAGAATGGCGCTACCCGGTTCGGGAACTATTGGCGCATCGCCAACGCCGCCGTCATGACCCGGATCGACCGGCGTGACCGGATCGCCACCGGTAACGGGAATTTCAGGTTGAGGATTCGGGATCGGACACTCCGGAGGCGTGACATGAACAAGTCCGCCGCTGCCGTCGTCCACTGGCGGATCCACAGCCGGATCCACTGGCGGAGAAACTGGTGGAGAAACTGGTGGAGAAACTGGTGGATCCACAGCCGGATCCGCTGGCGGAGAATCTGGCACTGGCGGTTCTTGATCTGTTGTCGTGTTGCCGCCTGAGCTTGAATCGTTTGTCGTCGGAGTCGAAGGACTTTGAGGCGCGGGATCTGAAACGGGCTCGTTCGCAGTCGATGAATTCAAAAAGCCGCTGCTGCTGCCGCCGCTACTGCCGCTGCTGCCTCCGCCGAAACCTCCACCGCCGCCGCCAGAACTTGAGGAACGCAGACTCCCAGTGCTGCTTCCCATAAATCCACCGCCTGATCCGCCAGACATGCCTCCTCCAAACGAGCCTCCTCCTCCAGACCCGGAAGAAGTGAATCCACCGCCGAATGCCGACCCGACTGAAGATCCGACTGAAGATCCGGAAGGTGTAGCTGACTTGTCGCTCGAACTCGTTTTGGATTTGTCTGGCTCAGCAGCAGTGGCATTTGCTGTTCTGCTCACGGACGGGTCCGTTGGTCCAGCAGTCGTAGCGGAGCTGGATCCATTGTTCGCATAGTTTGAACCATTCCAACGGACCTGCGCGCCAGCGGCGACCCATTGCCCCGTGAATGGATCCCGTGTCTGTCCGTCGGACCTCGGCGAAAAGCTGCTCATGGCCGGAACCGACATTCTCGAAACGATCGGACCGCGCTGGCAGTTGCACATGTCCTGGGCAGGCATCGAACCTGGTGCCCAAAAAACTGCACCGGTGGCGATCACAAAACGAATTGCAATTTGGGGTCCAGTCATTGTCAACGTCCTTTTCTTTCACAGCAACCGAGCAACCGACCTGGGAGAGTCCGGCGATTCTCAAATCGCTGTCCCTGCGAACTGAACCTAGGTTGTGGCGGCTGCGATGTTGCAATTCTGCCGCAATTTGCTCCCGAACG
>Ga0154020_10004674_pt1 | contig 16280 bp, 32 predicted proteins | sample Klosneuvirus_201_FD_109709 | JGI IMG/M metagenome (GOLD analysis project Ga0154020, IMG submission 109709) | Active sludge microbial communities from wastewater, Klosterneuburg, Austria - Klosneuvirus_20160825_MG | ecosystem: Engineered > WWTP > Aerobic digester > Activated sludge | place...
ACCTCATTTAGGGGACGTTCTCCTCGACGAATTCGGTGGTGAATGACACGAAGGACTGCCTGGCGGCCTTCTATGACGATGCTAACAAGACCATTACAGTTCAGTTGACTTGCCGTATGCCTTGATCCCCTCATGCATCAGTGCCGTTCGTCAAGAAGATAATTGTTTAGCGATTCCACCTGGCCCTGACCCTAGCCCGCTCCCCCCCAACCCGAATCCGGCCCCGAAGCCCAACCCCAATCCCGCCCCTGGTCCGAAGCCCGCTCCCATTCCAAACCCGATTCCGAATCCTGTCCCCAACCCGGCGCCCTCTGCTAAAGCCAAACGCAGTGTGAGCGACCACGACTCAACCTTTGACGTGTGGTACGAGTCGTACTATCTTGCGCTCGAGATCGTCGACCCTCCCCAAGCGATCGTGCCTCAATTGCACCTCGCCGTCTACATCACCGTTGGTGTCGTCAGTCTCTTCGTGGTGGTCGGCATCATCGTCACCATTGTTGTCCTGCGCAAGAGGAAGTCGAAGGCACGCGATGTGGACCACACGGAGACCAACCTCAACGTCAACTCCGAGGACACCGACCGCCTCCTCAGTGACTACTAGAGATAATTGCGGGGCATTCTCCTCGTCTTCATGCGCAATATGATTAGAGAAGACATCATTAACGATGACCCTCTAGAGATCGACAGAGGCGAGCAAAAGCAATCCTCCTGTTCATTTCAAACAGAGACACGAGATGAGCAAGGAGCCTCACCAAGTCTTGGGGCGAGGGCGGGCCACATCCTTACTGGCACTGCTGGGGGAGCTTGAAAAGGCTGGGGTCAGGGGTACCAGGGTAGTAGCCCAAGAACTGAACCTGACGCTCGAAGCTAAAGACGGGAAGATCAGATCGACATGACGAGAGGACCATCGAAAACATAAGAGCGAGGTACTCCTGGTAGTTCCACTGGCCGCGCATGTCAATGAAGTAGGGGATGTTGGCGGTGGCGGAGGCGCAGAGGTCTAAGAGGAACCATGAGGAATCAAGAAGATGGTGAAGATAGTCAACTAAGATGACGCACTGAGCTCGAAGCCAGAGCCGGGCTGCGAGTTGATGGTGGCCTAGTCGATCAAACAAGTCAGCACAATGCCCACATGAAGTATCAAACAAGAGGCAGTACGGTCCACATGAGGCCGTTGTTGCCGTGGCGATCAGCGCAGTTGCCAGTGTTGGAGGCCTTGGCGAGGAAGTCGAAGGTGCCGAAGAAGGGGAGACGCATGCCCATCTGCTCGTTGCAGAAGCCCGAGTTCACGTAGAACTCGTACTGCTTGGAGAGGTTGTAGTAGCGGTAGATCTGCATGGGACCTAACGAACGGAGAGGTCAGGACAAGAGCAACTGAAAAGAACGACTTGACACGTCATGACAACCCCCAAGGGAAACGCGGAGACTTCAAAGAGGAGACTTCGAACAATCAAAAATACGGAAAGGCGGGGGGAGATTAGAATGAAACAAAAAAGAGGGACAAAAAGAGGGACAAATGGAAAAAACAGAAATAGTCGGAGGAGATATCAGAAAAGGAGGACGAACCAAAGGTCTGGTCGTTGGCGTGGAAGGCGTGCTGGCGGCCAACAAAGTCGACATACCACGAGCCGTAGATGGAGAAGTTTTGCTAACCAAAAAATCAAAGTGAGATCGTGAGAAGAAAGGGAAAGAGAAAAAGGGACGCCTCACCACAAACAGGACAAAACGGGAGCAGGAAAATGTTCATTAACAACGATCGCGGCTACTCGGGTTTCCGATAGATATCACATATGCGAAAACAAATATCATGGCGCGGGGCTCATCAGGAACCTGAGGAAGGAGGGCGGAGGCGAGGAACAGAGATAGATAGGCTGTCCTTCCTTCAGAAAAAGTTTCCAGAGCCTTCCGGAACCTCGATCGCCATCTCAATAGCTTGAAAATATTGTAAAGAGTAAATAATGAAGGAGGCACGTACGCCATTGAAGACCTCAACGAACTCAACGTTGGAAGTGAATGAGTCAGAGAACTTGGGCTTATTCTTCTGAGCGCTCACGGCAGCCACAATGGCGAGGACGAGGACGACCTTAGCGAGGACGGACATCTTTGCTGTAAGGGAGTGATCTCGGAGGCGGCGGGAGGCCGGGAGGCGAGTTGGAGCGCACGAGAGTTCGGGAGAGTTGCCGAGATGTCCGCACTTCCGGTTTTCACACCCGGTTTTTTGTCGCGTGGTGAATAGGAGCTTCGGAAAAGCTGAGGATGTTAGCGTTTGTTCATAGGAGCATATAATGAAGGTGATTTGAAGAAATGGAAAGCCCGCAAAGCCGGTGAGATCCCTGTATTCTCCACACTGAGACGGCGGACACGCGGCTAAATCTCACTCAAGCCAAACTGAGGAGCGGAAGTTGGACGAAGCAGCTGGACACAAACAAGACGGGGAATAATTTATAATTTTCACTCAAACTTTGTCAGCGAATGAAGATTGGTCGCGGAATGAGACCAATGATCTCCATGGCCATGTGGTTAATGGGGAAGCTTGTTGAGCTCGGTCTGAGTGATGTAGCCGATGCAGAGGGTGGGGAGGTACGAGGCCACCGCTTGTGGCGCGTGGATGGTACGGAACGCTTCAGAGCTATCACGACCACGCATATCGCAAATGGCATTACCGCCAGGATGCTCGTCCACTACAAGAAACGCGACATTCTTCAACTGGAGAAGTCGAGGGAAGGTATGCCCTTGGCGCGTCCCAGAAAAGGCAAGGAAATATAATAGTATAGTAGAACATAATGATGTTACCTCGTAATATTAATAAAACAAAAAGAAATATATCACGATGATGGGGAAACGAACCAAACTTGGTGGCATCGTAGACGCGCTTTTCGATGACGACGTAGAGGTCATAGCGGCTCTCCCGCAGCTCGCAGATGGAGTGCTGCGTCACCTCAGCGGCAGTAATCGCTACACATAGGATAGAAAATGAAATTAATGGACATTAAAGCATCACGAGACGAAAGAGAGGCAACGCACCGCGGCGAGGACAACCACCTGCATTGAGCTCGTCGTCGCTTGGCGCGACGTCATCAGCGGGGTTCACGGGCGTCGGGTCGCGAACAATAGGAATCTGTTGTGACATAGATGGAGAAGGAGGTGCGCTGGCGTCCACTGCTGTCGGCTTGGTGGTCGTGGAGGATGTCGGCGGTGGGGGTGGCGCGAAGAGAAGGAAGGCGAGCACGGCCACCAGCACCACAATGATCGTTCTCTCTTGAGCGCTATATCATGATTAATGCGTATACATATATCATAATATTGTATCGAAATCATGAATATTAAATAATCCTCTCGATGGTGACAGAAGAGAGTATTATGAAAGGTGGGAGAGTCAACGCACGAGACCATTAAATCCTCTGGCAGACACGCGCACCAGATTTCTTCCTAAGAATTAAACTATATTAAACTAAATTTTATAGTCAACGAGTGCTATCTATCCGGACCGAGGCGTCCCAGGCAAGCGTAATACGACAATGGTTGTCGATGATGCCTCGAGGGCTCGATGAAGCCCTAGAGGAGACAACCGTCTTTCTCAGGGACGCGTCCTTCAGGGTTATTTGACTTATTTCTCTGAGATTGTGTTTGATTTGACATGGCTACAAAGCGAGATGACGACGCTCCAGTGATCTGGCTCAACGGCCAAGCGAAGCGCGAGTATGACCTGCTGAGCGAGCTCAAGGCGTCGACGACAATCGAGGTTCGCCCTCCTTTCTTACTCGATGTCCCCAACCCCTTTCAATTGAGTTCATGTTTAATGTAAAATTTATTTTTTGTTTTGCTCCCCGTTTTGATGGTGACTGACTGGAGACGGTCTTTCATCTGGTCTTTTAGCGCTGACCATGTTTCCCTCCGAACTTCCGAAAGAAAGAAATATATATTTCTTAAATAATAATAATTTCTATTCTTTATGAAATGATCTGTGGCTGAATGATGGGCCGCCCGGGCGATGATTTGATCGTCTCGGCGAGGTCGTCGTTTGCCTTGAGCTTTGCTCGTCCTCAATCAAAATTGAAGCTATTTGAATCTTAGGGAGTCAAATCGTTCATCTCGGTGCATCAACAGCGCCGCGTTGACAAAGCTAGTAAGCGCGACTATACAGCCCTCACAGCTTTCGGCCTCGGCGCCATCTTCGCCGTCGGCGCTAGCCTTGTCAAGTTCGACTCCTTCACCTACTTCTTCTCCTCTTCTCCTCTTCTGTCTCCTCCGTCTCCTCCTCCGTCTCTTCATCATCATCCTCCTCCTCTTCCCCATTTTCCTCCCTTCTTGGGCTCGTCCTTTCCTGCTTGGCTTCACAATATAGAAGGAAGGAGAGCGAGCTGGACCCTCTGCTGATTTGTTCTGTCTTTTTTGAGATTGATCGATCGGTTTTTCAGGTTCTCTGACATGACGGGCTTCGGCTTCTACCTCATGGCCCTCGCGATTTGCCACTTGCTCGAATATTCCTATGTCTGGTTCTTCCACCCTGACGAGCTTTCCCACAATTGTTCGCCTGCATTCTTCTCCCCTCTTTTTGTTTGTATATCTTCATACGATTATTTTTAGCATTCTTGATTTGGGTTCGTGAATATTTGTATGCGATGGGAGCCACCTTTGTCGAGTATCTCATCGGTTATTGGCTCTTCCCCGGCTTCAAGGGCGTCCGCGTCCTGATTGGCCTCGGAGTGATCATGGCCATTACTGGTCAGACCATTCGGTACCGGAAGCGAGAAGATTTTACAATCACTTGATTTTATTTTGTAATATACTTTTTTATTAGGTCGATTGCCATGTGGACTGCTGGCAGCAACTTCCACCACTTGGTCCGCTATCGTCGCGAGAAGACCCACGTCCTCGTTCGCCATGGCATCTACCAGTACCTCCTCTTCGTCTGCTTCGATTGTGAACGACAAGGCCATTGATAATATGTATCTATTTTAGATATTTCCGCCACCCCTCGTACTTTGGTTGGCTATTGTGGTCCGTTGGTACCCAGGTGATACTCGTCAACCCTATCTGCTTCGTCGCCATTGGAGGTTTCTTGTGGAGGTTCTTCGATAACCGCATTAGGTCCTTTCCCATCTTTCGAATTCTCTTTACAAATTTGAATATAATTCGATTTTGAAATTTAGGGATGAGGAGGAGACGCTCATTGAGTTCTTTGGTGACGAATACCGCAAATTCAGGGCGGAGGTGCCGACTCGCATCCCCTTCATCAACTAAGACCTTCAGACGACCCCCCTCCTTCCCTCTGAAGTGACAATGAGCTAATATATAGAAATATTTGTTTATCGTCTTTATCGATATTTTGAGAGTTTCCTGTAAAGGCGGAAAACGTTTCCAATGTTGTTGGGGCCGGGGCGGAGGAATAAGCAGAATTCGCCGCCTCCGAAGAGGTCGGTCGCGATTTCCTCGGCACCGGTATTGAAGTGTCTCAATCGATCATTGGGATCAACGGGAAGCGGGGGAAATCCTTCAATACGGAAGTCGAAAGAGCATGCGTTGCTGTTGGGGGACGGCTCGAAGACGATGCCACAGTGGTCGAGTCGACTCTTGCAGAAATACTTCATCGTGTGCACCGTCCTAATCCTAGAGGTCGGCCAAAACCTATCGCGACCTTCACTGGCGAGCTCATTTGATAACATATCGGCGACATCCTGAACGGAATTGTCGAGGGTGAAGGAGAAGATGACGGATTCCGCGCGAGGGTCGATGAGGTAGACAGTTGGATCGAGCGCTGCCTTGAGGGCGAGCAGCGGTTTCGTCTTGGAGGAATAAAAAAAACATTGCTCCCAATTGAGATTCTCTGGAAGTAACGTGATCGACACTATCTTCCACTATAAACACAGAGATCAATCGATCAAAACACCCCACGAATAGAAAAAGTGAGGACCTCCATGGGGATCTCAGCGATGTGGAGTTGGCGCCACGAGGTCTTCTCATGCCTATATTCTGTGCGGAAGTAAACCCTTCGACCGTATTTGTCTCCGGGGCTCTTCAACTTCGAATTCCTCTTCTTGGCGAGATACCGCAGGAATCTCTGCTGGAGGGAGAGCTGCACTCGAGGGCCATCGATGAACTTCTTGAGCGTGGTGAGGGTCTGTCTGGCATCCTCAGGTGAGAAGGTAAGCGATATGAAATTCGACCTCGTCAGTCCATCGAAGAGTTGCCAGATTTCCGATCGGTACTTGGTCTTCTCAGCCAGTTTGAGGGCAAGGTCAACGTCGGCGCCCTCCTATATAAAAAAGACAATCAATGATAAATGCTACTCTCGGGGTAACTTTGAATCGACATTGAGAATATATCAATAGATGAAAAAGTACTTCGACCAGACGCCTCGAGAAATTGAAAAACCGTCGACATGCAGCCCAGAGGAGCCAGCGACCTTCACCTAATTGAGGGTCGACCCCGAGGTCTAGGAGACGCTCGGCGACTTGCCATCCGCGATGCCTCGCATTTATTGCTGATTCGATCACTCTCTTCGACGAAATCGATCGCTGGAGAGAGAAAGATATCAGGAAGACGAGGCGCAGAGGGAAGAGTATTCACAAAGTAGATAAATATATTAAAAATACCTTCCATTCATCGAATCTGCGCAAAAGGAGGGCGTGGTAGTCAAAGTTGATCTTCGCGAGAGTCCCATATTTCGACGAGGGCATTGGGAAGAAGCGCAAGTAGGTCAGCTGCCACAGCGTCCCCGCGTACGCCTTGCGAAACTTCACACCTAAATCACATAAAAAATATTAATATTACAATTGATAATATCCATTGCAAATTCTCAATAATATGAGTTAGCAGACGCTGATGGTTAGGGCTGCTCAGAGAGGGCGATATTTAAACATCAAAACATAAAAACCATAATAAAACATAGCGCAATATTGTTTATCGTGATATATGCGTATGCATGAATAGAGAGAGGGCGGGGTACAGACGGAGGAAACGTTGGCCGCTTGGTGGGGGGAGGAGGGGAGAAAGTTGAGGATGGCCATGAGGAGCTCCTCAGGCAACTCGCTCAGCCCCACTGCCTCGTTCATCTCCTCTGCCATTGACATATAAATATCAGACGAACAGGTCGATGTCAAGTGGCAGTAGAACGGGGAAGGTGACGAGTGAGGGAAGATCAGCAAAAATCTCATCATGAATTTTGTCCGGTCAATTTATTATGTTTCAGCTGTCCCTCCGGAAGCGGTTGCCACATTTGCGACGCGATCTTCTTCGCCTCTTCTTCGTGCTCCGCCTTATCATTCGAATCTTCCTTCCCCTTTCCTTCCTCCTCCAGAAGCTCCTTCTTCCCAATCTTCGCCTGCTCCGACGTCTCGTCCCTCACCTCCATCTTCTCCTCCTTTGCCACCTCTCTCTTCGTCGGGCCCCTCTTCGTCCTTGGGTTGTCGGACTATGCCTTTTCTGGGTGCAATGATCGCGACTGCAATTGCGCTGGCGCAACCGTTGGACTCATCATGCCGACATCGGCGTAGTTGGAAAGCTTGAGGACCTTGAAGATGGCGAGTTTGAGGTCGTACTGCTTCATCGGCTTGGTGACAAAATGCGACATTCCAGCCTGAAACGTTATCAAGGAAGAGAGTGAATTGAAATTATTATCGTTCTCAAGTTTGAGGAGCGAGTGTGAAACTGAAGCGAGACGAGGAAAGAAGGAGATGGGGAAAGGCGGAGAAGGAGGAAAGAGGGAGGCGGGGCATGTTAGTCTGAGAGGGTGGAAACTGAAGGGAGAGTGGGTCGACCGAAAAGAGACGGGATGGGAAGGACCTGTAGAGCGAGCTCGCGGATGTGCTCGTCGGTTTGTGCAGTGATGCCAACGATGGGGATATGATATCCAAGTGAGCGCAGGATTTTAGTCGCTTCCAAGCCGTCCATATCTACCAGATTCTATTCAAAACACCTTCAAAGCAAGGAGCAACGAAGCATATGTGCGACACCTGGCATTTGAAAGTCCATCAAGACGACGTCGAATTTTTCCTTCTGAGCCTTCTCGATTGCAATGCGCCCGGTGTCGGCCAGGTCAACCTAAAGAAAACATTGTTATCCCTGGAGATGGAGGACTCGGATATTGTAGTCCAAATGGTACAATATAGTTCGATCGGGTCAGCATAGCCTCAATGACCTTCTGGTTGAGCTGATTGTCCTCTGCCACGAGAACGCGAATGGGCCGATCGGTCGAGTCGATATCGAGGAGTCTCTCCTCGGCCCGATCGAAGCGCTCATAGAACTTTATGTTGCTCACGGGGATCACATCAGTCACCACTTGCACAGTCGGCTTGTAGTTCTCCAGGTCAGTGTGGAACCACATATTCCTAAAGTATGAAGGAGAGTGGAAGCTTCTTGTTGAGGAAAGAAAAGTGAGAGAATTGAGGAAGTTTTTTTAAATAGGATTGTGCAGCGGACCACTTGAACACAGTGCCTACTCCGAGCTGGGCTTGGACGGTTACTTTTCCACCTGCAAGTTCGATGAGCTCCTTGGCTATGAAGAGACCTAAGCCAGATCCACCATAGCGCCTCCCAATATATTCCTCTGACTGCAAAAAATTCTCTTCAGCAATTGGGAAATTGTTCCAGAGGAAATAAAGTGGACCTGAGCGAATGGGCGAAAGAGGCGCATCATCTGCTCCTCAGTCATCCCAATCCCAGTGTCCTCAACGGAGAAGAGGACCTCTTGCTTTCTCGCAAACTTATTTGTAGATCCATTAGCGGCCTTAATTACGACGCGGCCTTCATTGGTGAACTTGGCGGAATTGGCAATGAAGTTGTTAATGATTTGAGTGAGGCGACGACCGTCCCCAACTACAAACTTCAAGTCTCCCAACGAGATGTCGTCGGACAGTTGCACATTGGGCTTCACTAGCACTTGCCCAGCGAGGACAGCTGCTGCAATTGTGAATGGCTACACAAAGTGCCCGTGAAAGGCGCCGAATGAGAAAGTGTGAAAGGGAGCAGAGTACGAGGTCGAAGATGGCCTCCTCGAGCGTGAGCTTTCTCACTTCCATCTTGGCATAGTCCAAGAGATCGTTCACCAACAGCAGCAAATGTTCTCCGCTCGTCTTGATCACCTACGAAACGAGGAAGCCCATATCCAGGAAAATATTGGAGCTAGAGGACAATCAGTACATTAAGCTTGAGGGAGAGATCAGTGGATACATTCGGACCAAACTTCAAAATCTCGGTCCACCCCAGGATAGTCATCAAAGGAGTCCTCAATTCTGAGAGATGAGGATCAATACGAATTCACCGAAGACACAGAGATCTCGCTATGTCATATCGAGAAGAGGAGAGGTACCGTGAGTGACCATGGAGAGGAGCATCGCCCGCTCCTCCTTCTGAATCACTACCGTCTCCACGGCCTGCGAAGCGACCGCTACCACTAAGAGATATCACCCACATTGCCACTTCGAGTCGTTTGGAAATGGAAAGTTACAGAGAAAGTCCGTAAGCTTCGAAGAGGCGACGAGGAGCACGAGTAGGAACTGAAGACCAGTCGCCCACACTCTCTCATCGCCCACCCACGTAAGTTCTCCGATCACCGCAAATATTCCCTAGAAATCCACACAACATGAGGGACCTATATAATGGCTAAGTAAGGCCGACTCATAGTTGTACATTGGCATGTAAGGCGATGATGATGACCGATGCACCAATAATGGGAACAATAAACAACGGCATCAACCTATTCGCCTTTGGATACCTATCGCACCATGAATAAAAATTCACCGCACACATCAGCAATCTCTTTTCTGAGACGACCAACTCAACTTGTAGCAAAAGAAAAAAGAAAATTCAGCAAGGGGGCCTCGTACACCATCTGGGCCAATGAAAAGATTCCCCAGAAGTCATGCATGAATGGGGACAGGAATCCTACGAATAGATGTCAGGGTACAAGTACTTTTTGTAGGTACAAACGGGGGATGAGAAGTAGAGGGAAGGAGGGACCTCCGGTATTGAGAACCATACTGGAGTTGATTATCAGGTTGCCGATGACACAACAGATTGCAACCGATTTAAAGGAAATAATACCTAAGAATGACATTCAACTCGAGTTCCATTAACAAATGGAGGAAAGATGGCGAAGGACCGATGCGCTCCAAAATGAAGAAGGTGGACTGCCAAAGGACGATTGCCGTAAGTCCTACAATCGGCACGATCTAGATGCTCCAATATCAATCCAACAAGATGAACCCAGCACATATACTATTGCCAGGATGTCATTGGACCTTGGCTTCGCTGTCAAAGGCGACTATGTAGACGAGGACGCCGAGGAGGAGCGCGGCATCGCTGAAGAGCAAGTTGCGTCTGCGCATGGCTCTGATCTTCGGCACCAACTCTGGCTCCACCTTGCGTGATAAAATTGTACATTAATATCGCTCTGATCACCATGAAATAGAGAGTGGAAGCATGCGTTAGGAGAAACGGGGGAAGGGTGGTGGGTGAGGTTGAGAAGAGGCATTGAGGTGTATGGGACTCCGTCTATTCAATAACTCATTGCCTTTTCCATAAAATTGCATACATATATTCGCCTCCCGAGCCATTCACTTCCAAATACTAATCAATATCAGCGGCGTACAAAATCGGACTTCTCTTCCGGGTTGCCGTTGCGAGACTTGTTCATTTTAGCTGGGAGACGTCGCCACACTGAGAGGGAGAGCCAATGATAAAGACAAACGAGCTAACCCATGAATACTGTACGATTTCCTGCGCATTATCAATCCACGAACTCGCGATCTCAATTATATTAATGCCCTATTAAATATGAAAGGCAAAGTCAGGCCCATCAATCCTTCGCTTCAATTGGGGATGCCTTTCTTTCGTATCGATAGTAATGGAGCGAATGGCAGTCTCTCCGAGCACACTGACGAACTTAGGTACATGATGGCCGTCCCCTCAGAACCACTTGATGGTCGCGGGATCGAACCCGGGAGGCAGCGAAGTTTTGGCGAGGATGGGGAGATACTGGCTTATGTTTGGCAGCTGTTCTTGGAACACTTCCATTGCCCTCTACAAGGAGAGGAAGTGAATACGAAGAGCGAAGATGTGGAAGAAGGGAGGGGGCGGTGAAGAAAAAGAAAGATACCGTCGTCATGGCCCAGTGGTCATTGAGGAGGTATGAGGTATCGACATTGTCGGGATGACTCATCTCGATCGACTGCGCCCATTCGGTAGCATATACAATTCTATAGCGAGGAAGGAGAAATGAATGATGAGTTGGAGGAGAGAAGGGAGATAGTGAGCTTCTGAGTTAGGATACCATGAAAACAGAAGAAGAAGCAGATGTAATGGAATCAAAACAGAAGAAAACGGAAAGGAGAATACCTCGCAATCTGTTTTCTGTATCGAGGGGAGAGGAGGAGCTCCCAAGGGAGGTCGATATTTCGGATCTTTGGAAGGTCTTTCGAATCGATCGATCGTTGACCATTTCCACTCAACCAGATCGTGAAGCACATCCTATGGCGAAATGAATGTTAGGAGGGAGATGAGAAGAAAGAGAGGGGACGACGGGCGATAAGAAGAAAGAGAAATTGCATGGGGAGGAGCGATAGAGGTGGAGGGGGTGAAGGAATACAAGTGGACATGTGGAAAGAGATGATGACGACATTAAAGAGAATACAAAGTGGAAGGAAGAAAGGAGGAGGAAATGCACCTTTCCTTATATGAAGGCAGGACTGAGTGCAGGGTATTGGCTGATGAAAACATAAGCAACCGATCACTAAAGGGCTCCACCTCCACAGGAGAGAAAGGAAATGGAAATAGTTTAAGCTCACCTCCATCTCCCTTCTTCCACTCGGGATTGAGGTATACCACGCATGAAACTACAGTAGAAAGAGGAGGACGAGAAGTCGGATGAGAAGAGGGAGAGGAGGAGAACGATCATGGCAAGGAGGAGGAGAACCACAACAAGGATATGAAGGAGAACGAGAAGGAGGAGGGGGAGCATGAGGAAGATGGGGAGCAGGAAGAGCAGGAGGAGGCGGCGGCGGCGGAGGAGGTGGGCGAAGGTGGCGGCTGATGAGAAGAGGGGAGGAAGAAAAGGAGGAGGAGGGAAAAGATACCCTGTCGCTGATCGATTCCCATATCAGAGTCAGGGTGAATGGGAAATCCTGCTCCTTGACCGAGATTCAATTGAGCCTTCAATGCTAGAAAAACATTAATAAGAAGAAGAGGTTGAGAGAATGAATGAGAAGATATCAATATGCGGAGGGAGAGGGAAGGTGGAGACCAAAAAAGAGAAAAGAGAAGGGGGAAAGCGAAAAGAGAAAGAGCAAGAAAAAGACACGGCGAAAGAGAGAGTAAGAAAGAGAAGGTTCAGAACGGAAAAGAGGGAGAGGGAAGAAGAATGTAAAAGAGTGAAACCTTGTGTGGTGAGCTTCTGTTCGGGGAGAACCTCATTCACGATATTCATCAGAGTTTTGTCCTTTGAATAATATATCATAAAAAAAGGAGGAGGAGGAGGAGGAGGAGGAAGAGGAGGCGCGTAGGAAGCAGGGTAGGAAGATGAGGAGGAGGAAGGAGGAGGAAGGAGGAGGAGGAAGGAGGAGGGGGTAAGAGGTTACATTGTGGAGGTAATCGAAGCCCTCGAACTGTGTTCTCTTCTTCTCGTCAGTGATCTCCATCTCCAGGATGCCTCTTTTCTCAATAAATTTTGCTTCCTTTTGACCTTAACAAAAAAAACCGTTCGGGAAAAAAGAAGATGGAGGAAAACGGAGAATGGGAAGGAGAGAGAGGAGAGGAGAAAAGAAGGGGGGAGGACTTTCACTCCTTCTCTTGATCCTTTTCTTTTCCCTTCCACCTCCTCCTCCTTTCCCTTATCTTTTTAATCCCACCACCTCCACCTCCTCTTTTCCCATCGATTAAAATCTACCTTTGCTATTAGTTTGTATGAGATGAGTGGCATTAGGTATGAGGAGGTTTCTCTGATGAGCCTCTCGGATCTCTCCACGGAGCTTCTTCACCCATTCATCTCCCAAGACATTGTCAATCACCACATATCCTACAAAGAGGAAGAAGAAGAAGAAGAAGAAGAAGAAGAAGAAGAGGAGGAGGAGGCGGCGGCGGCGGCGGGCCGGCGGCGGCGGTGACGGTAGTGGCAGCGATCATACCATGGTTGTGGAGGTGCTCTAGTTTCTCTTTGGTCACTTTCTCTCTTAGGCGGCCTTCAAGAGGAGATGGGATCCCTCTCAGAAAAGGCCCTACAAAAACAACTTTCCTTCAGCAAACAGGGGAGGGAAGGTGGGGGAGGGGAGGAAGGGCGTCGTCGTCGACCTCGACGAAACCCAACAAGCAAAAACGACATAACGCACTGATCTTAGAAAGAAGAGTATTTAGGGATATTGTTCGCATTCGTCAAGTCGAGCTTGGGCTTCAACTGGAGGGAAAGGGAAAAAGGCAAGAGGAGTCGATGGCGGGGGGCGGGAGTCGAGGAAAATATGTTCATGATAGAAGGAGAGCTCTCCGGCTCGCCGAAGGAGAGGCTTTGATTATTTATTACTAATAAAAACGGTATGCGCAGATATGAGTTGCGGGTTTCAAAAGATGGGGTGCGGCCGCACGACTTCCGAAGGCTCTCCGAACACAAGAGGAGGAGGTGGTGGAGATGGAGGTGAAGGGGATCGCTCGGCGTAACATTCGACCGTCATATATCGATCTACAATGACCGGTACGTCTCCCTATCGATATTATTGGGAGGATCAGGATCATATTCGAGGTCATCGCAAGCCCTCTGAGGAAATGAAGACTAGTTCACGACCGAAAATCACCGTCAGAGTAAGGCAGCCCCTGGCGAACCTCCCCATCCTCACTGGCAGATATCAGTTATCCATTTGACCAGTAAGTACCCGCGACCCATTGAGTCCGATCCGATGTCTCGGAAAAAGGATTACTACGTCTTTCACCTTGGTTGTGACCAGTCTCACACCCTGTCAGCGGCCTTCCTTGGAGAAGTCTTTCTAAGATAATGTATGAGTAATATGATATTAGGAGGAAAAAAACCTTCTAATAGATTTGCAAGCGATTGAGAGACAGGGTCAGTTTGTACACGAATCAAACCGAACGACTTGTAGACAATACGGATCACTTCATGCGGTCGAATCGTTAAAACCTGATGGTCTCAAAGAACAACAGAATGTATTCCGCAACTATTTAAATGGTATCATCTACAATGAGCGTCGAGTATTTGAATAGTTTAAAGGGCACGTCGTTGGTCTCCTTGCTGACCACGTGCTGCATGCCTGGTGGGGCCTTGAGGGTGAAGGTGACCTCTCGGGGCTTCGCGTTGAGCTCGCGCACTGCCGCAGACGTGTAGAACTCCCACATTTGTGCGGCCTGTATGATAAATGGCATAAGTCAAACAATGTACATGAGGGAAGAATGGAAAAGTGGACCTCCTCGCCGAAGTCCGGAATCTTATTGAATTCATCGAGGGTGGGGGCCCTGCGTTTGATGGTCAAGATGACGTCGGCGCTCTCGTTGTTCATGATGCCCGATGAGTTAGTGACCCTCTTCGTCACGAAGTCGAACGCACCGGCCTTGGGAAGGAAGCGGATGTGCTCTCCGTTGAGATGGTGTCGGGGGTGAACAAATTGTGGAATTCGCTGAGCTGCGCCCGAAGCTGGTCGATGAGGACCTCCTGCTCGCCCATGATGCCCTTCAACTTCTTCACCTTGCGTTCGAGGACCTCCTTCGTGCGCAACAGAGCAGCGGACCCGTTGGCGTCGTCAACGTGCATCTCCTCGTCCTCCCAGTCGTTGGGCGGCTGGAAGAGGACCTTCTTGGTGTTACTCTCGGCGATGGCGGGCGTTGACGCGTTTTGGACGAAGCGAGCCAACTCTTTCGTGGGACAGACCTCCGATACGTCTGCCGCTTCAGAATGCTGCTCGAGGCGCTCAGCGACGGATTCAAGGTAGTTAGCAACCTCGGCGAATTGCGCCGAGACTGGAGCGGCAAACTCACCGTCGCCATCCTCGACGCGCTGCCTCTTGAAGCCCCTTCTCTCCTACCGAAATCGATGAAAACAAGATAAAGATAATGTACAAATTAATTATTAAATTTAATAAGGGGGGAAAAGGGAATAAAGAGCACACCTTGGGGCCTTCAGACGCCTTGAAGTCCTGAAGCTTGCCGCGCTTGACGCACCTGGAGACCCACTTCATCAAACCATGATGGTTGCGATTGACCTTACAATCTTTGAAAAGGTGGGCCACGACCTTGGCCGTGTGGCCCTTGGCATAGTTCCAGGCCAGCTCAATCTGGGCCATAAGGAGAGGGCAGTCCTCGTAGTGGTGGGCCCTCTCCTCAGAGATCCCAACTGGAATCTGTAAAGGGAGAACGGTGCCAATTACAGGTGAAGGAGGAGGAGGAGGCGGCAGATCCGCCATAGGAAGATAATATTATTTGGCAATTGTGATACGGGAGTGAGCGGCCTGGAGGATTCCAGGATCTATCAGTCCTTGAAGATTCTAATTTCCTCGACCTCCTCATTCCCTTCGATAGAAGAAGACTTATCATATGGTCCTCCTCCTCCCTCCTCCTCCTCTTTTCCTCTTCCTCCTCCTCTTTCTCTTCCCCCCTCCCTTCCTTTCTTCCTTTCCCCCTCGAGCTTCCCTTCTCCTTCCTTCCTCTTGCCCTCCTCGACCTCGCCCTCGCCTCGCCCTTATCAATTTCTCCTTCTTCCCTCCTCCTCCTCTTTCTTCTTTTTTCTTGTGAGATATATATCATATATTTTTGTTTCAATTTGTGTTGTCCTTTTCTTCTCCGTTTCCTTCGTCTCCTCCTGCTTGTCCTCTGTTCACGTTCTCATCGTTGGGTGCACCCGCTCTTTGCCTCCTTCTCCCACTCCGCCTCCACCTCCACCTTTTGCTCCTCCTTCACTTCCACCACCACCTCCTACTCTTCCTTCTCCTCCTCCTCCTGCTCCTCCTCCTCCTCCTCCACCACCTCCTCCTCCTCCACCACCACCTCCTGCTCCTCCTCCACCACCTCCTCCTCCTCCTGCTCCAACTCCACCTCCACCACAACACCGCCACCCCCTCCACCTCCTGCTCCTCTTCCTCCTGCTTCTTTCTTCTTTGTCACTGATTCCGTCCATTCTCAGGCGACCCTAGCTGATGAGTTCTTGGCGGATCTGATGGACGATGGCGACGAGGAGAGGGAGGAAGAGGAGGAGGAAGATGAGGAGAAAGCATATAAGGATGGCAAAGGTTCCCATTCTCTTCTCTCGATCTTTTCCTTCTTCCTCTTTCTGTTTCTCCTCCTCCTCCTCC
>Ga0154020_10004675_pt1 | contig 16279 bp, 11 predicted proteins | sample Klosneuvirus_201_FD_109709 | JGI IMG/M metagenome (GOLD analysis project Ga0154020, IMG submission 109709) | Active sludge microbial communities from wastewater, Klosterneuburg, Austria - Klosneuvirus_20160825_MG | ecosystem: Engineered > WWTP > Aerobic digester > Activated sludge | place...
GTGCGTAGAAAAGAGATTTTTTCTAAAGCTTGATTGAAATTACTTTGAGCTTGTTGGAAATCGGTTTGGGCTTGGCTGTGGCTGAGTTTTTTGGTTTGATCGACTCCGGCCAGGATATTGTCAAAACCGCTGGAGGCGCTGGAAATTAAAGTGGATTTGAATTGGAGTGAGCCGGCAAAGACATTGATTAAATTGATAATGAAAACGACTAAGAGGCCAGACACGGCCAGGCGGGCGGGGTGTTGGAAACGGGAGGTGGAGCAGGGTGGGGCGGGGCGTTCGCGGGGTACTAAATTGTATTTTTGGGGAGTGGCATTGCTACTCAGACTGTCGAGGTGGCGTGATGGAGGGTTGGAGCGAACTTGAGTGTTTTTGGGGCCAGAAGTTCTATGGAAAGCGCGTAAATTGAGTTGATTGCTGAGGGGAGACTTGGATTTGAGAGAATTATCCTGTTTTTCAGGATTGTTTTTTAAATTTATTTTTTCTGTTTGTGTGACTTTGGTCAGATCCCTGACCTGATATCGGGCCATAAAAGATTTTTATGGGGGACTTTTAAAATCCTAATTGGTAGGTAGAGAGTAAACCAATTTCGGTGAATTTTCTAGCAATATCGATGGAAGTGAGAGGTTTCAAGAAGGTGGCGTAAGGGGAAAGAGTGAGATTGATTTGATAGACTTCGGTTGGCTTATCCAAGCCGTAATTTAGTTTTAGACTAGCGCTGGTTTTGCCAATAACATTTTCCAAAACACTGAGTGTGTCGGTGACAATGATGGCCTGAGATTCCTGATCGGCGAAAATATATAAATTATATCCAGAAGAAATAGACATTTTTTCCACAGACTTTCCTTTAACTGTAATGGTGGAGGTAACTGGAGCAACTAATTGCGGTTTTAATTCATTGCCCTCAGTGCCGTCGGGTAAGGTGATGGGGGTGACTTGGGAATCGAAAATGGCAGCTAGCTTTGGCCCGAATGACTGCAATAATGGTTTTAGTTTTAGTAAATCATTGGCAGTGTTTTCACTTTGGAAAATTAGTCCGAGCTCAGGCTTGGCCTCTCCCATTTGAGCAAATAAAAGATATTCTTTGGGGAAAAGTGGAAAGAAATTCTGATCGAGGTCGATTTTTTTACCTGGGGACTGTAAATTGTCGCGAAGGCCGCTAATTACGCCACTGAAAAGCAAATCATAAACGGTGGAATTATTGTGAAAATAAGCCTGCAATTTATTTTTTTGATCGAGTAAATTGACACCGCCAGCTTTGAAAAATGCCCCTTCAGGTAGGAGATATTCTAGATTCCCTTGATAGGAATAATCGGTAGCGAAGAGGTTTGGACTGGGGAATTTGGATTGATTGAATAGAGAAAGATGTTTGGCGACCAGAATAGGTTTATTTTGATCATTATATTCCAATTTCATAGCAATGGCCTCTGTAGAAAACAGCTGTAGGAAGGGGAAATATAGTTTTAATTGAGCCAGGCGGCCGCTTAAAAACTGGCTATTATGGCTGAGTATGGAGAGTATTTTGTCGCGATCCAAATACAGAAAAAGAATATTCTGATCTGGTAAGGCGGAAATGAGTTGATTGTAAGACGGAACTTGATGCAAACGAAGGTGATTTCCACTGATAGTCTCGGCAATCAATTTGAGATTATCGCGATTTTCGGCCAGGACTAGATAGTCGCTGGTCAGCATGAGATTGTAGGTCTGTCCACTGCGGAAAGAAAGCAGTTTTTGTCCATAATAATCTTCGTCCAAAACCACATCATTTTTGGGATCCAGAACTAATTCATTGATCCAATTGAGAGTTTTTTCTTGATTAGTTTTTTGCAGAAAAAGGACATTTTCTAAAGCTTGCCCCTGAGCATTGCTGAGAATAGCCACGCCTCCCCTACCGCTAAACCATTGCCAAAATAAATCGCCGTGAGGAGCGAGACTCATTAAATAATTAAATTGACCCTGTACAAGCGGGTTCTGAGCTAATAATTTTTGTAATTCCACAGTTTCAGTGCGACTGGGATCGAGGTTGAATTCCAGGAAAGCCAAGGTACGATCGGCAGGCAATAATTTGGCTAATTTTTCCCCTGCGGTAATTTTTTGCCAATAGAATATAGAGAAAATCGTCAAAACGAGTCCGACTCCCACGATTGCCAATAAACCGCCAAGACGCTGGTTAATTTTGACTTTTAGTGGGTGGTGATGAGAGGTGTTTTTGGTCATGAAAAGTGCTAGATGCTGGCGGGGATGATTATGGCAGATTTGATCGTGGAATCCAAGTAAAGGATGGGAAAATTAATTCACTCGACCAAAGGGCCCCTACCCCTGCTTCGCGAATTAATTTCCCCATCCTTTGCTTAATTGTCGATTATGAGAAAAAAGCTAGGCAATTCACTTGCCTCCAATGGGGTAAAAACCTTAAGATTGGGGCCTGAAATATAAGTTATAAACATATGCCATCAGCTAAAGAAATTCGTCAGAAATATATTGATTTTTTTGTGAAGAAGCATGGGCATAAGCAAATTGCATCGGCTTCTTTGTTGCCAGAAAATGATCCGACGGTGTTATTTACAACTGCGGGTATGCAGCCATTGGTGCCTTTTTTACTAGGTGAAAAGCATCCGGCGGGGACTAGGCTGGTGGATTCGCAGAAATGCATTCGTACTGATGATATAGAGGAAGTTGGGGACGCTACGCATTGTACATTTTTTGAAATGTTGGGGAATTGGTCGCTGGGGGATTATTTTAAAAAAGAATCTATTCAAATGAGTTATCAGCTGCTGACTACTCCCTGGTCTGAAGGTGGTTTTGGGCTGGATGCAGAGCGTTTGCGGGTGACTTGTTTTGAGGGTGACGCTAATGTTGAGCGGGATTTGGAGGCGGCGGGTTATTGGAAAGAATTGGGATTTGTGGATGTGGCTGAGGCTTCTGAGAGTGACCGGCGATTGATTTATTTTTATGAAAAAAAGAAAAATTGGTGGGGGCCGGCTGGACTGACTGGGCCATGTGGACCTGATACGGAAATTTTCTTTGATAGAAATCCGGAGCTTTCTGCGCATGAGCATTCGCCAGAATCTTCGGAAGAATTGCGACAGAAATATGTATTGAAAGATGGTTCTGGTCGCTGCCATCCAAATTGTGAATGTGGGCGTTATACGGAAATTTGGAATAATGTATTTATGCAATTCAATAAAAAAGCTGATGGCAGTTTTGAGGAGTTGGCTCAGAAAAATGTTGATACTGGTATGGGATTTGAGAGGATTGTGGCGGTGTTGCAGGGGAAAACCAATCATTATGAGACGGAATTGTTTGCGCCAGTGATTGAGAGGGTTTTGGAATTAGGTGGGAAAAATCATGGAGATGAAGAGGTAGTTTCATCTAGAATTATCGCTGATCATTTGCGCGCGGCGGTATTTATACTGGGGGATAAAATGGCTGTGACTCCGAGTAATACTGATCAGGGGTATATTTTGCGTCGGTTGATACGCCGCGCGATTCGGCATGGTAGAAAGCTAGGGATAAATGAAAACTTTACTGATAAAATTGCGGAAATATTTATAGCTGATTACTCTGATGTTTATACTGAATTAAATCAAAATCGAGAGCGCATTCTCAGTGAATTAAATAAAGAAGAAGAAAAATTTCAAAAAACTTTGGAAAATGGTTTGAGGGAAATGAAGAAAATTTTCAATGAAGCTAGCGGGCTTTCGCCTCAACAATTAGCTGAAAAAGCTTTTTTCCTATATGAATCCTATGGCTTTCCTCAGGAAATGATTGTGGAAGAATTGCAGCGTGAAGGGTTAGCTTTGGATGTGAAAGTTTTTGCTGCGGCTTTTGAAGAAAAATTTAAGGCTCATCAGGATTTGTCTCGCCTGGGTGCAGAGCAGAAATTTGCCGGAGGTTTGGCTGATCATTCTGACGAAAGCAGGAAATTACACACTGCCACTCACCTACTCCATGAGGCTCTTAAACAAGTCTTGGGGCGTGAGGTGGAGCAAAGAGGCTCCAATATTACGGCTGAGCGCCTGCGCTTTGACTTTAATTATGGCCAAAAAATGACGCCGGAGCAGATCAAGCAGGTGGAGGAAATTGTGAACGGAGCGATTGAGCGGAAATTGCCGATTAATTTTGAGGTGATGACGGTGGCTGAGGCCAAGGCAGCTGGGGCTATTGGATTATTTGAAGAGAAATATGGTGATCAGATCAAGGTTTATCGCATGGGAGATTTCTCCGTGGAAATTTGCGGGGGGCCACATGCGGATAATACTGGGGATTTAAAGGGTTTTAAAATTCAGAAGGAAGAGGCTTCATCGGCGGGGGTGCGAAGAATTAAGGCGGTGGTTGGTGAGGCAGCGTTAAAATAATTTTATGAAAGAGATGAAAATAGTAAAAACCCCTTATGAAAAACATATTTTTGTCTGCTGTAATGTCAAAGCGGATGGGACGGGCTGTGGGACGCGCGGTGGCGAGGAATTACGGGTGGAGTTGAAAAAACAGGGGCTGGAAAAGGGCTTGACTAAGCTGCGGGTGAATAGGTCCGGGTGCCTGGGGTTTTGTGAAGAATCAATTGCTGTGGCGGTTTATCCGGAGGGGAAGTTTATGCTGGATGTGAAGGTGGAGGGAGTGAGGTTGGAGGATTTTTAAAAATTCTGCGCGAGCATTAGGTATGCGCGTGCAGAATTTTTGCTGGAGAGGGGTGGGCGAAATTAGACCCGCTCCCCTTTCAAAACCCAGGGTAGGGCTTTGGTGATTTTGATTTGGAGGATTTGGCCGACGAGGTCGGGGTTTGTGGTGGGCTTGTCGCCTTGAAACTGCACCACCTTCATCTCTCTGCTGCGGCCTTCGTATTCTTTGGTGAGGGGATCGAAGCGTTCGACGAGGACTTCGAGCGTGCGGTCGAGGTAGGCTTGATTCTTTTCCAGGGAGATTTCTCGGAGTGAATTGTTGAGGGTGTGCCAGCGCTGCGCTTTTACTGGGGTTGGAACGTCGTCGGGGAAATATTTGCCTGCTACGGTGCCTTGGCGCTGGCTGTAACGAGAGATATAGGCTTGATCCCAGCGTATTTCTCGGAAAAGGCGCGCCGTGGATTGAAATTGGGCGTCTGTTTCTCCGCAAAAACCGACGATGATGTCTGTGGTTATGACGCAGTTGGGGACGGCGCGCCGGAGTTTTTGGACTTTTTCGCGATACTGTTCGACGGTGTATTTGCGGTTCATTTTAGCCAAAACTTGATTATCGCCGGATTGGATAGGTAAATGAATATAAGGGCAAAGAGTTTTTAGGGTGGCGTGGGCTTCAATTAGCTGATCACTGAGGTCGCGAGGATGTGGGGATGTGTAGCGTAGGCGATTTAAACCTAGCTCGGAGAGGGCGTTGATTTCCTGAAGTAATTTGATAAAAGGTAATTGGGTGGTTGCCCGGGTAATGGCTTCGGCTTGGTGATAGTCCTCAAATAAGCCATTTTTCTTGTCCAAATCAGATAAACCATAGGAATTCACTGTTTGGCCGACTAGGGTGATTTCTTTGCAGCCATTTTCGACTAACTGTCGGCATTCAGAGACAATTTCGCTCATTTTTCGGCTTTGCTCTCGGCCGCGGGAATAAGGGACGATGCAGTAAGTGCAGTATTTGTCACAGCCGATTTGGATGGGAACGAAGGCTTGGAATTTGGTGGCGTAAGTGGGGGCGACTTGGAGATAATCCAGGCGGCTTTCTGGGATTTCCGGGGAGGTATTAGAAGAAGTAGACCCGGCAAGATAATCCCCTGCTTTGGGTGCGTTGGCAATTTGAGGCGGGTTTTGGCTAGATATTTCATTGGGTAATTCCAAAGTTGGCTCAGCTTCAGCTAAAATTTCAGCTAATTTATGCGTGTCGGTAATATGAAAAACGAAATCTAGTGAGTGGAGATTTTTGACTAAATCGTCCTTCTTTTCCCACTCAGAATTACGAGAGCTGGTTTGGCGCACCATGCAGCCGGTAATACCGATGAGGAGGCGTGGATTGGCACGTTTCATCAAAGCAATATTTTTGATAATTCCATAGACTCTATCCTCCCCTTTTTGTTTGATGGAGCAGGTATTAAAAATAAAGAGGTCGACTTCTTCCAATTTTTCAGCTTTCAGATATCCAGCTTTTTCCAGGACAGAAGCCACTCTTTCGGTGTCAGAGTAATTCATCTGGCAGCCAAAGGTTTGGATGAAATATTTGAGAGTGCTGACGCTAGTTTGGGTAGGCATGGGAAAAAAGCTTAAGCAGGGCTTATATTAGAATGAAGCGGAATAAAAATAAAATGATTTTGAAAGAGAGCGGTTTTGGTTGATGAAGCGAGGGCTTCGAAAAACACTGGTACCGCTGAACCATGATGAGCAGCTGTCGTCGCACTTGGGCGACGGAGAGCATGCTACTTGCGCTGCTGAAGCAGATGGCCGGTAATCTCCCGGCGAATTGACTGAATCCTCTCGCGTGGCCCGCCACTGCTGACGTGGGGACTGAAATGAGTCTGGTTGATCACCAGGAGGTTGGCGCCCGCTTTGATGGCACCAAGGGGAGTATTCACCCCTCCGCCATCACAAGCCAACCCCTGGTCAATACCGGTGACGGCCTTGAGCAGGGGATGATGAGAGACTCGAGGGAGAACCTCCGGTAGGCAAATAATCCCGTCGCACCTTGCATTTCTAGCAAGGTGCGTCAGGTTCAAAGCCACTGCCTCGGCATATTTGCCATAGACCTGAGTCGACTCTTGGAAAGAAAGCGAAGGCATCACTGCCAAGATTTTGCTTTTGCCGCGATTTTGGGCGGCAAACTGAAGCATCTCAAGCCCGCCAGCCCCGTGGACGCTGATCATGTCAACGCCCCAGCTGGCAGCCTGCGAGACTGCCTTGCCCACTGTCTCCGGGTCATCATGGAACTTGAGATCGAGGAAAGCTTTCCCTCCGTTCTCCTTGATGGCCTCGATAGCTTTTGGCGCCCCAGCAGCGGTGCAAAGGGCTGACCCAACGCTGAAGCAACCGACCAGGTCGCGCAGTTGCTTGACCAGGGAAACGAGGTGGTCAAGGCTGGGAACGCCGTCCATGGAAATAATCAGACGAGCTTTTGCCTCCTTATCGGCTTGGATCAATTGCTGCTGAGACTCTTCTGAGTGGGCCTCTTGTGACATTTAAAGCCTCTCCTGTTTGTCTGTTTCAAATACCTCAAGCAGATCGCTTGCTGGACGATTATAGTCATTTATGCTCTAAAGACTATTGCCAAAGGCGGGTAATTGTTATATAATAATTTGATTGTTTAGCAATTTAATTTAATAATCTAACTTTCACAAAATGAAAAAATCTCTTAAAAAGACTACTGGAAAAAGAAAAGTAGTAGCTGTAAAAAAGGTAAAGAAAAGCCACCTTTTGGCTGAAGCAATGGCTGGAATGACGCTACTCGCTTCATTGGCTGGATATAGTTTGTATTTAGTTAGACATGGCAAAGTAGACTTAAAAAAGGTCAAAATGTCAGTACTCAATGAAAGTAAAAAAGTTTCTAAAGGAGCTGGGAAAGCATCAAAATCTTTGATGGCTAAGGTGAAGGGCTTACGGAAATAAAGTTTTTCTGGTGCTCTCGACAGGAATCGGACCTGTATTTAAGCCTTAGGAGTGCCTCGTTCTATCCATTGAACTACGAGAGCTAAAGCACCAACAACGCATGAACTATAGGGAACTCCGAGAGGATTATGCAAGTAGAAAAACGGCTAGTTGATCGCTGCGTAACTCGCCTTTGGCTTTGATGACTACTTTGTTTTCTTCGGCTGGCTTGGTGATGCCGAGTTTGGCTAGGAAAGCGTCGATGGAGATGTCTTTATCACCGCCGAGAAGGGGGAGAATGGCTTTTGGTTCGATTTCTTCTATAGTGGAATGCCAAACTTTGTCGCTGCCGGTGGCTGGGAAAATCAATAAATCTACGTCGCCGATTTTTTCGATTAGATCAGAGTGTAATTCTTCTTTTAGCTCAGGTAGATAACAGATCTTGGCAGTTTCAGTGTAAATTAAAAATAGTAATGGACTGGTACTTTTTTTATCATTGGCGGCGATGGAATGAGCGTGAATTGCTACGCCTTTTACTTCATATTCACCAGGCCAGCTGAAAAAACGTCCTTCGCCATAGGTTTGAATATCTTGTTCCGGCTCGCTGGAGAGAGCAAAATCGCTACTTACAGCATCAGCGGATAATTTACCGTCTTTGAGCAATGGATTGAGGACAAAATTGGCATTTTTGTCTTTGAAAAGTAGGCCTTGGTCTTTTAATTTGGAAACTTCCATGGTGGAGTGAGATTAGGATTGATGTTTGCTCTATATCTTCGCTTAGTTCTTTGCTAAAGCGCCTAACTATAGGTCGAAGGGCGCGGCTATTGTAGCAAAAGGTGGGGATGAGGACAACCTTTGTCTTTGGGGGAATTTTTTTGTAAGATAGTAGGGATTAAATAAAACAAATATGGCGAAAATAAAAAAAGTTCTGGCTCGTGAAGTGTTTGATTCACGTGGAAATCCGACTGTAGAGGTAGAAGTTTGGACGGATAAAGCTGTGGGTCGGGCGATGGTGCCGAGTGGAGCTTCGACTGGGACGCATGAGGCTTTGGAGCTGCGCGATGGAGATAAAAAACGCTTGGGAGGTAAGGGTGTTTTGAAAGCGGTGGAGAATATCAATAAAGTTTTGGGTAAATTGCCGATTGAGATGTCTGTATTTGATCAGGAAAAAGTGGATCAAAAGCTGTTGGAAAAAGATGGCACGGCCAACAAGTCGAGATATGGAGCGAATGCGATTTTGGGGGTGTCGATGGCCGTGGCGCGGGCGGCTGCCAATGAGAGTTTTGGTGGAGTTTTGGCTAGCGGAGGGCTTTATCGCTATCTCAATCCGGAGGCTAATTTGTTGCCTTTGCCGATGATGAATATTTTGAATGGTGGTGCGCATGCGGATTCGGGCTTGGATTTTCAGGAATTTATGATTTTACCCGTTGGGGCGGAGACTTTTCGGCAGGCTATGCAAATGGGGGCGGAAATTTTTCATACTTTGGGCGGCTTGTTAAAAGAAAAAGGATTTAAAACTACTGTAGGTGATGAAGGGGGCTTTGCGCCGGTGCTCTCGGGTCAGGAAGCGGCTTTGGATTTTATTTTGAAAGCTATTGAAAAAGCCGGGTATAAAACTGGAAAAGATATAATGCTTGGCACTGATGTGGCGGCTTCAGAATTTTATGATAAAAAGAAAAAAACTTATCAGGTGAAAGTTGGTGGGAAAGCAGAGCAATTGAGTAGCGGTGAAATGGTGGATTATTTGCTTAAATTAGCCAAAAAATACCCTCTAATTTCTATTGAAGATGGCTTGGCGGAAGATGACTTTGCCGGTTGGCAATTGTTGAAGAAGAAGTCGGCTGGGAAGTTGCAAATTGTGGGGGATGATTTGTTTGTTACCAATGTGGAAAGGCTGCAAATGGGGCTGGATCAAAACTTGGCCAATTCGATTTTAATTAAACTCAATCAAATTGGGACGGTTACGGAAACTATTGAAGCGGTGGATTTGGCTGAGGCTAATAATTGGACGGCCGTAATTTCTCATCGTAGTGGGGAAACTGAGGATAGTTTTATTGCGGATTTATCGGTGGGGCTGTGTACTGGACAGATTAAAACCGGCTCACTTTCGCGTACTGATCGCATGGCCAAATACAATCAGCTCTTGCGAATTGAGGAAGAACTAGGTAAAAAAGCCATCTACGCTGGATTTGGGGCGTTTTATAATCTAAACTAAGCCTTGATGTTCAAGATGGCTGATCACAAAAAGAATATTCCTAAACGAAATCCACTTAGCCACAAGGGCGAAAATGGACGAGTATTGGTAGTGGGAGGGAGTATTGATTTTCATGGTGCGCCGATTTTGGCGGCTTGGGGGGCTCTGAATAGTGGAGCGGATTTGGTTTCTATGGCGGTTCCGGAATGTAATTTTGAAGTGAGTCGTAACTTTGCTCCGGATCTGATTGTACGAAAATATCCTGGTGAATTTCTCAATTCTCGAGCTCAGGAAATGATTCTGACTATGGCTAAAAAAGCCGATATTGTGGTGTTTGGGCCGGGGCTTGGCGATCATGCTGAGACTATGAAGACACTTAAATATTTGTTGGAACATTTGGAAGTGCCGACTTTGCTGGATGCTTCGGCCATTCAGGTTTTGGAATTACTGGATAAAATGCCGCTGAAACAACCGTTGATTATTACTCCGCATCATACTGAATTTGAAAAATTAACAGGAAAGCCATTTAAAATAACTGATCTGACTGATCATAAAGTGAGAATTATCAGGACATTGGCCAATGATTTGAATATTAATATTTTACTAAAAGGTCCAATTTCTATAATTGCTGGAGATGATGGAAGAGTGGAACAGAATGAAAATGGGAATCCGGGTATGACGGTGGGTGGAAGTGGTGATGTGTTGGCCGGTTTGGTGGCGGGTTTGATTGGGCAGGGGCTGAGTCCTTTTGATGCTTGTGCCAGTGGCGCATTTATTTTGGGAGAGGTGGGAGATCGCTTGTTCAAGGTCAAAGGCTATGCTTATACGGCTAGTGATTTGGCTCAGGAAATTCCTTATATCGTCAAAGATATTATTAAATAGGATAGATTCCGCTTAATTAATGACATATGAAAAAATTGTCAAAAGGAGGTGTACCTTGTTATCAATTCCACTTGATTGATGGGTTTTCAGAAGAAATCAATCATGCGGTTTTTACGCGTACAGGCGGAGTGAGTTCGGCGCCTTACAATACGCTGAATGTGAATTTTCAGAGTAAAGATAAAAGGGAAAATGTTTTGGAAAATCGAAGGCGGGTAATGAAGTCGATGAATTTAACTTATTGCATTTCCGGGGTGCAAACTCATAGTAAGAATGTTTTGGTGATTGATGCTGAAAAGAGAGCGGAGCTTTTTCCGGTGGGGCGAAAAACGGTGGAATTTGATGATACTGATGCCTTTGTGACCAATCAAAGAGGGGTGGGGCTGATGATCAAAGTGGCGGATTGTCAGGCGATTATATTTTTTGATCCTGGGAAAAAGATTTTGGGATTGGCGCATGCTGGATGGCGTGGGTTGAAACAGAATATTTCAGCGGAAGTGGTGGCGGCGATGGTGGATCTGGGATCTAATCCTGGGCATATTTTGGTGGGGATGGCGCCGTCGCTGGGGATGGCTCATAGCGGGTTTACTGATGTGGCAGCTGAATTGGGTGAGGAATTTTTGCCTTTTGTGAAGGGTGGAAAGGTGGACTTATGGGAATTTTCCCGCAGACAATTAATGGCGCTGGGAATAGAGGAAAGAAAAATTGAAAATGCGCGAATTGATACTGCTGATCGAGAAGAAGGCCGTCATTTTTTTTCCTATCGCCGAGAGGGAGAGACGGGGAGATTTGCGATGGTGGCGGTGATGAGGTAGGGGGTTATTGCGCCAACTCCGGCAACTGCTACTATTTTGACGGCACGTCGAGAAGCTCCGGATGATTTTTATATAGAAAATTTAAATAATCCTGGGGTTCCTGGTAATCTGGGGCGATTTCTAGTGCTTGTTTTAGGAGTTTTACTGCGCGGATGCGGTCGTTCCAGTCGGAGTGGAGTTTCCGGGCGAATTCGTAGAGGTAGCGGGGGTTATTGGGGGATTTTTCGAGGGATTTTTGATAGTTTTGGAGGCTGAGTTTGGCCTGAAGTGGGTTTTTACTGAGGCGGAAAAGTTGGAGATAGGCCAGGGCTAAATTGTGGTAGGTGCTGGGGTAATTGGGGTTTAATTCGCTGCTGCGTTGATAGCTTTGGATGGCTTGTTGGAGATAATTTTCTTGGTCAGAGCGGTTGCGGCTTTGGCTGGCGGACTCTAGGGAGAAATCAGCGTAGGCTTGATGCAATTGATATTGGTGAGGCTGGGAAGAGGTAGCGATTTTGTAGTACTTATCGGCTGAGGCGAGCTGACCTTTGGCTTGGGCTAAATGGGCTTTTTGGAGATATAGATCTGCTTTAGCGGGATGAATAATTAAATATGGAAAGCCGATGATGATTGCGGCGAAACCGACAGTGACGAGGGGATACACGAGCCGGGTGGAGAGTTTTTTTTGAAAATAAAATGGTGACTCGGTTTGTGCGAGGACAATTCCAATTAAAAGATAGAAAATAAATAAATTGATTATTTCACCAAAATTAAAGAGGGTTTGAAAAAGCCAGACCAAAAGGCCGCCGAGGAGGGCGAGGTGCCAGTTTTCCTGATTAGTGGCGGCCTGGCGGAATTGTGAGATGAGGGCGGACAAAACAGCGATAATCAAAGTTAGATAGGCAATTAGACCTAATAGCCCCTGGGTGCTGAGGGTGTTGAGATATTCATTGTGGGTGGATTCGGGGACGGTGATGTATTGGAGATTGCCGGGGCCATCGATGAAATAATCGCTGCGGCGATAGGCGGAAAAACTGTCGCGGAAAGTGGAGAGGCCGGTGCCAAGTAGTGGATGGTCGAGGAAGATTTGCCATGATGTGAGGAGTAAACTGAGGCGTTCAGGGGTTTTGCCTTTATTGATGGTTTGGAGATTTTGTTCGATGCGGCGAATGAGGGCTAACTCCTCTAATTGGCTGGAGAAAAAATATAAGCCGGCGCTGAGTAGAATTGTGATAGTGAGTAGGGTGGCTAGAATTTGAGAGGATTTTTTGGCTATTTTGTGCCTGTTTTTCCAGAACTTCAGGATTAGTAAAATTATTGCCGCGACAACCAGAGCGAGCACTGCTCCCCTACTGGCGGTGAGTAGAATTACAGCGGCCATGAGGAGCAAAGAAATAAGGCTAATTACGGCGCGCGCGGTGTGGGCGATTGGATACTCATAAAACTTACTGGTGCGCGCGTAGGAGGGAATACGATAGGCCAGCATCAAAAAATGGGCAGAGAGGTATGCGCCTAAATGATTAGCGTGGCCCATGGTTCCGAAGAGGCGGTTTTGGGGGGAGTCGGTCCAGTCCAGGGCTGGGGCCAGATCAAAGAAATTGAAGTGTTGAAAAAGCGCGTAGATTGCAGCCAAAACCGCTGTGCCGATAGAGATGTCTATTAGTTTTTTGAGATGTTCTTTGGGAAAAAAATTGGCAATATAAATTGGGATGAGAACCAAATTGAGCATGGTTATTAACCCAATAAAACGCCCGTATTGGCCAAAGATGCTGCTGAATTGATTGAGAGAAAAAACCGTACTGAGAATCAAACTGATTGACCAGAAATCCAGGAAAATGGCCCGCTGTGGGAAAATAAATTTAATTTCGCGGCTGAGAAAAAATTTTAGCAAAATAAATACTCCAGCCGATAAACTACCCCCCCTTAAAGCCAAGAGCTTGGGCAAGGTGAAAATTGTTTGAGTATCAAAACAAAAAAGCAGAGGAATAAGAAAAATCAGAGCGTAAAGATGAAAACGGAGAATTTGATCGAGTTGATGTTGAAATTTAAAATTTGCTTCATGCATCACCAACTTTATCTAATACTTTTAAAGTAAAGTCCAGCCTTTCGTGGGATAGATTGGGGTTGTAGTAAGGATCACCTTTTTGGAAAATCCCCTGATGGCGACGGCGGAGATAATACTCTTCGTTGAAACTAACGTTGTAGCCGCGAGAAAGTGATTCATGATGATAGAGTAAGGCGTAAGGAGTATAGACATTTAAATAACCTTTTTCCCGGAGGCGCAAACAAAAATCCACATCATTAAAGGAAACGGCCAGATTTTCTTCGTCCAAACCATCCATTTCTTCATAAATGGTTTTTCTGATCATGATACAGGCGGCAGTCACAGCGCTGTATTGACGGACAACATTGAGTTGCCCGAAATAGCCATTTTGATCGGAGGGAAATTTGGCATAACAATGATTGGCAGCTCCCCCAACCCCTATAACAACACCTGCGTGCTGAATGAGATTATTGGGATAAAGTAATTTGGCTCCGACACATCCAACCTCTGCACGTTGGGCATGTTCCAACATGCTTTGAACCCAATCCGGATCAATTACTTCCGTGTCATTATTTAACAACAACAAGTACTCCCCTTCTGCTCTGAGTGAAGCGAAATTATTAATTGCTGAGAAATTAAAAGGTGCGTTGTAATGCAGAAGTCTGACCCTAGGGCAATTTTCTATTTCACGCATATACTCGCGAGTTTCTAGCAATTCTGAAGAATTATTAACCAATAAAATCTCATAATTTTCATAAGTGGTTTTGGCGAAAATGCTGTCCAGGCATATGCGCAAAATATCTACTTTATCGCGGAAAGGAATGATAATTGAAACCAATGGTTCGCCGAGAATTTCACGTTTGACACGATAGGATCCTTTCCAAATTCCATCCAGAACTTCCCCTTTGATTCCGCGACGTTTGAGAGTGTCACGCAAAGCTTTTTTGGCGGCCTCAAAAACATAGGGCTTGGCCTCGACAGTGTCGGCAGTTGAGCCGGGAATTTTTCGCCAGTGATAGAGAACTTTGGCGATGTGATGAATACTGCGTTTTTTGTCGGTGAAGCGTAAAACCAAATCATAATCTTGAGAACCATCTGTACCTTCACGAAAGGCCCCGACTTCTTCCATAATTTTGCGGCGGAAAACGGAAAAGTGGCAAATATAATTATTGGAAAACAACAAATCCTGGTCGAAATCAGATTTGTAATACGGCTCTACCGGAGTGCCATCCATTTCCAATTTATCTTCATCAGAATAAATCAAATCATGGCGAGTCTCCTGAAGCACTTTTACCACTTCATAAAGCGCATTGGGAGTTAATTCATCGTCATTATCCAAAAGTCCGACATAGGCTCCCTGGGCCATTTTGAAAGCAGTGTTGGAGGCTTTGACTATGCCACCATTTTGGGGGCGATATTGAACTTTGATGCGAGAGTCGAGTTCTGCATATTCTTTTAGAATGGCCTTGATATGAGGCTCGGTTGAAGCGTCATCAGCTAGGCATAATTCCCATTTTTCATAGTATTGATCCATCACTGAATTGATAGCCTTGCGCAGCCAGACTTCAGCGACATTATAAACTGGTACAACAATGGAAATCAGTGGCTTATATTCAAATTTTTGGATATTTTCTTTGATTTGGCGGATTTCTTTGAAAGTAAGTTGAATTTCTTCCAGATATTTTTGATAGTCGCTGGAAGACTGCTCGGCGATTTGACGGGTTTTGAAAAGTTTCCGCTTAACCCTGCGAAGGAATTCTTTGAAACCCATTTTGTGCAGGACATTCCAGGCGACACAAAGCAGATGTTTTGGCCGAAGATAGAGGACATTCTTCAGATGCCCATAAAGGCGGACTAATCTCCAGGATCGAGAACTGAGTACAGTTTCCAATTCATGTTTATACTCGGAGAGAGAGGCCTGTAATCCAACGATTTGCTTGTTCTTCTCGGCTAAATCCTGATTTTTCTCATGCAGACTTTGCTCTTTTAAAACAATTAAATTGGTCAATTCCTGTTCGCTTCTTTGGCTTTGCTCTAATTCAACTTTCAAGCGGCCCAATAATAAATCCTGAGAACGGATTTGAGTTTCCATTAATTGGAATTGCTGAGTGTTGGAAGTGAATTGCTGAGAAATATCGCCAAGTTGATTTTGCAGAGAGACAATTTGTGCTTGCAGTTGTTGATTTTCTCCGCGTTTTTCATTTATGATGATTTGAATTTCATTGATTTGAGAATGGAGAATTTTGATTTGGTTTTGATTTTCTGTGGTCGAGCGCGAACGAATTTCGTCGAAAGCTTTTTTATAGGCTTCAAAATAAGTTGTAGTGTGAAAATTATTTTGCTCTTCGAGTAGCTCCAATATGGACTGGCGGCTCAAAATCTGGGATTTATCACAAAATAGAACTGTGCGATAAGTGGGGGCGCGGAAATTGCCTAACTTGGCAAGATTGTCATTGAAAAATTCATTAAAATTTTGCACTTTCTCACCTTCAACTTCAACAGAATTTGGACGGGGGGAGATATGCCCCGCCTGGCCAGCAGCAGTCAGTTGATGTAAATACCAATTGTAAATATTGCCCTCGCCAATTTTGATATAAGAAAGGGGTTGATTGGAGAGATATTGCTCGATTTGCTCTAGATCGGGCAGACCGTTTTGTAGATGTTCGCTCAGGAAAGGGTGATCGTGGCCGGTGTATTCTTGGAATTGGGAATTAATTAATTCTTCGGCTTTTTGGGTATAAATACTTTGGAAAGGGGCGGCCAAAATAATGTAGCGGCGAGAGACTCTTTGCATTTCACGTAGTATTGGCAA
>Ga0154020_10004676_pt1 | contig 16279 bp, 21 predicted proteins | sample Klosneuvirus_201_FD_109709 | JGI IMG/M metagenome (GOLD analysis project Ga0154020, IMG submission 109709) | Active sludge microbial communities from wastewater, Klosterneuburg, Austria - Klosneuvirus_20160825_MG | ecosystem: Engineered > WWTP > Aerobic digester > Activated sludge | place...
ATATATATATATATATATATATATATATATATATATATATATATATATATATATATAATATTATATATTATTTCTTTGAGCAAATTCCCCTCGTTTTCGTTCTCACTCGTTGGAGAACCCTTTTTTCTCTTTCCACTTGTTCTCAGTGCGAGTTTTCTTCGTTGTTTGTATATTATCATCGATTATCGATGTTCTGTCGTCATTGGTGTTCTGCCCTCATTGATGTTTTACCCTATGCAGTGTTCGTGTTTGATACGATCAATCGATCGTGGCAGTCGTGGCTCGTCTCCATCATTGGCGCTCAAGAGCTCTTCGGGTTCCTTCCTTCGAACACGCACGACTGGCGCCTCTTTATCACTCCCGAGGAACTTACTAAACTCATGAAAGAGTTCAACCTCATCGTCGACGAGAGCGCTTATATCGGTATATATGATGGAGAAGAGAGGAAGGAGGTGAACAAGAGGGAAGAGGAGGGGAAAAGGAGAAGAGAAAGAAGGTGACCAAGAAGGAAGAAGAGGGAGATGGAGAGGAGGAAGGAGATGATTAAGAAAGAGGGTAGATGTGTAACAGGAAGAGTGATATCCTTTCTTTCACTGACTGATCTCATGTAGGAATGCGACCTTCCTTTCACCCAATGAAGATCTTCAAGGGCCTCTTGCCGGGCTTCCTTGGCGACTTTGTGGAGACGTGGGACATGTCGAACAACTATCTCGGCTACGCTGTCAAAGCCGCTTCATAAAGAGTGGACTCCATATTCACGATAATTATGCAATTTGGAGTTGAATTCACGATATACTTTGACTTTTTCATCTAAACACGATGTTTCCAGAAAATGTCATTGTATACAAATAAATGCCGTGTACAAGAGCCTCCTACGTAGTCAAACTCGTGCTAGTGTTCGGTTGGCGTCACTGAGGAACGGTTACTCCAGTGATGAGGAGAAGGAGAAGAGTAAAGATGGGGGATCATTGAAGTGAGAGCAACAGTCGCGGCATCTCAACTCGAGCCACTTCGTTCTCAGCGATCCACCGCTCCGCCTTCGATGAAAACTTCGAACCAAAGACCTTCAAGTAAGACAGCAACACCTTGTCCCTCTTGGTGACGACACTCGAGAAGACGAGCGATAAGAACGGTACATCCTCCATGTCCACCTTCCTGGAGATTAGGAAGAGAAGGAAGTCGCTGTAGTCGAAAAGGGTGAAAGAGAAGAAGTCACGGGCTAGGAGGTCCGAGAAGATGTTCGGATGGAGGGAGAAACCGCTCGAGATGATGCAGGTATAGAAATCGATGACGGGGCCGAGACTAATGCCGTCATGCCCCTCGCTCTTCTCAGAAAGGTACTTAGTGGAGAAGACCAGCGAGGATAAGAGTTTGTCGATCCACTCTTGCTTGATATTATGCGCATTGATAGAGATCAATCTCTCCAGGTATTTCAATTGATCGAGAGTACTCGGCTCTGTGCACAGCAAGAGTTGGTGCTGCAGCATAATAACCTGTATAATACAAACTCACTTTGAACGATACAAAAAAACAAAAGTCGAAGGAGGAAAGGAACTGAATACTAATCGCACATCAACAACACCCGAGAATCCAGGTAACGTGAATCCGAAATCCAACAAGTTGGCGCTGCAGTAACGATGGATCGCCAACTGAAGGTCATAATTCGATCCAGGCACCTTGACACCTTTTGATTCGAGATAGCGCAAGCGATCAGGGAGGTGTTGCTGCGACTGCAGAGATCCCGATGGAATTTTAGCAAAAGACTGCCGTAGGGCGCTTTTGCTAAAATGCGAATTGACCATAACGACATCATCGCATGTGAATTTGATATACTCCATCTGCGCGAGGTAATCCATGACCTCCACATTGCCCACACAAAAAGCAGCAGCGAAGGATGAAGCGACTCGATTAAGAACATATAAAAAGGGTTCCTCTCCCTGGATGAGTAACCCGTTGTTAATATATCTCCTCGCAAAATCGTTGTGGAAAGATTCAATCACGAATTCAGCCATAATGAGACTGTCCGCATTCAACCCACGTCGAACCTGCTCGACTGCGAAGTCATAGTCGCCAAGGTACCCCAACGTCACGGAAAAGTCGAAGTGTTTCAATTTGAAGTCGACGCCAGGAGCCGTTAATCGCACAGAATCGCCCTCGTAGTTATAATTCATCTCGAAGTGAGATATGAAGTCGCGCTGCTTTTTGGAGCAAGCGGAGTGGATGAGTTCCTCGTGGTTCAACTTCCACTGAAGATTAGTAAAGAAAAGGAAGAGATCCCAATACCCTCCTTCTCCGATCTTCCATGAAATTCTTTGGAGAAGAGGAAACACTGTGAAGTTCGAATGATAATTCAGACGGCGACGTCGGGTAAACTCGAAGAGCTCCTTGGCGAGGTGGCGGAAAGCACGACAAGTCATCGCACAAGTGAGTGCAGAGAGAACGTCTAGATGGTTATCGAAAAGGTACTTCGAGAGCTCAGGGAGCAAGGCATCAATGATAGAGAGACCGGGTTGGCCTATACAATAGACGGACGAGCGGTGAGCAGCGACGACGAGTCATCTGAATCGCAAGATGCACCGGGAGAGAGAAGACAGGAGAAGGAGGAGATATTATGAGAAAAAAGTAATAAATAATAGTGAATTAATTCAATTAAATCGATCACAAAAAAAAAAGAAATGACACTACATCGGAGGGAAGGGAGCAGACGGAAGAGGACCGCCGAGCTCGTCGCCGTCGTCGCCGTCAGGCGAGGAGCGCTTGAGGCCTCGCCGGCCTTCCTCTTGCTGCTCCATCGCGGCCACTGTCTAGAGACACAAAAAGAAATACATGAAATATATCATTATTAAATGCGAAATAATTTTCAGAGGGACAACTCCGTCAGGGGAGGGTCAAAGGCTTGGCGCCAATGTCTACCGTACACCACAACGTCCCTCACAATCAATTCTTATGTTGTAGCTATTGGTAAGATTATTATTACTAAATCATACGACAACTCACCTAGGGTTCCCAGGTGGAATAACGGTCGATGAAGTCAACTGTGAAGAAAAGATTTCACCACTACAGTGTTAGTCTTTGCGGTTCCTCGATTGTTTTCCACCCACTTCGCCTCCATTGACCGCTTAGCCTTCTTTGACTAGAATGCCTTCTTTGGCAACAAATCTTTTTGGTCGACAGGAGGACATTAATTTCTTTGTATTGCTAGTCAGAGGCCTCGACCGGCCACTCATTGGTGAATCCGTCTGCTGCGCTGCTGCGGCGTCGCTTCCACCAAAAAAACCTGAACCATGAGAAAATCCATAAATCTTAAGAATAACCAGAAAAGTCGCGCTATTTTCGTACGACGCCGAGGACAAGGAGGAGCAAGATGCAGACGAGGACAAAAAGGAAAGCAGCGCGCGTCCATACAAACTTGTCGGCGAGGAACCTCAAGTTATAGCGCCTTCCAGTCCACTTCTCGATCACTCGTGAGATCCACACAAAGAACCGCACCAAGATCACCACTTCATTCCTGGAGAGAACCATGGATCAAGGTCGGAAAGGTCACTGGAGGAACGAGAGGGGGCGAGAGGGAGGGAGAGGGAGGGAGGGAAGGGGAGGAATGGGAGGGAGAAAGAAATGGAGGAAACGAAAGCGCGTACTCTCCAATGGGCTTGAGCAGAGGATCGCCAATGTAACGCACCTGGTCGATCTTGCGCGGCAACAAACCCAATCTGACAATGGAGAGAAGAAGTTAATATCGGGGAACAAAAATAGAAAAAAAGAAGAGCGGATCAGATCCAAAAAGAGACGGACCTAGCGCGCTCTTGGCCAAGGGGAGTCAGGAATCCTTCCGCATCATAGATTGGCGAGTCATCTTTCGGTTTCCCTATAATAAAAAAAACAAGAAAGTGAGATTGCTAGAATACCATCAAAATCGACGACTAATTGCAAATACCCTGCGAAGAGCCCTGGGTGGTCGCAGTTGCCGCCAGCTTCGCATCGTCAATCTAGATGAACAGGAGGTGAAAGCATATGAGTCCGACATGGCAACAAGAGAAGCGTACTTGAAAAGTCTTACAAAGCATCTTGATGAGGGCCTTGGGTTTAGTGGTGAACGACTTAGATTGTTGGGGGAGGATGCCCTTGAGAACGCTGACGAGGACTTCAGCATCAGCGGTCACGTCATCCAGCGAGTAGAGCGCCTCACGGTCAACCTCAAAGCTCTGCTCGATCCAGGTACCTGAAACGGAACGGATCAGGGACTTTGTCAATCGAAGCCTGTAGCGAAAAGACCATCGAGTACGCTCTTCGGTGGAGACTTTGAGGTTCGGAGGCTGTCCAGGCGTGCTCAATTTGAGCCGCATTACTCTCGCGGCTTCACCCAAGTATTCCACAACCTAGACGACGAGACTGAGCAAACGAAGAAGCTCATTGAGAGGTGCCAGCACGCACCTTGTTGGCCTCGGTGGGCATGATGCAAGCCAAAACGATCTTCACGTCCTCACGATCTTCCTCATTCCTCATCACGTGGTTCTGCGCGCGAAGCAGAAACTCTTTGAGAAGAGTCGTGTAGAAAGGTACATGCCTAAAGACATGTGCCCGAATGATCTGTGAATTGAATTCATCCCTACCATAGAAACGATCAAATCAATCAATATCCAGAATATGACAATTCCTCCAAGAGATAACGCACACAAACGTTTTGCAGTCCTCAATAACTTTGATCTCGCTCGTTGTGTCATCATCTTCGTCTTTGAAAAACAATTCTTTGGCTCTCTTTGAATATCCGCCATCCTCATCGCGCTGTTTCGTCAACGCGGACATCCCTGGAGAAACATCTGAGGGGGAGAATATATATCGATATCAAGCAATCAATTACCTGACCAAGGGCGGATGATCCACGTCCAGAGAGAAACGAGGCCACTGTAGTCCATTTTCTGGTAGCGATTCGCAAAGTGGAAACAGATCTTCAAGAACTGGTACGCATCTTGCGATAACGACATATGTAAACTAGAACAAGAAATTCGTGAGAATGAAGAAAACAAGCCAGGAAAATAAGGAAGCGTACTGGTAGAGCTGGGTATCATTGGGGCCTTGAGAAGGGAGAGCTTTTTGGACACGGAAAAAATCGATGCTCCTAAAATGAATGTAATTATTATCCAAAGAGTGTCGGGGTATCCAGTGAAACAGACCACGCACTTAGCTAACGTCTCGAACATGGTAGTGACCAGACCGATTACCGTTCGTGAAGGTGGTTTGAATATTTTTTGGGCAACCTAAGGAAAAGCAAAGAACATCATAATCTTGAAAAATGGAGGTATTGAAAAATTTCACAGAGACATACGAGCTCCTGCGAATTCTGGCCCAGCCAAAAGATGCAAGCGGAGTGGAGAAAACCGTCGACTAAATGATACGTCGCTCCTCCTATTTGAAAACAACAATAAAGAAACAAAATGATATCTTCGGCAAGAAACCGAAAACCGGACCGAGACCTGGCCGACTACCGCTGCCAATGGAAACGGTTCCCATCTTCTTGAGATATAGCTGCAGCAGCTCTGTGATACAATTGCTGCTTTTATACTTGCTTTCAGATGAGGATTTGGTGCCAAAGGGATTCATTTTTGTAATGGCACCACCTCGAGAGCTTTGTGCGGACTCTTTCGCCTTCACACGGGCATCCTGTACAATAGCAATTAGCGGCAAAGTCGACGAGCAATCGACTCGGCAGCTTCATACCTCGGCAAAAGAGACATCCTCGTGGCGTTGTTCGGTTGGCGCGAAGCAAAAGATGAACATGAAATATTCGAGAACGTTAAGCATGAGCTTGTCACTAGATCAGAATGGTGAGGACTCACGGAGCACCATGGGAATGAGGTGCGACATACCCGTTGATCTGAATGTTTGTGGGAACCTTCGCGGCAGGCTGTAAATTCATAAAAGTCAGATCAAGAACAAAAATATACTCACATCTCATTGAGACGATACCGGAACGCGGTCGCGAGAGAATGGCACGCGAACGTGGTCCTGCTGTGAGAACTTGTACAGAAGCTGGAACAGATTCGAGTCCGGCTTGAGCATTTCGACGAGGGCTTCATAGTGAACGCGATCCTGCGAGATGATCCACGGATCCCTAAACATGAGATGTGAATAAATAGAAATCAGCTCACAACTAAAATATAGAAACAATAAAGAGCCAAACGCTTGTTGACCATCAACGGTCACTTCGGATTTCGGGCGCCCGCGAAAGCTCGAGGTCTCGACGAAATAGAATCGCTTGGCAAAAAGAGCCGCATATAATTGAGAAGAAAATATACACAATAAAAATATCGATAAAAAATCAGGGAATTGTTTTGAAGATCGGTCAGAGAGAGCAGCGAGCGAGCCAATGAGGCAGAATGGAGTGGCCTCGAGGTCGCCCGATGGAACGAGGAGACGAATCAAATATCACATTCAGAACGGCCAACAAAGACCCCAACAAAAAAAAAAGCAATCTATGAAAAGGATGAGCAAGAAAACGGAGAGGAACAAGAGAAGAGAGACTTGGAGGGAATCGCATTCAAAAGACCACAGCAGTGACGAGAGCTAACAGCGTACTTCTTATCAGTGCCACAAATAAATATATCTTCTAGGAGCGCTGGGAACTCAGAAAGGAACTCGTGGCGATTGCGCTTCTCTTCGAGGACGGCGCCGAAAAAGTGGTCGAGAAGCTCGCAGCATTCGTTGATGGGCTTGCCCTCGAGCCTCAGTGACGCCTTTAGTGACGACATTCACCCAAACTATAGGACAAGTACCGAGGCGTGACAGCCTATACGAAAAAGAATGGTAGGTAGGCCTGAGTCCTCACTGAGGCCAGGGCGGCAGTCACCGATCAAAGACGTCGATCTGCGCCGTTCGGTTTCGACTTGTCGTCCTCCTTTTGCCGACTTTTTCTTGAAATTTTGCTCCCTCGAGTAGTCTCTTTTATATATAACGAAATAACAATGTCAAAGCGTCCGCTAGAGCGCGACTTGGTCGGCGCGCGGCAAGTCATCGACGAGGTGTTCGAGTGCACCCAAGAGCTCATCGACCGCTCCAAACGGCCCAGGACCTTCCAGGCATGCCCTCCAGCCCTCCTTGCATCAACAATAATTAAAAATATACTACGTAGAAATATATATTTCCTCGGCCTCGCATTCTTTCCGAGAGTCGAACGCATTCGTCCTTCGCCCTTTCTCTTCCGTCTTCCTCCTGAGCCGCCACTAATATACCATTGTATTATTTTTATTGTCGATTTATTTTACAATGTTCCGGGTGAGGTGTGCCCTGGGAGCGGCTCTTTCCCTCTTCGGACCTCGAGACCTGGCTGACCTCGACCTCGTTGGCTATGTGACTGCCTGTTTGTTCGCCTGTTCATCAGTTCTATTGAATAAAGGAATATATTATCAATGGAAGGCACGTTATATAATCTATGTAGCGATCTGTATTTCTATGAAGCTCTGCTTCCTCTCAGTTCGTCTTCCACTATCGGAATCGTCAGGAGGCGATGCTTGTTGTCGCTGAATCGTCATTCTTGTAGGATGCCGATGAGATCCCTGACATGTTCGCCGCAGTGCAAGGGCTCTTCGTCGATCTGCGCGCCTACAATCGCGCCGTCCGATCGCGTTCTCGACTTGAGCTGGTGCGTCATTCTCCCTTCCCTTCTTCTTGAGGGCGCCTTTCTCATTCCTGTCTGATGGTAGGCTCGTCAGCGCAAAATTCAAGAAGAGTTACAATTGCTCGATCACGAGATGCAGAATCTCAAGTATGAGCGCAACCACTACCGCCGCGAGATCCAGGCCTCGAGAATGCTCCCGTGTGTCGCTCATTTTTAATCCTTGCTTGTTGTCGCTATTTCTGCACCTGCAGTTCTCACCGTTATCACTCTGCTCTTTCGACTTTTCCCGTCTTCTCATTGCTCATAACGTCATTTATATCTTCTTACCGTCATCTCAATGCTCTTACCCTCGTTTCTCTGCTCTTATCGTGATCGAATTTAGGTCGGAGGTGGCGAAGATCGATCTGATTCCGATCGAGGAGTTCAAAATGGTGGCCCCCCTAGAGATGCAACCAACTGGCACCGAAGAGGACGCCGCTCACGCTCTCCTCCTCAAGCGCCTCGAGTTCGAGCTCCAACAACGCCGCGGGTACCCCTCTGTTGATCTCATTTCTGATTATAATATCTTATTTCGATGATCTTCATATTTGGATCCATGTTGCAGGTTGAATACGATTGAGAAGGGTCTTCGTGAGCGCGAGAAGCAGATCACTGAGGACACGGAGAGCAAGACCGCCTTCCTTACCTCGCTCAAGGGCCACCTTATCGCCATTGGACAGGTATGACCTTATGATGCTCTGCTGCGATTCTCCGTTCAGCGATATGTAATGCATGCATGATGCAGTCGGCTCGGTCTCTCAAAACTGTTATCGGACTTCCCCCATCGGAGGACGTTGACCTTCAAGAACGCGCTATGGCCCTCCCGAAACCGCTCTATTCGCTCTTCCGCAACTTCATTGCTTACAAGGTATCACCGATTCCGACATAATTATTACTTCTCTTAGTTTTTCAATTGGTTGCGACAGGAAGTGCGCAAGTTGGATTCGATCAAGATGGAAATTGTCGGTGATATGAAGGCGGCCAAGAAGTTCAACAATACTCCTTCCCTCGACTTGGCCGCCGAAGCGGTTTACGAGGCGCATCCCCTCCACCTTACTTTGTCTGTCCAGCTTGCCAACACTGCGGTAACATCTCCATTGGCTTACAATTCAACCAATATGTGTCTTATTCTGCTTTGTTCAGGTGAAAGATCACTGGACGGTTTTCGAGCTCTTCTTCCTCCCGATGCTCTCCCTCGTGACCATCCGCTCGTCGACTGGCGGCGATGCGGAGGAGCAGCTGTTAACGGGACTCTATGAGAACGACCAAGGCGACCACACGCCCAACCTCGCTCTCCATTACGTCTTTGGCAGGTTCGTTATGATCGGATTATATATATCTTCTACTTGTTATGTCTGATGATTTCTTCTCTTCAGCGAGTTCCTTTTTGATAAATCGCACAAGGGTCGCCCATTCAAGTGGCTCCAAGTCCTCTGTGGAATGCTATTCACTTCTGCTGATGTTGTCCTCCAAGCGGTCACTGCCGCTTCCTCCACCACGCTTTCGACTTCGCGCCATTACGATGAGGTGGAGGACCGCTCTGCCTTCTCTCAATCGAGTTCTTCCTCCTCCTCTTCGAGCAAAGCCTTCTCTCCTTCGAGTCTCTTTGTGGTTGGCCCTTTCTTCGTTCCTGACTTCGACGGTTTCTTTGCGCGCATGAATGAACGCGCCCGTGCCGTGAAGGCCCTCGCAGACCAGATCGAATCGCTAGGTATATATACTCTTTGTCTTTCTTCTCACGCCTTGGTTTGTAACCGTTCACGTTAGAGAATTTTGATTTCTTCATTCTTCTTACATTATTATGTTTTAGCGAAACATAAAATTCCGGTGGACATCAGAACGAAGCTCCCCATCAACCGAATCTCGCAGTTCGGCTCTTGGCTTCCGATCGATAGCGACACTTTTTATGTAACGATTCTGTTCTCTTTTTATTACATATGTATATATTTTGGCCAACGCTTCTCTCCTCCCCTTACGAATGCATATTTTTTAGAATCGAGTGATCACTGCAGGTGCCGCCTCACCAGAGAAGAAGTCAAAGCGCCGTGAGAAGGAGAAAGAAAAGGAGAAGGAGAAGGAAAAAGAGAGGGAGAAGGAGGCGACCAAGAAGTCGAAGCACTCGTCCCTCCTCGAGCAAGCCCTCCCCGATGACAAGGAGGAAGGAGAAATCATCGAAGAGGAGAAGAAAAAGGAGGAGGGCGACAAGGGGGCAGAGGACGGAGAGGTCCAAGAGAGGGAAGGACGAGAGAAGGAGAAGGAAAAACCCAAGGAAGATGGCGAGATTGATGAGATGGCCGTCGATCCTCCAGCCAAGGTCGATGAGCCTAAGGAGAAGGAGAAGGGGAAGGAGAAGGAGAAAGATAAAGGTAAACGGAAGGAGAAAGAGAAGGAGAAAGATGACGATAAGGATGGCGAGAAGGAGAAGGAGAAGGAGAAGGAGCTGGAGGAGGGTGAAGAGAAGGAGAAGGAGAAAGAGAAGGAGAAAGAAGGTGAAGGTGAGCCTGAGCCCGCGGATGCCATGGATATCGACGACGCTGAAACCGCTCTGACAAAGGTCCTCCTTAGTTCCTCACGATTGCATTTTGTCTTTTTTGATATGTGTTTCGCCCTATAATGACTGTCCACTTGTCTCCCATAGAGTGTTGAAATTGCGGAATCCTTCATTTCATTGTCTCAGAAGGAGATTGACTACAATCGCTACTATTGCGCAGTCTTCAAAACGGGAGAGAATCGTACTTCCCCTCCGTCGGTTTCTTCATCATCGATGATCCTCCTCTTCATCCTTTTGTTTCTAGTTCTCTCTGAGTTAAAGGTTTTGATTCGCGTGCCTATTAACTTCCCGCAGTCGCTACCGGAGATTCGCTTCGCCCCTCGCCACTTTGCCAACTCCCCCCTCGGTTCTCTCGACTCCTCTGTGAGAAAGGTCCCCCTCCCTCCCCTTCTCCCCGTCTCTCCCCATTGTCAAAATAAATCTCATTTTATTTCTAATTTTGATTTGTAGCTCTGCGATGCCAAGGCGATGATGATGGCGTCGCAAGCCTCGACTCATATGACTCTCGAATCCAATCTTGAGGTCCGCTCAACCTGGCTCTCTCTTTGAACATCATATTTCTTACTGAGGTCGATTGTTTTTCGTAGCAAATTCTTGTCCAAGTCAATGAGAAGGTTGAGGCGCTGATCAAGACGCCCGAGGACCGCCTCAACGCGCTCTCCCTCCAGATCCGCAAGACGAAGGTTCGTCTCTTCCCCCTCTTCCCGTCTCTCCCCTCAATTTCTAAATATCCTCTTTGTCAGATGTGTCTCGACATGTTGCTCGAGGTGAACAAGAAGGGCGCCGAGTCAACTTTGGTGAAGATTCTGGGGCGGGGCTTCCGCGGCCGCGAGCGACTGTTACCCTTCGACCAGAGTTCATGGTAACATCAACTGAACACATAAGGAGAACGAATACTATTGCAATCAATTCGTGAGACTGCTCTTCGCTGATTTTTTATTCAATGCTATGTATTTACCCTTTATCCTGTTTCTTCTAAAATGATGAAACACGATACTGACCCTTCTCATCGTCTGTGCAATTTTCCCTTTGAGTATAACAACACACAGCAGCAACTTACCACTGTTGATAGTTCGGACCAGCATTGACTCCTCTGAACTCGCTCATCTCGGATTGGGAGAGGTCCACAATGGCCGCATCTCGATCGGAGTCGCTGTTTTCTTGCGGCAACACCCTCAAAAAGGACCTTGCGATGGGTACGAGGAGCTGTTGCTCGAACTCGATGACAGCAAAGGGGACCACCTGAGACTCCTGCAATTACAGGTCAACTCAATTGCACTTTTTTCAATGATCTAACGGAGGGCATTGTACCTGATCGACCACTAGCTCATCGTAGAAGCTTCCAACTTGTTGCTCCTGCATGCATGGCTTCCCATCCTTGGCAGTAAGCACGTAGTTGCTTTGATAACCCGATTTGATCGGCTTTCCGAGCCACGAGTTCTTTTCCAATCGATCCTCCACGACGGGGTATATATTTCCGGGGACCGCAAGACAGAGCACTATCGCGGGATTCGGTTTTGTGCTGCAATAGGGAAGCGAATACTGAGCGCTAGAAGTGAAGTAAATGCCACGCCCATAGAAGCCAGCATCAAGAGTGGAGAGGGCGCTGAAGCCAGTATCAAAAATCTTCCAGGCGACGCTCGCGTCAGTGCCGTGGACGACGGGGAGGACAGGAACGACTTCATCAGCACCGGCATTCCAAGGGTGCCGATGGAGAGAGGCTTCAAACATTCGCGCAACCCATGCCCTCAGCTGTTGGCGGTCACCGATTCGAGCCCAATCAGTCTTCTTGAACAAGGCTGCAGAGTTTATGAAGCGATCCCTGAGAATAGTTCGCTGGTTCTCAAAATTGATTCCACTGCGGGGATTGATAGCAGCAGTGATGGACTTGATCGCAGAGACTAGGTTGGCACCATCGAGAACCATCAGCAATTCGACCACTTTCTTGTACTCATCAGACTCCGGAGAGAGCCGCTTTTTGAGGACTTTGCCGTCGAGGACCCATGATGCTGGCTTGACTCCATTCAGAGCCAATAGCGCGACTAGCTCGCGATCCATCGTTAACTGAGACTTACCTTGGAAGAGGCCAATCCTGCGATAGCGCATATACCCCAACCCGACGGCCAATAGGACAAATACGACGAAGAAGGCGCTCACGACACCAGTCACGACTTCCTGTGTGTTCGCCACTTCCGGCTCAGGTGCTCTTTCGGGAGAGCAAGAACAATTTGTGCAAGGGAGAGCCATGCAGTTTGGCGCGGAATCATTCGAGCAACAAAACTTGCTATTGGGGGTGTGACAGGTGAACGTAGTGAGAAGGAAAGGCCAACAGCCACTCAAGGAACTTCCAGTGGTATCGAATTGGATCATGTTGACCAAGTTTCGATAAGATGGGGGAATAGTTCCCGTCAAGTTGTTGTTATTTTGGATATGGAGGACTACCAGCGAGATAGCATTTCCGAGGGAAGGAGGAAGAGTCCCGGTCAATCGATTATTGTAGAGATCGAAACTTTGCAATAATCGCATGTTGCCGAACACGTCCGGGATCGTCCCAGTGAAATAGTTGGACATGATGTAAAGATCCACCAGTTTCTCGAGATAGCCAATGGATTTGGGGATCGTTCCACTAAAGTTATTCGCCTCAATGTTGAACTCCTTGAGCTCAGTGAGATTTCCGATGTCCTCGGGAAGGGTACCCGTGATGAAATTGCCTCCGTAGAGCCAAAAGTTACGCAATTTCGTAAGTTTTGTGATGGAATTCGGAAAAGTGCCTCGGATAGCATTCTTCCCTAAGTAGAGCTGAGTAACTTCTGAGAGGTTGCCGATGCTGTCGGGGAGGTAGCCCGTCATGCCAGTGGAGGTCATTGTGATGCCCAGCACACGACCGTTGTCATTACACCAAACGCCTCGATAGTCATCTGGCCAAAGATTGCAAGCGTCGAAAGCGTCACTACAATTCCCAGGAGAGAGCCAGCGGGCTGGCTTGGTGGCAATGCAGAGCTCGTAAAGGACCTGCGCATCGTTCGGATCGATGGCGACAGCGTTAACATCCATCACCAACTACAAAACAAAGCATATCAAACTATTTAATAGAACAAATACGCGAATAATGAGAGCTGCCCTCCTTTGACTTGCTTGCACCCCTCCCGCGGTAGTCTGCGCTCAGGCGATCCTTTCTCGCTCAAACGTCTCCGTGTTACCGCCCCTCCCTCTGCGAAACTTCCCCCGACTACGGAGTCGGGTCACGCGCAAAACGCACTGACGGCAGATTGGTCGGTCTTCGTTCCGGATCGACATGACCGGTATACAGCTTGGGTCAACCGATCGTGAGTTGTATTTTACATTTATATTCCCAGAGAAGGCCGCTTCGAACTAGCCCCAGATTAGAAGCATTGGGATGCCGGATTATCGTTCGAATTGGGTTGAACACAAAAAAAAAACACCAGCGTTCGAACGCGCTAGCCTTCAATATTTAAATAATTATATAATTAAGAGTAGTATAAGTCAGAATGTGTAGGCGAGGGGCAGGAGGAGCGCACAGAGAGAGCGAGGCCGAGCGCGAGCACGAGTCTGACGGAGTGAGCAGCTCGGCGGCTCATTTCGATGCCTATTACAGTATAAACACTATGATATTGCATATGACATTGTTTGTGAAAGTCGCGTGGCTGCGTACCAAGTCGAAGAGCGTGGGCTGTTGGGGAAACGAACAGGAAGTGAGGAACGCTGCGCAGGAAGCAGCCGAGACTGCAGAGTGGAGGTTCCGGGTCGGGGTCTTACAGAGGCACCTGATTAATAATTATTGTCCCATTCCACTGAGACGAGCTTCACTCGGGCGATGCGGTCCCTTCTCTATGCCGTGGTCGTGTTTGCGATCGTCTCCATGGTAGCGGCTAAGCCGCAGAACGCCTCCTCCGTGGAGGGCAACACATGTGGTGGAAATTGCCCCTCGGGCCGTTGCCCTTCCTGCCTCTGGTCCGCAACTCCTCACACGACCTGAGACCTTCTCCTTGACTCGGAGCATTTCTCCTCTTGCTTTGAGCAATATATATAAATTTTATGAATATTTTTGCCAATCGGAAGCGAATCTGCGTTTGACGTTCATTCGCCTGAGAGTTCCCCAAATCGGCATCTCCTCCGTCCTTCCCCCATCGCTTTCCTACTCCGTTCTCTTTTGTTGCACGAGGTTTTAATATATAATTATATTTAAAATTAAATTCATTCATCCTGGGATGCCCCTGATTGAATAGAAATGGCGGAGAGCTCTCGAGTCCATCACCTCCTCGTTCCCCTTTGTCAGTGGGCATCGTTTGTTATGCTTATCGTTCTATGACAGCGGCTCGACCTTTGTGAAGGCGGATATTGGTGCCGCGTGCAAGGCTGCTGGTCTGCCCGTTTCATGCTGCACTTGCATCGTCCAGCGCGTACCTCCTTTCTCTCCCCTTCTTTCTCGACGGATCTGGTGTTCCTTCAAATGCTTTCGTGTGTCCTGCTGATGTCTTATCTAGGAGAGCGGTGGCGATCAGAATGCATTGAATTACAATCCCAATCTCACCTATGATGCCGGCCTCTTCCAAATCAACCAGATCCACTGGAAGAGCTGCAACAGTTCGTCCCTCTCCTCTTCCACTTCTTTCTCTTTTCGCGTCTCACTTTCCCTCTTCCCTATTCATCTTTCCCAAAATACCAAGATTTCATTTTCCTCCTCTAATGTTCTCTTTTCTTCTCCAGATGGTCAGCCTCCTTGTGCCCTCTCAGCGAACATCCACTGCGCCAACTCTATCTTCCAGAAAGCGGGCATGTCGCCGTGGAAGCCGCTTCCCTCGGGCTGCGGCTGCTAAAGATGAGTGTCATGTAAGCTTTGCGAAAATTCCAAAATTATATATCGAACTCGTCTTTTAAAGGCAGCAGTGATTCAAGGGGACATGCCGACCTTGCGAGACGCCCCTGACACCCAAGCGGCATTTGACAAACTACTCCACAGTCTATCTTTGCAGCGTTCTACCGCCACTGACCTCTACATTAAAAGTCGGTAGCCGGTCTGCGAGTGTTCTTACAGCGATGGGAGTCGATGTGGAAGGTCTCAATGTCGAAGAGTGCTAATCGCTTCTTTGGGAATGCGACGTTGTAAGAACTCAATCAACTTCAGCGGAGGAAGTTGCTAGAAAGTATGGAGTAATCCTCATTTCCACTCCAAAATCCCCTCCGAGGTTCAGCCTGTGTGAGCCTTTCTTTCGATGGCAAAAATTTCGGTTGCAGAACCACTTCAATGTCCTTAAGATAATCGAGAGAATCGTCGAGACAGATCGGTCGTTTCTTATTTCCCAAATCAGTGCTGAAACCAAAACTCATCTCGATAAATGGATACAGAGATCTCTGAAATATGCCGAGTATTTCGCGAAAGGTGGCAAGGAGAATCTCCGAGAAAAATTAGAAGGACCCTTCTAATGAAATGGAGCGAGTAGACTTTAATAGCTCGAGTTGGTGGCCCTCTCCCTCATCTCCTGATAATCAGGGACCAAAATGATTTGGCCAAAGTTATTCACGATTCCAATTGGATTCTTATTCGCGGAAAATACTATCCTGAAACTCCGAAGCCATGGAGTGCTCGAGAAGACTGGGCCGACAGGCTTGGTCAGGGTTCATAATATCTTCCTCAACCGCGGCTATCTTGGTCACTAACTCCTATTCAGATCCTGTCCCATCAGTTTTCTTCCAATATCTCCCTGACACAGAATCAATGGCGACGAGTGAGGCCACCCCGTCGAGCAGCCGGCCGAGGAGAAAAACAAGGGCGGCGAGATCAAGAAGCAATGAAGGAGGTGAATGGTCGTCAAGCCACCTTCATCTGAATCGGCGACTAACAAAAAAAAATCGTGGACACTGTCATGTGATCGCAGTTTATTTCAATAGAGTATTATTCTCAATCATTTCGCCTTCTTGATCGCGAATACTATCGGAATTTAGTGGACCCATTACATGTGCTTTGCTCCAAAGAGTCAGCCACAATGGTCGTCGCCACGAGCGCTCCTCCTCCGTCGCACGCATCACACTCGCAGTCGTTGGCCAATGATGCGATC
>Ga0154020_10004677_pt1 | contig 16273 bp, 14 predicted proteins | sample Klosneuvirus_201_FD_109709 | JGI IMG/M metagenome (GOLD analysis project Ga0154020, IMG submission 109709) | Active sludge microbial communities from wastewater, Klosterneuburg, Austria - Klosneuvirus_20160825_MG | ecosystem: Engineered > WWTP > Aerobic digester > Activated sludge | place...
ATAATGAGAATGAGACGATTCGGACAAAGTATTAAGAGAGATTAATGTTAGGAAAATATTTTAAAAACGAGGAGTGCGGCAAGATAGGCGACAACTGTCATGTAAGCGAGTTGCATGAGTGGCCACTTCCAACCTTTTGTTTCGCGCTTAACTACAGCCAAGGTGCTCATACACTGCATCGCTAAAGTATAGAATACGAGTAAAGAGAGTCCTACAGCCGGTGTATAGCGGGGTCCACCGGTTTCGGGATTAATTTCAGACTTCAATCTTCCTTTAATGGTTTGCTCGTCATCGGTGCTCCCTAAACTGTAAATGGTCGCTATGGTGCTAACAAAAACCTCGCGGGCAGCAAATGAGGTTACTAATGCAATTCCAATTTTCCAGTCATAACCCAGAGGCTTTATAGCAGGCTCAAGGGCCTTACCAATAATGCCGGCATACGAATGCTCAAGTTTATAAGCGGCTACTTTACTTTTCAATTCATTTTCAGTCAGGTTTTTTTCCAATGACTCTTTGCGTACAACTTCTTCGGCTCTTTTCATTTGATCGCTTGGTCCATAACTGGCAAGAACCCATAGAATAACGGAGATAGCAAGAATAATTTTCCCTGCCTCAAACACAAACGACTTCGTTTTTTCAACAATAGTATAACCGACATTGGTCCATTTTGGCTTACGGTAGGTTGGCATCTCCATAATGAGATAACTACGCTCTTTTGTTTTAATGATAAATTTTAAAACGAAGGCAGATAGAATGGCGGCAAAGAAACCAAGTAAATACAAGCCCATGAGCACTAAACCCTGATAGTTAAAAAAACCGAACAGTTTGTCTTCAGGTATAACTAGTGCCACGAGAATAGTAAATACCGGAAGGCGTGCTGAGCAACTCATAAAGGGAGTTACAAAAATTGTAATTATCCGTTCCTTCCAGTTTTCGATCGTGCGTGTTGCCATAATAGCTGGGATGGCACAGGCCATTCCTGAAATCAAAGGCACTACACTCTTACCGCTTAGTCCAAACTGACGCATGATCTTATCCATCAGAAAAACCACGCGCGCCATGTATCCACTTTCTTCAAGTATTGAAATGCAGGCAAAGAGAATGGCAATCTGTGGAATGAAAATTAAAATACCACCAATGCCCGGTATAACCCCTTGCGTAATCAGATCAAAGAAGGGCCCCTTCGGAAAAATCTCATCGAGTGTATGGCTCAATTTCGCAAACGTACTATCAATAAAATCCATGGGAATTTGTGCCCAGGCAAAAATGGATTGGAAAATCAGAAAGAGCACGGAGAAGAAAATGAGGTAGCCCCAGACCTTATGCGTTAGAACTCGATCGATCCGATAGGAAAACTTTTTCCATTCAGGATCAGATGTTTTAAGAATGATCCGGTTTAATAAATCCTGAATAAATCCATAACGCATTACGGTTTCGGCTCCCTGATATTTGTGAGGAAAGAATTTCTCTCTTTCGGCCTGTTCAAAGATATACGCTCGGTCTTGGGCGCTTAGAAAGACCAAATTGTCTGTCTGTTGTAAATACTGGTAGGCCTCGTATTCTGTAGATAGATTAAATTTATTTTTAATGGTTGAGACGAGCGATTTGATTTCCGCATCTATTTTGTAGATGAGCTTTTTTGAGGGATTAACAGGCTTTGATAAGACTTCTTTTAAATCATCAATGCCTTGGCCTGTACGAGCATTAACCATTACGACAGGTAAATCCAACGAAACAGAAAGCTCTTGTATGTCTATACTTTGCCCGGATTTAGCGGCCAGGTCCATCATGTTTAAGGCCAGCACAATGGGGAGCTTCAAATCAATAAGCTGGGTGAGCAACAACATGCAGTTTTTTAAATTGGTTGCGTCTGCGACCAACACAACACAATCAGGATAGAACGGTCCCTTTTGATCGGCAAAAACCTCAGCAACAACCTTTTCATCTAACGTACGAGGATAGAGACTGTAAATTCCAGGGAGATCAATTATTTCGGCAACGGTTTGAGTATTGAGTTGACAAATTCCGGTTCTCTTATCTACCGTAATACCAGGGAAATTTCCGATCTTTTGGTTAAGACCGGTTAGCTTATTAAACAGAGAAGATTTTCCAGAATTTGGCTTCCCCGCAAGGGCAATTTTCAACTTTTTATCAACAGCCATCAGTTAAGTATCACGATCGTATAAGCTTCCTCGAGTCTTAAGGAAAGGTCATAACCAGAAACACTAACACACACGGGATCTCCCAAAGGAGCAGTGAAATTGAAGCGAACGGCAGTTCCTGGTAAAAAGCCCATTTCTAAAAGTTTGGTAGACAAATGGTCATCCAGAAACTCGGAAATAACGGCTGTTTCCCCTGGTTTCATATCTGCAACGCTTTTTTTGAGCCCCACCTCTTATTTAGATTAATTTTAAACAACGCGAATATAGTTTTACAGGGGGTGCTAAACAATGATTATCTTCGATGGTGAAAAAGAAAAAGGAAAAACCGGATAGGGGTAAAAATGCCAACAAAAAACCGAAGCCCGTTGAGCCGAGTGATCAGGAAGATCGTTTTGATTTTGGCGGACTGCCGAAAATTAACTTAAAGAAAAATCTCGGTTGTGGTTGATTAAAAAATTGATGAAAAAGAATCTATTTAAAACACTTGCCAAAATCAACAAAGTAATCATGCCGCGGTTTAGTCAGCGCGACATAACCAAACTTTCAAAATATGATAAAGCACTGGTTGCCTATCGATATTGGGTTACGATAAATGCGTTGGATTAACATTCCGCTAATAACTCCCGGCAAAGAAAATTCGCTTAACCCGCTCGCTTGTATTAGTAAGAATTTCATATGAAATAGTATTTATGCTGGCCGCAACTTCCTGAATAGGCATGCCTTCACCGAAAATAATGACTTCATCTCCTTCATGAGCATCAATTCCTGTAATATCAATCATTGTCATATCCATACAAACATTGCCAACTACCGGTACTCGCTTACCCGCAACCATTACCTGTCCGGCTCCCTGGCTGAAACTTCTGCTAAATCCATCGGCATAGCCAATAGCAATGGTGGCTAGTGTTATATCGTTTTCACTTTGACCTCTTCGTCCATAGCCAACCGATTCTCCTGCCTTTATTTTTTTTATTTGTGAGATAACGGTTTTTAGAGTAGCAACAGGTTGTAATTGATCAATTGAATCGGAGGTAGGATTTACTCCGTATAAACCTATACCCAGGCGAACCATATCCATTTGAAGATTAGGTAAGCGCAGAATTCCAGGCGAGTTAAGAATATGTCGTATGGGTTTAATTCTCAACGCATCGCTTATTTTCTCACAAGCGGTTTGATACAATTCAAATTGCACGTGCGAATACCTGTCATGTTTTGATTCATCGGCCCCAGCCAGATGTGAAAAAATACTTACTACTGAAATGTTTAGATTTGCCTTAAGTAACTCAATAAGTTCATCCAGGTTATCTTCTTCAAGACCTAGTCGATGCATACCTGTTTCCAATTCAAGATGAACTTTACAGGGTTGGCCTTGCAAAAATTCTATTAGTGATTTGAGTAACCCAATGCTATAGAGGGTAGGCTCTAATCGATTGGCCAAAAGTAAAGGAAAGCTTTCTTCTGTGGGATTCATTACCATAATAGGTAGACTAATCTGATTTTTTCTCAGATCAACACCCTCATCCGTGTAAGCCACACCGAGGTAATCGACTCTGTGGAATTGAAGAAGATTAGCAACTTCTTCGCTGCCGCTCCCATAGGCAAAAGCCTTTACCATAACCATTATCTTAACACCCGGATTTAATCTCGATTTGAAAAAATTCAAGTTGTGGGCCATTTTATTCAGATCAATTTCCATGCGCGTACCATGTACTCTGCGTTGAAGGCGAGATACAATTCTTTCGAATTGAAAAATCCGGGCTCCTTTAATTAAAATGATTTCGTGATTGAATTCCTCCCAAGCGGTTTTAGTCAGTGCTTCGGATGTGGTTTCATAAAACCTTGATTTTATTTCCTTCGACAAGAACTGTGTACGGTGCTTGTTTAATACAGGGCCTATTGCAATCAGTTGTTGCACACCACTCCGGGTAATCATTTCCCGGATTTTTAAAACTAACTCAGAGTCATCTAATCCTGTTTGTAAAATATCAGAAAGAATTAAAGTCTTTTTCTTTTTTTGAAGGCCACCTAAAAAATCAAGACTGATCTGTAAACCCCCCAAGTCGTTGTTATAACTATCATCTATAACCTGGCAGTTATTAATTCCCTGTTTCAGCTCCAAACGCATGGGTATTGATTGCAATACGGTAACCCGCTGTTGTATTAAAGGAGGAGAACACTTAAGATGCAGCATAAGGACAATGCAATGGAGTGCATTTTCTACCGATGCCTTATCTGTAAACGGAAGCACAAAGTTGAATTCTCTTTTCTTGTCTTGTAGGGTGATTTTATTTGCTTGTTGCCGCACCATATAATCGCCTCCAGCCTTGAAGCCCCATGAAATGGCGGGAATCTTTAGATGTTGAATTTCTAATTTTAAGAGATCATAATCGGAACAATAGATAAGGGCCTCGACTTCACGGAAGAGCTTTAATTTTTCACGAACCTTTTCTTCAAGACTAGTAAAACCCTCGTCATGGGCACTTCCAAGGTTACTAAATATTCCTAATGTTGGCCTGATAATTTTTGCCAACCGTTCCATTTCGCCTGGGCGGGAGATGCCGGCCTCAAATACTCCTAGCTGATGATGATTTTGGATTTGCCATATGGATAAAGGCACGCCAACCTGAGAATTATAGCTTCCCGGATTTTTTACAATTTTATAATCAGGTGACAGAAGTTGGAAGATCCATTCCTTAATAATTGTTTTACCATTGCTGCCCGTAATTCCGATAACAGGCAAGGAAAAATCTTTCCGATGTGTTTCGGCAAGTGCTTGTAACGCAATGCGCGATGAATCAACTAAAAGAATATTAGCTTCCGGATATTGATCAATAGGCACAGATTGCTCAACAACAAACTGACGAATACCCGCAGCATACAGGTCCGAAATAAATTGATGCCCATCATGACGTTCGCCAGAAATTGCAAAGAATAGTGTTTGATCAGATAGCAATGTTTTGCGACTGTCAATCAGTAAATCTCGTATTTCTCTTTCTCGATTCTGTTGAAGAATCTTTCCGTTGCAAATGGATGGTAATGATGAGAAAAGAATCATGTCAGAATAGTCTTGTTCCGTTAGGAACCGGCTTATCAATTGAGCTCAACACCACCCTTTTTTTTTCGTCAGGAAACCCCGTGACCAATACCTCGGAAATGAAATTAGCTACTTGTCGAGGCTGAAAATTTATAACGGCTATTATTTGTCGTCCAATTAACGACTCCAGTGTATACAAATCGGTTATTTGAGCGCTGGATTTAAGTATCCCTAATTCTGGCCCAAAGTCGATCCAAAGCTTAAAAGCTGGCTTTTTAGCCTCTGGGAAGGGCTCAACCCTTAAAATAGTGCCAGTTCTTAAATCAATTTTATTAAAGTCATCTAATGTGATCATTATCAAAAATTTACTAATTTGCAAAGCTAACCCGAATGATAAATTAGTGGGTTATAAGCCCGGAAATAGATGAAGATAAACTTTTCGCTTTTACTGGTACTTATTGTTGGTTCACTTAGTGTAACAACCGTTACAACAGTGTCCGCTCAAGAGGGTGTACCCCATAACGAGATTCCGGAGATTGCTCCTTATAATAATAATGATCCAAGTATCAGAGAAGAAAAACCATTGCTCTATGAGCCGGAGTCAAAACCGATAACAAACACCGTTAGAGATCAACCTACAAATTCAGGTGTTTTTGCTAAAACCAAATCCAAAAATCCAGAGCCACCAAAGGCCGTTGGAACCAAGCCTGAAGAAGATGCTCTCTCGTTCAACTTTCTGTATTACATAATTCAGAAGTTTAAAATTTCTGACATAGTCGAACAATAGTCCATTCCTGTAAAATATCAATTGAGCATTAACTGAAATTGTATGTTTGCAACATTGTTGCAAATATGAAAGTAGTCTTATTACTGTTAGCCGTTTACTTTCTTTTTATTCCCGGTGTACGTGGGCAGGATGCCTGTAAATTGGAATTGAAAGGTAACGTGTTTGACGAAAACGGGAATCGCCTAAAAGGCGCTACTGTGTTTATAAAGGAGATCAACATAGGAAAAGTAACGGATGAAGCAGGAGGATTTCTATTTCAGAATCTATGTGAAAGAACTTATGTGATAGAAGTAAAATTTTTAGGGTACGAAACGTATGTTACAACCATCCATCTAAACAAGGCTGCTGAACTTTTTATTCCATTAAAATCGGCAGATAAATTATTAAACGAGGTTATCGTTTATGATCACAAGGAAAATTTCACAAAGACAACCAACTACGCAAAACTTAGTGCCCGGGAACTCGATGAATCGGCTGGTAAATCGTTAGGAGAAACCTTACGGGGAATTACAGGGGTTAACTCTATACAAACAGGCCCTGCTATTTTTAAACCCGTTATTCACGGGGTTCATAGCCAGCGGATTTTACTTTTAAATAACGGTGTTAGGCAAGAAGGACAGCAATGGGGAGCTGAGCATGCACCAGAAATTGATCCGTTTGTTGCCACCAATGTGGTAGTAGTTAAAGATGCTGCTGCCATCAAATATGGGACCGATGCACTTGGCGGTGTCATTGTGGTAAGTCCTGCGGAGTTGCCAACAGATCAAAAGATGGGAGGGCAATTTCATTTGATTGGGAATACTAATAATCGGGGAGGCATAGTTTCTGGACTATTAGAGGGCGGCTTGAAAAATCTAAAAGGCTGGGGTTGGCGGCTACAGGGCACCGGAAAGAAATATGGAGATTCTCATGCAGCAAATTATAATCTTTCGAATACAGGGGTAGAGGAATTGGATTACTCAGCAGCCCTGGGGTATCATAAAGAAAATACCGGCATTGAGTTTTTCTATAGTCACTTTAATACGACTTTGGGCGTGTTGCTTGGATCAGCAATTAGTAGTACCGAAGATCTCGCCAATGCCATTGAACGCGAACCACCTCAATACACTACCGACTTTACGTATACTATTCAGGCTCCCCGACAGGAAGTAAAACATGATCTACTTAAGATTAAAGGTCACTTAAGACGAGGCAATAATCTCTTTAATCTTCAATATGGGTTTCAAGCCAATGATCGTAAGGAATTTGATCTAAGAAGAGGCTCTCTGGTAAATGTTCCGGCACTGGGATATAAACTATTCACACAAACTCTTGATGCAGAGTGGGAGATAACCAAAAACAAAAAAGATACCCGGAGCATTGGTATGAATGGAATGTGGCAAGGCAACAATAAAATGGATGGAACCCAAACGCTTCCATTTATCCCCAACTATATCAATTATTCTACCGGGATTTATTGGACTGAAAGCATAACGAAAGGCAAAGTGAATTGGGATTTCGGAGTCAGATACGATTACAAGTATTATGATGTGGCAGGATTCGATTATTCAAATCAACTATACAAGGCGCAACTTTCATTTTATAATGCAAGTGCTACTATGGGCACAACGTATCAACTGGGGAATAGCTCAAAAATAACAAGTACTCTCGCCAGTACTTGGCGCCCGCCCTCGGTTGCCGAGCTTTACAGTCTGGGTACACATCAGAGTGCCGCAGCAATTGAGTATGGACTACTGCTGGATGAAACCACCAATCGGGTAAGGGATATAGAAGAGGTTGGCTTCAAAACAGAAAAAGCCTTAAAATGGGTAAACACCTACCGATATCAAAAGAAGAAATTTGATATGGAGTTATCAGCCTATATTAATTATATCTTCAACTATACATACTTAAAGCCAAGAGGTGTTACTGAGACAACGCGTGGTACTTACCCCTTCTTTCGTTACGCACAAACAGATGCTTCTTTTGTGGGGCTCGATTTTTCGGCCAATTATTCATTTACACAATCTTTATCAGTAGGCTCAAAAGTTTCTCTGTTGTGGGCCAAAGATCAGACCTACAACGATTACCTGATTTTTATTCCATCAAATCGATACGAACTCTTTTTACGCTATGATGTACCTGTAAACCAAAGAGGTATAACCTATTATGCCGAGTTGAACGCCAGATACATTCAGGAGCAGTATCGGGCTCCCCGGGTAGTTCCCATACAGGATATTATTGATGCTAAAGAACAAGGCATTGATCTTTTTGCAGACGACAAAAGAAACTTTGACTTTGTGGCTGCACCAAACGGTTATTTTCTTTCATCCATAAATATTGGATTTTCCCGACCTATTTATGAAACTAAAATAGACGTAAGATTTTCGATTAATAATTTGTCAAACACCTCGTATCGTGAATACACGAATAGGCTACGATATTATTCCGATGATCTCGGACGCAATTTTACGCTCGCAGTTAAATACAGTTTTTAAAAGTTAGTATTGATGAAAATAAATCTTAAAATATTGTTGACGCAAACTGTAAAGTTGGGTTGGGCTTTAGCAATTTTTATGATAGCAACTTCTTTTTCTGGGTGCAGTATTAATGAGCCAACCCCAGAAGATATCCCAGAACTGATAACCAGAGCAACGCTGCAGTTTGTGCCTTCCAATGGGGGCGAAACGATAATTGTTAATGCGATAGATCCAGACGGGGATGGCTCACAGGATATTGAAATTGATGGGCCTATTAATTTGACTGCGGGAACAACCTATACGTTAACCATGCAATTGATAAATGGGTTGTATAGTTCTGGCCAGGCTGGATATGATGTTACCGCGGAGGTGCTGGAAGAAGGGGACGAGCATCAGGTGTTTTTTACCTGGAGTGTAGGGTCTTTCAATGATCCTGCGGGTACAGGAAATATTGACTCTACAGGAAGTGTGAATTATCTTGATGAAGACGATAACAGCAGACCTGTTGGAATCTCCACCATGTGGTCAACGGCCTCCACATCAAGTTCAGACAACTCGTTTAGAATTTTACTTAAGCATCAACCGGGTACGAAGTCAGACACGTCAACTTTTTACGATGGAGAGACCGATCTTGATATTACATTTACGTTGAATATTAATTAAGGGAAAATCTATACGAGCTTATCTGGGTTAGCTCTTAACGAGAAATTGCTCTACGTCTTTAAGATTCAGGACACCCTCGTAATAGGCCTTGCCAAAGATAACCGCGAAAACACCCATGTCATTAAGGCGTTTAATGTCATCTATTCCTCGCACACCTCCGCTGGCCAACACCTCAAGGTCAGGAAAACGATTTTTAATATCCTCATAGAATGAGAATGCCGGACCCTCAAGCACACCATCGCGGGATATATCGGTAGATTTTACATACTTAAGGCCGCGATCATAAAAATATTGTAAGTGATCAAACAGGGATATTTCTGACTCTTTTAACCATCCCCGGAAAGCAATTTTTTTGCTTTCAATATCAGTTACATCTGCCCCTAAGGTCATTTTTTCGCGACCATACGTTATAATCCATGAGGCAAAAAGTTCGGGGTTGGTAACGGCTATACTTGAGGCTGTAATATAAGCTGCACCAAATTCATAGGCTTTACCAATGTCTCCATCAGTACAAATTCCACCAGTAAAATCAACCTTAAGATCGGTGTGCCCGGCTATAGCCTCCAGTACATGATAATTCTTTGGGCTACCACGCTCGGCTCCATCCAGATCTACTAGATGCACTACGTCAATACCATGATCGGCAAATCGTTTTGCTAAATCGAGAGGGTTTTCATCATATGCTTTTTCACTAGCAGGATCACCCTTTCTCATCTTCACCACCTTCCCCTTACGTATTGCTATGGAGGGAATTACTTGTATCATGTTTATTTATTAACCAGGTTGAACTTCAAAGATACCAAGTATTACGAAAGATTTGAGCAATCAACGCACATATTCAACTGCTACTTTACAGTAAAAGGTACTGAAACAAGGGTTTTGTCCCACATAAAGATTAACTCCATGTCCTCCCCGGATTTCTCCAGTGCAATGGTAAACTGTTCAATTACTTTCTCCTGTAAGTTAGACGGGATTGCTTCGACTGTAAGTTTATCTTTGGAGGGATTTCGATTTGCCTCGCCATTGAATCCTATACCCCATTGCCCAGTTTCTGAATTAAAAATAACTGACCAAACCTTTTCGCCCGGAATCGTAAAAACAGAATACTCTCCTGCCTTGAGCGTTTGATTTCCAAAAGCAAGGTCTTTATTGGTCTCAAAAAGGGTAGCTTCGTTGGCACCAGTCCGCCATACCTTTCCATAGGGCACCAACTCTCCAAAAATTACTCTTCCTTTTTTAAAAGGCCTATAGTACTCAATCAAAATTCGCGTTTTTCCAGATTCAAATTTTGCTATGCCTGCTGGGCTAGGCTTTTTTGTGTAAACCATTCTGAAGTACATCAAGGCGCTTAGGATTATCACTAATACTAACCCAAGAGTGAGAAGAAATTTCTTCATGCTTATTTTGATTTTGAAGGATCCTTAGAGACAATTTTTAAAATAAGTTTACGAGTTTACAATTTTTAAGGAAGAATTTGTGAATAATATAACTTGATGCCCTAAATTTGGTTATTAAATCCTTCAATTATGATAGTTTTTGGTACAGTAATCGCCCTTTTTATCCTTGCCATTGTTTCAGTATGGGCTTTTCCAAATAGGAAGGTTAGCGATAATGAGCATGACATTAAGCATTAATTATCTGCTTCTTTTTGCTAAATGAATATATGCGTTTTTTGTGGATCCGCTTCAGGAAATAATCCTGCTTATGCGGATGCTGCAAAAGAACTTGCCTCGCTGCTTTGTACGGCAAAATCAACGCTTATTTATGGTGGTGGTAACATCGGCCTCATGGGCATACTTGCCGATGAGGTTATGCGTGGCGGAGGAAAAGTAATAGGGGTGATCCCTGATTTTTTGATGAACAAGGAGGTTGGGCACGCTGGAATATCTAAACTGGAGGTGGTAGGCAGTATGCATGAACGAAAAAGACGCATGGCCGATTTGGCCGATGCCTTTATTGCATTGCCCGGTGGCTGGGGAACGTTAGATGAATTAGCCGAAATCTTAACCTGGAAGCAGCTAGGATTGGTTAAGGCTCCTGTGGGTTTACTAAACACAAAGGACTACTTCCATTCATTAGTCAATCAAATGGAAACCATGGTTAAGGAAGGCTTCCTTTACTCAAAAAATCTTGACGAGCTTATAATTGCCAACACTCCGGAGGAACTTCTTATCCAACTTAGGCCAATTAGCGTTTAAACAATCGGGCTTATCTAAAATTTGGTAGCTTTAAAAGAGGCACAGATACATGCGCGTACGAACTTTTTTTATAGCACTGTTAATGCTAATGACCGGAATGTGTAAAGCCCAGGTGCTTGGCTTTTCGTTACCACCTGGTAAAACCAAGGTTCAATTCCCTATTGAGATTTATAATAACCTGGTGGTATTGCCGATGATTCTTAACAATCAATTGCCTCTTAAGTTTATTTTGGATACCGGTGTTCGTACATCCATTTTAACAGAGAAGGCCTATAGCGATATTTTGAATTTACAGTACTCGCGCAAATACAGCATTGCTGGGCCGGGAGGCGAAAAACTTGTTGATGCCTATGTAACCAATAATGTTTCACTTGATATGCCAGGAGTTCATGGCCGTGGGCATGCTATGCTGGTGTTGGATAAAGACTACTTGGAGCTTCGAAATTATTTAGGTACTGAGGTGCATGGCATTTTAGGATACGAGTTGTTCAGTCGGTTTATCGTGGAGGTTAATTATGAGAAGAAGGTTTTGACGCTTATGCTTCCCCAACGATTTAAAGAGAAGAAAAAATTTCAATGGTTACCTATCAAAATACAGGATACCAAACCTTACCTGGAGGTTGTTTTGGAAATGAACGACACCACAACCCTTAACGCTAAATTATTAGTTGATAGTGGTGCAAGTCATGGGCTTTTCCTTGAGACAACCTCCGATAAAAAAATTAATGTCCCCCCCAAAAATGTTACAAGCATTATCGGGCGTGGTTTGGGGGGCGTAATTACTGGACAGATAGGGAAGATCAGGTCAATTAAACTTGGTAAATATAAAATCGATAATGTGCTCACCAGTTTTCCTGACCCAAATGCTTACATGGATACGTTGAAGGTGAATCGTTCTATATTCAGGAACGGATCTATAGGCGGTGAAATTTTAAGTAGATTTACTGTTATCTATAATTTTCCAGGAGAACGAATTTACTTTAAGAAGAACTCACAATTCAAGAAGAGTTTTTACTATAGCTTAAGTGGCTTAACCATTCGGGCTAAAGGCGCAAGACTTAAGAATTTTGAGATTACCGATATCCGCGCGCAATCATCAGCAACCACAACTGATATTCAGGTTGGCGATCGAATAGTTAGCGTTAATGGTATTGCAGCCACAGATCTTGATCTCAATACGATCAATGGATTTCTTAATTCAAAACCTGGTCGCAGAATAAACCTGCAGGTGGAAAGGAGTGGAATTAAATTAAAAAGAGAATTTCGTTTGGTAGATCCTTTATGAAAGAGATCGCAGCGCCTTGAATAGTTTTCCTTTTCTTTTGTTGTATGCCTGTTGCAGATAAAGTTGAGTTTTCTTAAGCTTTAAAGAACTCATTAATGCGGTATATACAGAATCAGCAGTAATAGAATCCTTAAGGATATAATTCATTACTCCGGTATTCAACGCTTCATGGTAATTCGAGTTTTTTAATACGGTTATAGGGATATGCTTTGTTTTGCGGTTACACGATAAAGTCATAACTGCCAACTTCAATTCAACTTTACCTAAATTATCATCAATTAAAATATAATGCGGTTTGAAACGAGCGAGTCTTTCGATAATACTGGCAAGATCAAAAGCGATCTCTGTAATTACTTTAGAGTGCTTAACCTGACCCAGACTTTCGAATGTTTTAGATAGCTCAATGGGGTTGTTCCCAACCACTAATACATTTAATAATTTAGCTCGCTTTTCGCTCGTTTCCATAAATTCAATTGCTCAAGTAAAACAATTAAACGGAGAAAAGGATTGATAGATTTACTATTAATTTAAGGGGATCTCTAAAAATCTTGTCACGTTGAGCTTGTCGAAACGTAAATCAAGTTTTTGCTATCGAAATCGACTTCGATAAACTCAGTCTGACACTCATTTTCTATTTTTAGAGATGTCTTTTGTGGAATAGCTCAAATTTTAGAAAAACGCAACATTGAAATCTATCCTGATTGTTGGTGGAGGTTTGGCCGGACTGGTGAGTGCTAATTTTTTAGCTCAAAAGGGCTTATCGGTTACACTGATTGAGAAAAAAGCATATCCATTTCATAGAGTTTGTGGTGAATATATTTCCAATGAAGTAGTTCCGTTTCTACATTCCCTGGATCTTTTCCCTGTCGAGTTTAATCCTTCTTCTATCAGCAAATTTCAGTTAACATCGGTAAATGGTAAGGCTGCCCACATGCCATTGGACCTCGGTGGCTTTGGGATAAGCCGTTTTACGTTTGATAATTTTCTGTACAAAAAAGCATTGATCCGCGGAGTATTTTTTATACTAAATACCGAAGTTGATCATATTACTTATCGCGATGATCAATTTGTGGTTCAAACCAGAACCAATAACTATACAGCAGATTTAGTTATTGGTTCTTTTGGAAAAAGATCACGGGTTGATATGATGCTGAAGCGAGATTTTATTCTAAGTCGTTCGCCCTATGTAGGTGTTAAATATCACATCCGAACGGACCAGCCCTCGGATTTAATTTCATTACATAATTTTAAAGAGGGGTACTGTGGATTGAGTCAGATAGAGGATGAAAAATTCACACTGTGTTACCTTACCCATAGAAACAATCTTAAAAAGTATGGAACGATTCAGGCTATGGAAGCGGAAGTTCTGACAAAGAATCCCTTTATAAAGTCTGTTTTTCAAAACTCAGAATTTTTATACGATCGCCCTGAAGTAATAAATGAGATCACGTTTGCTACAAAATCCCCAGTTGAAAATCACATACTAATGGCTGGCGATGCAGCCGGCATGATTACACCGCTCTGCGGAAACGGTATGGCCATGGCCATTCATTCAGCAAAAATTTTAAGTGAGTTGGTCGTAGAATATTCTTCAGGTAAATTTTCGAGAGATCAATTGGAGAAACGATACTCAAATACATGGAGGGCTATGTTTGCCGGCAGGCTTTGGGCTGGCCGCCAAATTCAAAAATTGTTTGGCGATGTTTGGACCTCCAACCTTGCCGTAAACCTAATTAGAAGATCGAAACCTGTGGCCAATATGATCATGCGCAATACCCACGGGCAGCCTTTTTAGAAATATTATAATTGCAGCAGGTGACTTGTCTCCAGAAAAAACCAAATAAAAAACCCATTCAGGCAAAGTGCGGATAGAAAATTAAGCCACATCGTATTGCTATAATTCGCTTTGGTAGGATTACGCCACGTGCGTGCAAACCAAGTTAGGAAGAAGAGAACAACCGGTATAAGTGCCATAATAAACACTTGAGCAAACCGGAGAGAATGGTATTGATAAAAATACCAGAGATACCCCACCGAGGCGACTGAGAAAACAGCCATCACAAGAATAAAAGTACCCCGTATCCCAAGCATCAAACTAACAGTTTGGTCACCTCTCGCGGAATCCTCTTCATGCTGATAAATTTGTGTCATGGGGTAAGTTCCCAAAAGGAAAAGACTGGATAGAATGGCGGGGAAGACAACCCGTTCGTTCCAAAGATTTTCAGGAGTAAAATTATTGATGCTTATATAACTCATGCCGAAGGTGAAAAATCCCTGAAAAAAGGCAACCGTTAACAATCCGCCAACGGGAAACCTTTTTAATCGGATGGAAGGGTGACTGTAGGCTTTTGAAGCCAACCCATACACCAATAACATACCAGCGAACCAAGGACTAATCTTAAAATAACCGAGTAGCAACGCAAGGATGTCAAGGGTGAGTGAAGTATAGTAAAGACCCTTATTTACCGGTGGCGGATTTTTTAAACCCCCAATGCTCTTTTCGTCTTTATCAAAGTAACTGTTGTACCCATTGCTTGCCGGGTACAGAAAAAAATGAATGATCAAAAAGGACCAAAGTAGCCTGCTTCCATTAAGATTTGGAGAAATTCCTAATGCAAAGAAATAGACCGGCATCAAAAAAAATGAGAACGGAAAGCGCAAGTGAAGCAATATAGACCGCATAAATCCTACAGAAATTATTCATTAAAATAACAAATTCAATTTTGGTAAAGCCATATCGACTTGTTTTTTGTTATACTTGGATAGATGAGTTATATCACCTCCATAGGTACGGCTGTTCCACCTTATAAATTTAGTCAGGCTACGTTGGCCGACTTTATGACGCAGGCCATGCAGGCCAATGATGAAGAGGCTCAAAAGCTTAAGGTGATTTTTAGGGCTACGGGTATTGATACGAGGCATTCCGTTCTTAGCGACTACGGTAAGAGTTATGACTTTAATTTTTACAGTAACTCTCCTGATTTCGAACCATTTCCATCTACCAAACGAAGGCTTGAGCTGTTTAAGCAAGAGTCCCTAACGTTAAGCCTTGCTTCGATTCAGGCGTGCTTGCAAAAAATAAAATTATTCGACAAGCAATCAATTACTCATTTAGTGGCAGTAAGCTGTACGGGCATGTATGCGCCAGGTCTTGATATTGACTTGATAAAACATCTTGACCTCTCTTCAAATGTTAACCGTATTTGCATCAACTTTATGGGTTGCTATGCCGCGTTCAATGCTTTGAAGTTGGCGGATTCATTTTGTCAAGTTGATCCACAGGCTAAGGTGCTTGTTGTTTGTACGGAACTTTGCAGCATTCATTTTCAAAAGGAAACAACTGAGGACAATATGTTGGCCAATGCGCTGTTTGCCGATGGATCTGCAGCTATGTTAGTTCAAGGTCGGCCAGAAAAAGGGCTCAATCTAAAACCCATAAGCTTCTATTGTGATCTTGCCCCTGATGGCGAACAAGATATGGCCTGGACGGTTGGAGATTGGGGATTTGAAATGCGATTATCAGCTTACGTGCCAGCGATTATCCGGCAAGGAATTACCAAGTTAACGAATTCCTTGTTGCAACAGATTTCACATCGGATGTCAGACATAGCTTATTATGCTATTCACCCAGGAGGCAAAAAAATATTGGAAGTAATTGAACAGGAACTGGCATTAACCAAACAAC
>Ga0154020_10004678_pt1 | contig 16272 bp, 19 predicted proteins | sample Klosneuvirus_201_FD_109709 | JGI IMG/M metagenome (GOLD analysis project Ga0154020, IMG submission 109709) | Active sludge microbial communities from wastewater, Klosterneuburg, Austria - Klosneuvirus_20160825_MG | ecosystem: Engineered > WWTP > Aerobic digester > Activated sludge | place...
AAAACAATCTAAAATGGCTCGATGCTCCGGTTTGACAATCTGCACCAAAAGCCTTTCCAGATCGCCTTTGTCTTGTCGGGGCTGGTTTTCCGGCCAAAGGAATAGGTCGGATTCCACATCGAACTGTACTCCAGTCACTGTGTTCTCGATTTCGTTTTTCCGTTGGGCAAAGTCTTCATCAGCATCCGCGACAATCAAATTTTTAATGCCATTGGTGATGTTGTCTCCAAAATCTTGCGATTTTTTGTGCCATTCGGTCGCAGAGATAAAGGCGCTTACTGTATCAACAGCCCGAATGCGCACGCCAATTTGGGTAGCCTCATTTTTGCCTTCAAAAACTTCCGACTTGTTAATTTTGGACTTAGAGAAAACAAGTCCAAACCAAACCGATAAAACATCTTTCAAGAAATTTTGATCGGCAGGCCCTTCCGTCCAGATATCCACCTTCACCATACCTGCTTGCCTCCCCGCGTATCATAACCCGTTTCCAGGGCGCTATTCAATTGTTCAAAATCCCGACAGCTGGCTACCACCTGTCCATCCGGTTTTTCCAGCAACGAAAACTGCCGCACGGTCGTCTGGTGCTGTACCATGTCGGGGTCTTCAAACACATCCGCGAAGGCTTGTTGACATTCGAGGCTGTGGGTGGTCATGAAGAGTTGGACGTCGTTGATCAGGGCAAGATTGACAATGCTTTTCAGCAGGCTTTTCAGTCTGCTGTAGTGGATACCGGTATCCACTTCGTCAATGAACAGGCGTTTGCCCTTGTTTTTCAGGATTTCGATCAGGATTTCAAACGTCCGTTGCGTGCCTTCACCGAAGGCGTTCAACGGAGTAAATTCATCTTCCCCTTCCAAACCAACCGAAAGCACGTCAACACCACCGATTTCAAGACTTTGGATTTCTTCGATCCTGGGAAGGATGAACTTTAGATTGGCGATGAACTCATCCCGAAGTTTGCGGCTTTTGCCAATGCTCTTTTGAAAATCATTAAATAGTTCTCCGACATTTTTGGGCCGGAACAGTACAATGGGCAAATAGCGATTGTGATAGGAATTATTCAAGTCGTCTTGGTGCAGGTTGATCAATGCTTCCCTAGCGGCATTGACGATTTTCACTTGGAAGGTCGCCGTTGAGTCTGTTATGTTTGTGTTTCTCATTTTTGAGAATATAAACTCAGACTCACTACGTTCCTTTGGAAAGTCCATAAGACCTTCGAGGTGACTATACTTTGTAGTTCTAAAAGTGACCGCTAATTCTTTGGTTCGGGTTTTCAGCAAGTAGTCGAAGTAATTCTCGGTTGGATATTCCACGCTTGTGACATTGCCATTCAGGTCCATTTTTCTTTTTGCATTCAAGTCAATACCGCGCAATCCGATTGTTTTGTGGTAATTGAATATCGTTTCAGATCCACTTTCAATATTGACCTGCAACGCCTCCAACACACTCGTCTTCCCTACATTATTATCCCCCACGATGAGGTTGAACTGCCCAATGTCGGTCAGTTCCAGCGAGTCGAAGCGTTTGAAGTTTTCGACTTTGAAGTAGGTCAGATGTTCTTTGTTAGCCATTTTTACCAAATTCGTTTGATCGGTTTGTCAATCAGGTAGTTGTCAAATTCTTTGTCCACACCAATGATATCCATGTTTTCAGCAATGGCTTGAGCAATGATCATACGGTCGAAAGGGTCGCGGTGGTGGAATGGGAGTTTGTTGACGTGTGTAACATGGTCAAAATTAACGTGCAAGATTTCAAATCCGTTTTTGTTGGCGACATCCAGCAATGCTTCAAAGCCAGTATCTATACGCAACTTCCCAAGCGAGTTTTTGATCGAAATCTCCCAAAAACTGGCCATGCTTACGGCAATACTGACTTTTGTATCCAAAATTATTGACTTAGCATGCCTGCTTAGATCCGGGGCATCAGTTGAAAACCACAAAAAAGTGTGTGAGTCAAGCAGGTATTTCATCACATATAGTCTTTGAAGTCTTCCAATGGTGCATCGAAGTCGGGCGCCATCCAGATTTTTCCTTTGAGCATTCCTGCCTGACGTTTCGCACGAACAGGTTGTTTCGTGTCCATGGTTTTTTCTTGTTTTAGAAATTGCACAAAATGCAACACCTCCAACTTGAGCGATTCAGGTAAGCTGTGCAGTTCGCGGAGAATAAGTTGCTCGGTCATGATTCAAAATTTTGATGATCGTGGATTCAAGATTCAATTGCAGCAAATCGGTTGTCGGTTGAGCCACCACGACGATCAGGTCGTCTGCGGAGTTTCGGACAAATGGGAAACTTTCACCCATTTTCGATTTTTTTGTTTTTCGCCGGTATAAAAGATCGTCGTCAGCATGCCTTTGGCCACTTCGCTTCCCTTGTAACAGATTTCCAGATAATCTTTACCATGCAGCAAAACCACACCGCTTTTGGCTGCGAGCGCCTTCGGGTCAGACATGGCTACCAGCACCCATTCGTTGGGAAATAGCGACTTGATTTCTTCGTAACTCAAAATTTTATCGTCCATACGGTACAGTTTTTTGCAAAGATAAGGTAGTTCCATGCCTACTACTCACGCAGTTTCCACCCCCTCCGGCTCCCGCACCAACCCATAATTCCCCCGCATACACGCCTCCCGCTCCGTCACGTGCCACTCAAACTCCTCCCGGAAATGCCGGATGGCCGAGGCCACGGGCCAGGCCGCCGCATCGCCGAGCGGGCAGATGGTGTTGCCTTCGATCTTCTTGGCCACATCCACCAGCAGGTCCATGTCGCTCATTTTGCCCTGGCCGTTTTCGAGGCGCCAGAGCACTTTTTCCATCCAACCCGTGCCCTCGCGGCAGGGCGAACACTGGCCACAGGACTCGTGGTGGTAAAAACGCGTGAAATTCCAGGTGTTGCGCACAATGCACTGGTCTTCGTCGTACACGATAAAACCGCCGGAGCCGAGCATGGAGCCGGTGGCGAAACCGCCGTCGGCCAGGCTTTCGTAGGTCATCAGGCGGTCTTCGCCGGCAGCCGTTTTGGTGACTAAGTAGTGCGGCAGGATGGGCACCGAGGAGCCGCCGGGCACGCAGGCCTTGAGGCGTTTGCCGCGCTTGATGCCGCCGCACCACTCGTCGGAGTAGATGAATTCCTCCATCGGGAGGCCGAGGTCAATTTCGTACACGCCGGGTCTGTTGATGTTGCCGCCCGCCGACATGAGTTTGGTTCCGGTACTTTTCCCAACGCCAATTTTGGCGTATTCCTCGCCGCCGTCATTCAAAATGGGTACCACGGCGGCGAGGGTTTCCACGTTGTTCACTACCGTCGGGCACTGCCACAGGCCTTTTACAGCCGGGAACGGCGGCTTGATGCGCGGGTTGCCGCGGTTGCCTTCCAGACTTTCGATCAGGGCGGTTTCTTCACCACAGATGTACGCGCCCGCGCCGGGGGTGACGTACAAATCCAGATCGAAGCCTGAGCCGAGGATGTTTTTGCCCAGCCAGCCTGCGGCATACGCCTCCGCGATGGCTTTTTCCAGAATGAACACGATCCAGGAGTACTCGCCGCGGATGTAGATGTACGCGGTGTTGGCCCCCAATGCAAACGACGACGCGATCATGCCCTCGATGAGCAGGTGGGGGATTTTTTCCATCAGGAAGCGGTCTTTGAACGTGCCCGGTTCCGACTCGTCGGCATTGCAAAGCAGGTAGCGCGGCACACCTTCGGGTTTCGCAAGGAACGACCACTTCATGCCGGTGGGAAAACCCGCGCCGCCGCGGCCGCGAAGGCCGGATTTTTTCACTTCCTCCAGCACCGCGTCGGGCGACATGGTCTTGAGCGCCTTTTCCACGGAGCGGTACCCGCCGTGTTTACGGTACACCTCGTAGGTATGGATGCCCGGTATGTGGGCGTTTTCGAGCAATAACTTTCTTGCCATGTATCGTGGGCCGGAACTCCGTTCCGGCGTGGTTATTCAAGGTTTTGGGGCGTTTTTTGCGGAACAGAGTTCCGCTGTACCGTTACTGCGGAACGGAGTTTCGCAGCACTATTCTTGTTCTTTGTCAAACTCGGTTTGAAAATCTGCCTGCAAGCGTTCGGGCGTCATTACGGCACTTTGGAAATCCGGGGTGGGAAAAACGGCGACTTTCATCTTGTCTTTTTTGAAATCGTCGAGCCATTCCAGAAATTCAAACAGGTCCAGGGCTTCTACCTTGAACTCCTCAAATCCTGCTTTTTCCCGAAAAATCTCGGCAAACTCGGCATTTGGGAACACGGCGAACACGTCGGTGTCGTCTTCGTCGTCCTCCAGCAGGAGCCAGCCGTCTTCGCCGTCCATTAGCCCCCACACTTCTTCCTGGACGGCGGAGGTGCGGATGAAATATTTGTAGCGGTTTTCCGGCTTTTTCGCCAAAACCTCTTCGATCTGTTGTGTTGTCAGCATGCCAATTGTTGCAAGTTTGTATTATTTCAAATGCACTTTTTCAGGTTTAACCTCCGCCGCCGGAGTTGAGCAATCCTCCTTTGACCCAGCCTTGTTGTTTGCTCTCGCGTTCGACTTTGTACCAGGTAGGGTATTCCGTGGCTTTTCCCTGTTCGTTCGTAAAGATCGTTTCCAAAATATTGACGTTCTCATACTGGTTCAAAGGAGCCACAGTTGCTGCATTTGGGGTGGGTTCCGCCAGCAACATCACGTTTTTTTGCGTGACATACCCCGGCGGGCCCGATGGTTTGGCCTTTGGTTTTGAGGAGGAAGAAGGTTGAGTTTCCTGTTTGTTCGTTCGGGTGTTTTCTGAAATGTGTTGATCGGCTTGGCGACTCGTATCCAGGCTGAAATGCGAGGGCTTGGTAGTCGGGGGATTGGTAGGCGCCGTAGTTGCCGGCGCAGTATTCGGGGTTGGTTGGGTTTTGTCCAGGACTGCTTTTTTTTCCGGCTGGGCGCCCGACGTGCATGCGATTATCAGTGCGCTGAATGCGATCAAAATCAGTACGGGTCGAAAATTGAGCATGGTCAAGTCAGTTTGTGAAAAAGCGGGTTAGTGCATTTTCCAGGTTCCTTTGTTCACCTTTCCGGCTTTGCAGTCATCGAAAAATTGATCCATTTTTTCCTCGGTCAGGTGTTCGTGATAAAACTCGCCGACCTGCATCATAGGGGCGTAACCGCAGGCGCCGAGGCATTCCACTTCCTTTATCGTAAAAAGTCCGTCGGGGGTGGTTTGCCCGGTCCGGATGCCGAGTTTTCGTTGGGTGTATTCGATCAGTCGTTCGGCGCCCTCAATGGCGCAAGGGCCGGTATGGCAAAATTCGAGCACATAGTTTCCAACGGGCTCCAGATTGAACATCGTGTAAAACGTGGCCACTTCGTACACCTCGATGGGCGTGATGCCGAGCACTTCGGCCACATGATCCATGGCCGCAATCGTCAGCCAGCCGTGGTTTTCCTCCTGGGCGATGTGCAGGGCGCGAATCAGGGCGCTCTTGCCCCGGCCATCGGGATACTTTTTCATGAGGCCCCGCACTTCGGCCAGGGCTTCGGGGGAGTAGTGGAACGGGACGCCGTTTTGCGTTGCGGTTGCTGTCATTTGTTATTTCAAAAAATGTTTGGCCATGAATGGATTCTCCGGGTTCACGGTCAGTGTTTGCGAACGCGGGTGAATGACCACGTCGAGGTCTTCCATCGGAATAGCCCCAAGCAGTGGATCGGTGTTGCCGGGCAGCACCACGGCGTTGCAGATGGTTTGGCGATTGGCAAAACGGATGCGCACCGGCCCGGCGATCTGAAAAGTCATTTCCGTGCCGTCGGCCAGTTCGAAAGAGCGCTCCTCCTGTACAGTCAGGTCGAGTTGGTTTTTGATATGCTCGTTGATGCACAGGTAGTCGGCGCCGCTGTCCACGACAAAGCGCACGACGGCGTTGCGGATTTTGGTTTGCTCTAGCAGACCTTTTTTGGCCATGATCAAGTCCTCTACGGAGGTAACTTCCATTTCAGCATAAACTCTTCCCATGTCGTCAATCCAGGATTTAGAGGTGAAATAATCGTGTTGCTTGTCTTTGACCTGTAGCATGGCGTTTCAGATTTTGAGTTACGCATCCAGTTCCCCGGCGATTACGTTCATGCTCGACATCGTAAGGATTGCGTCGGACAACATCGAGCCTTTGACCATCTCGGGATAGGCCTGGTAGTAAATGAAGCAAGGCCGCCGGAAATGCAACCGGTAAGGCCGGCGCCCGCCGTCGCTGATGAGGTAAAAGCCAAGTTCGCCGTTGCCGCCTTCTACCGCATGGTACACCTCGCCCTTGGGAATGGGCACCTCGCCCATGACGATCTTGAAGTGGTAAATCAGGGCCTCCATTTTGGTGTACACATCGTCCTTTGGAGGGAGGTAATAATCGGGCACGTCGGCATGATAGTCGCCAGCAGGCAGGTTGTCGTATGCCTGGTGGATGATGCGCAGGCTCTGGCGGATTTCCTCCTGGCGCACCATGAACCGGTCGTAGGTGTCGCCCTGTGTACCGACGGGGATGATGAACTCGAAATCCTCGTAGGACGAGTAGGGCATCATAACCCGCACATCGTAGTCCACTCCGCAAGCGCGCAAATTGGGGCCGGTGAACCCGTAGGACATGGCGCGTTCGGCTTCGATGGGGCCGGCTCCGATGGTGCGGTCCATGAAGATGCGGTTGCGTTCGAGCAGATTGTTGAATTCCTCGAACTTGGCGGGGAAGGTTTTCAGGAAATCGCGTAGTTTTTGGTGAAATGCCGGGGTAAAATCGCGCTCCATCCCGCCGATACGGCCTACGTTGGTGGTGAGGCGGGTGCCGCATATTTCCTCATATATCTCGTAGATGCGCTCCCGCTCCTGAAACATATAGGTGAACCCTGTGAGCGCGCCCGTATCCACGCCGATGACGGCATTACAAACGAGGTGGTCGGCAATGCGGGCCAGTTCCATGACAATGACGCGCATGTACTGGGCGCGTTTGGGCACCTCGATTTTGGCGAGTTTTTCTACTGTCTCGTGCCAGCCAATGTTGTTGATAGGCGAGGAGCAGTAGTTCAGTCGGTCGGTGATCGGGGTGATCTGGTTGTAGGGCCGGTGCTCGGCGAGTTTTTCGAATGCCCGGTGGATGTACCCGATGGTCGGTTCGGCGCTGACGATTTTTTCCCCGTTCATTTTCAGCACGTTTTGGAAAATACCGTGTGTGGCTGGGTGTGTCGGGCCGAGGTTGAGGGTAGCGAGTTCGCCCTCGAGGCTGTCGAGTTGGGAAAAGTAGGATTGGATTTGCATAGCGTTTATTAATCAAAACTCTGACCCTCATTCCCCTCGCGCCCAAAAAACCGGTCGTCCTTGTCCGTCCGCGTCCCATCCTCCAGGCGGTACTCCTTGCGGAGCGGGAACACGTCGAGGTCTTCCACGTTGAGGATTCGGGTCAGGTTCGGGTGGCCGTCGAAGAGCACGCCGTAGAAATCGTAGGTTTCGCGTTCCATCCAGTTGGCAGCCGGCCAGAGCGTCGTGGCAGTGGGCAGGTGCGGGTCGGCAATGGGGAAAAATACTTTTACCCGCATGCGGATGTTTTTGCGCCAGTTGTGCAGTTGGTACAGCACGCATAGTTCGCGGTCGTTGTCGTCGGGGAAATGAATACCGCAAAGGGTGGTCAGGAAATGAAACTGCAACTGCTCGTCGTCGCGCAAAAACTTCAAAAACTCCACTACCTGCTCCCGCGTCGTTTCCACCGATAACATGCCGTCGTAGGCCGTCTCGTGGCGAACCAAAAGCCCCGGGTGCTGCTGCTCAATGCGGGCGTGTATCAATTCGTTCGTCATTTTTTCAGGTTGGAAGGTTTCTGGTTAAAAGGTTTCGGGTTGGAAGGTTTCGGGCTGGGCAAACCAGAAACCTTCCAACCAGAAACCTTCTAACCTTTTTTCAAGCAATTTGATATTTTTCCAAAAGGTGTTGATACTCCGGTGAAAAACGCCGGCGCAACGGTTCGTTTTTCACCAATTCCTGAATTTTCATGATCCCGTCAATGATTTGCTCGGGGCGGGGCGGACAGCCCGGCACATACACATCCACAGGGATTACTTTGTCAATACCCTGTAGCACCGAGTAGGTGTCGAAAATACCGCCCGAACTGGCGCAGGCGCCCACGGCAATGACCCATTTTGGTTCGGCCATCTGGGTGTACACTTGCTTGAGGACCGGGGCCATTTTTTTTGCAATGGTCCCCATGACCATGAGCAAATCCGACTGACGCGGCGAAAACGACAAGCGCTCCATTCCGAAGCGCGACAAATCATAGTTGGTGCCCATGGTGGCCATGAACTCGATGCCACAGCACGAGGTGGCAAACGGCAGCGGCCAAATCGAATTGGCCCGAGCGATGCCCACCGCCTTCGATAAAGACGTGGCGAAAAACCCCTCCCCAACGTACCCTTCCGGCATTTCTGCAATCTTGGTCATGTTCAATTTCTTTTCCTAAGCGACCGGACCAATCGGATCAAAGCGGTCACAACTAATATGGTTATCAAGTTTTTGTGGATTTTGATGTTTCTGGTTGGAAAGTTTCTGGTTAAAATGTTCGTTCGCAAATCATTCATCATTCATCATTCATCATTCATCATTCATCATTCATCATTCATCATTCATCATTCATCATTCATCATTCATCATTCATCATTCATCATTCATCATTCATCATTCATCATTCATTTCTCCCAGTCCAGCGCTCCTTTGCGTAGCACATAGTAAAACCCGAACAGAAAAATAGACACGAACAGCAGAACAGCCATGAACCCCTCCATACCCATTTCACGGAAGTTGACGGCATACGGGTAGAAAAAGATCACCTCCACGTCAAACAGAACGAAAAGAATGGCAATCATAAAATACTTGATGGACACCGGTATGCGGGCATTTCCTTCCGACTCGATACCGCACTCGAAATTTTCATCTTTTTTGCTGCCCTTTCGACGAGGCCCGAGCTTAGGTACTACGATAAGTACGATGGCGACGAAACCCAGTGCTACCAGCGACTGGAGAATGACAGGCATGTATTCGGACGGTTCCATAGTCAAATGCGCGGATGGTCAAACAGGCTGCTAAAACGGTACTGCTAAGGGACGGTTTAGCCAATTTTGGAAAAAAATTCTGTTAAGTGGTACTTCGCTCAATTTCGCCGCAAAAGTATCACAATTGCACACACATCTGCCCAAAATTATTGAAACCTGACCTCGGCTCTACCTCCAACGTGGCTCTCTTGGAATTGATCCAATCAGGAACTGCATACCATCTGACGGTGCACACTTTCGGTTTCCGAAAAAAAGCAGAACATTTGCCCCACAACATAAGCAACCTGAAGCCCATGACAAGATTTATTTCAATCCTCGCCCTGTTCGCCGCCCTGCTCCATGTGGCTTGCCAAAACACCAATTCCGGCTCCGAAGGCCAATCCAGCCCTGGGGAGATAGCCAAGCCAATCCTGGTTGCTCCATACGGCACACCCGTTCTCGACGGAAGCGGTTCGGATGACCCCTGGGAGGCGACCGAATGGCTGCCCATCAACCAGACATGGGCAGGTGCAATTCCCGATCCCAACGATTTTTCCGGGCGATTTAAACTGGCCTGGGATGAGAATAACCTCTATATTCTGGCCGAAACCACAGACGACGTTCTCTTCGATGTGAATTCCCAGGCGCTGGATCACTTTTGGGATGACGACTGCCTCGTCGTTTTTTTGGACGAGGACACCTCGGGCGGCGAACACGAGTTCAACTACAACGCCTTTGCTTACCATATTGCTCTGGATGGGCGGGTGGCGGATATTGCCCCGGACAGTTCGTTTCGGTATTACAACGATCACTGTTTGGCACGCCGTATTGCCCGCGACAATGTCAACACATGGGAGGTTGCCGTGCGGGTTTTTGCCGGCAAGCAATACAAAGACGGTGGCGATAATGTCCCCTTGCTCCTGAAACGCGGAAAAAAAGTGGGCTTGGCAATAGCCTACTGCGACAACGATCATTCCCCGGAACGCGAAAGTTTCATCGGGAACATAACCTTGCCCAATGCTGAAAAAACGCGGAAGTGGCTTAACGCCGACGCGTACTGTACACTTGAATTGCGTTAACCAGATCCATATCACATACTCAACCATGCAATTACTCGACGGCAAATTACTTTCCGAAAACATCAAACTGGAACTCGCTGCAGAAGTGGATACCATTCGCCTCCGGGGTGGTAAAATCCCGCATCTCGCTGCCGTACTCGTGGGTGAAGACCCCGCCAGTCAGGTGTACGTGAGCAGCAAAATCAAATCCTGCGAACAGGTGGGCTTCAAGAGCTCGCTCGTACGACGACCGATGGACACCTCCGAGGAGGAACTCCTGCAGATTGTACACGACCTAAACAACGACCCCGACGTGGACGGCTTCATCGTGCAACTTCCCTTGCCCAAACACATCAACGAGGAACGAATCACCCTGGCTATTGACCACCGCAAGGACGTGGACGGGTTCCATCCCATCAATTTTGGCCGCATGGCGCAAGGAATGCCCGCTTTCTTACCCGCTACACCGTTTGGTATCGTGGAAATGCTGCGCCGCTACAACATCGAAACCGCCGGAAAACACTGCGTGGTACTGGGTCGGAGCAACATTGTAGGCACCCCCATGGCCCTCCTGCTTTCCCGAAAAGGATACCCCGGCGACTGCACCGTGACGCTCGTGCACTCAAAAACCAATAACATCGAAGACGAAATTCGCCAGGCAGACATTTTAGTAGCCGCCATCGGCAAACCCAACTATGTACAGGGCGACTGGGTCAAGGAAGGAGCCGTGGTGGTGGACGTGGGGATCAACCGAATTCCGGACGCCACCAGAAAATCCGGCTCCCGCCTCGTTGGCGACGTAGATTTTGATGCCGTAGCGCCCAGGTGCAGCCACATCACACCGGTGCCCGGCGGTGTGGGCCTGATGACCGTCACAGCTCTGTTGATGAATACACTCAAGGCTTGCCGCAAGGAAATATATCCCTGAAAAAAGGTTGGAAGGTTTCTGGTTAGAAGGTTACTGGTTTGAAAGTTAAGCGAACCAGAAACCTTCTAACCAGAAACCAGAAACCCCCTAACCCAAAACTGCTTTTTCCACCAGCAATTTGTACATTCTCCCGACCGGGATGAGCTGCTTTCCGATTTCGAGACCGTCGGCGGAAAGGGCGGTGATTTTGTCTTTGGAAACGATGTAGGAGCGGTGTACGCGCAGGAAGTTCGAGGCCGGGAGCAGGTTTTCGAAGTACATTATGGTTTCCTTCGTAGTGATTTTTCCATTGGCTGTAACAATTCGCACGTAGTCCCGAAGACTTTCGAGGTACAAAATATCATCGATGTTTACGCGGATGTTTTTCCGGTCGGCGCGTACGAACAGGTGTGGTTGCTCCGTATTGGCGCCGGACAGGGTAGGGGAGTGCCCGTGCCGGTTTCCGGGCATCCGGACGCGATATTTGTCTATCGCTTTCAAAAACCGCTCAAAGGAAATGGGTTTAAGCAGGTAGTCCACAGCATCGAGGTCGAAACCTTCGGGGGCGAAGTCGCGGTAGGCTGTGGTAAACACGACTTCGGGACGATGTCGAAGGGCGCTCAGCAACTCCAAACCAGTCAGTTCCGGCATCGAGATGTCGAGAAAAAGCAGGTCCACCCGTGCGTGTTGAAGGGCCTCAAATGCCTTGATCGGGTTTGTAAACGTCCCCTCGACCTGAAAGCCTTCGAGGCGTTGAAGGTAGTTTTCGATGATCCCGACGGCAATGGGCTCGTCGTCCACGATGAAGCAGCGGGTATTGATCATAACTCGATGGTTAAAGCGATCAGAAACAGGTCGTCGCCGTTGATTTTTTCCAGGTGGTAACGCCCGGAGTAAATCAGTTCCAGCCGTTTTTCCACATTGCGCAGGCCGATTCCCTTCGATCCGTTTTCCCGTACAGTTTGTTTCCCCGGCTTGCTGTTTTCCACTTGAAAAAACAGGCGCCGTTCGTTCAGGCGCAGGCTGATCTGTATCGCGACCGGTTCGTTGGTGGCACTTGCACCGTGTTTGAACGCGTTTTCTACAAAAGGCAACAGGAGCAGCGGCGCGATTCGGGTGGAATCGGGTGGGTTTTCGTGCACAAACTTGAGGTGCAGGCGTGCACCAAACCGCAAGCGCTCCAATTCGATGTAATCGCGAATCAACTTGATTTCTTTTTCGAGCGGAATATACTCGGCGTTGCATTCGTACAGGATAAAGTCGAGCAACCCACTCAGGCGCAGAATGCCGTCCGGGGTGTGCGGGGACTTTTGAAGGGCGAGACCGTAGAGGTTGTTCAGCGTGTTGAACAAAAAGTGCGGATGAATCTGAGCGCGCAGGAATTGCATTTCTGCATCGCGTTTTTCCACTTGTAAGGCGGCAGCCAGCCGGTCTTTTTTGTACCAGTCCCGGATGACCTTCAACGACACGGCAAAGCCGATAACGGCATAGTCCCGAAACAGATTTTTTGAAATTTTGGACAACGGCATGTGGAACGGGTGGCCGTGCTGCAATGACCAGTACCAGTCGCTCCATTTTATACGAATGACCAGTACCAATAAAAAAACTACCGCACAGGAAGCCCAGAAACGCCACTTCCGTTCGCGCCAAAGCAAACGCGGGACCAACACGTAGGCCACTACGTAAAATGGCCCGGCAATGACCGGCAAGAAAAACAGGGTCTGTTGCAGCAGCTCATTCCGGTCGGAGTAGTGAGGCACATTGGCCGCAAACTCCACGGCTGCGTATGCGGTCCACAAGGCGATATGTAAAAGCACCCGTTTCATGCACCCAAAGGTAGTATTTGGCCGTGTGTTGCGGGCGCCGGGTATTTCCGAAAGCCGGTTTTCGGCTGCAAATGTGCCCTTTTCGTCGGCAGGCGGTTTTCAAGCATGTGGAGTTGCTCTACAGCAAGCGTTGCTGCTAACCGGTCGAGATACCCAAAAGACCTAAACCCGGCATCTAAATTTTGCATCAATTCCATTCATCATTCATCATTCATCATTCATCATTCATCATTAATAAAAATGGCTACGAAAACAATCATCTGGCTTTCCATTCCCGCCGGCATTCTGCTGGCCTTGCAGGCGTTTCAGATTGACAAAACCCCGCCCGTTTCCAACCCTGAAGTAGAATTCCATCTGGTGGCCGACCCGCCCGACGCGATTATGGGATTGCTCAAACACGCTTGCTACGATTGCCACTCGAACAACACCCGCTACCCCTGGTATGCCTCAGTGCAACCGGTCGCGTGGTGGCTTCAGTCGCACGTAAAAACCGGGCGTTCGGAATTGAACTTCTCCGAGTTCGGGCGCTGGACAGGCGAGGACCAGGCGGACGCGCTTCGGCATTGCGCCAAATTGATTCACCAAGATGCCATGCCTCTGGGTAGTTATACCCGGATGCATCCCGATGCCCGGCTGTCGCCGAAACAAAAGAAACAACTGGTGGAATGGCTGCTCGAACGCGCAGATGGGTTCGATAGCCCGTTGGCAAAACCAGTCGGGATGAAACAGGTGGTTTTCCCCAAAGATACCTGCGACGACAACGACGCCAACCCGCGTTGCTGTTTCATCGGCATGCCGGACCGACTCACCACAACCCTCACAATTGCCCCCGAAGGCGAACCGGGAGCCCGATTATTCATCAAGGGGTACGTGTTCAAAAAGGACGGAAAAACCCCGTATCCCAATGTCCTGATGTATGCATACCAAACCGACACCACCGGCCGGTATACCCGCAAGGGCGACGAAACCGGAATCTATCGCCGGCATGGCAGGCTTCGTGCCTGGGCGCGCACCGACGAACAGGGGCGATATGCTATCGAAACGATCCGGCCGGTTTCGTACCCGAATAGTAAAATATCGGCGCACATTCACGCGGTGGTGTGGGAGCCGGAATCGAAAAAGGAACCGTACTACATTCCCGAGTTTGAGTTTGCGGACGATCCGTTTCTTTCTCCTTCAGCGCTGGGAAAAGCGCGCAAGAACCCCGGTCAATCGGGAATTATTACGCTTGGAAAAGATGCTGCCACGGGCATCCTCACCGCGCGGCGGGATATTGTTCTGAAAGGAGTGTTTTAGTGTTTTAGTGTTTTAGTGTTTTGGTGTTGCGAGTACAAAAACACCAAAACACTAAAACACTAAAACACTAAAACACTAAAACACTAAAAAAAGGCGACCACACCTGATGTGTGGCCGCCTGCTTTCTTGCCTCATGGCAAGGGAATCCTCACAATTTGTTGCTTTACTTCAGATTAAACGAGCCGGCGCCTACGAGGTAGCCTTTGTTGAAAATTTTGACCTCGTATTTGCCTTTGATAAAGTTCTGACCTGGCTGCCATCCGCCGCAAACATTGGTTTCGCTGTTGGCGTAGTTGCAGGTAGCGGTGGTGGTATAGCGGAAGTCTTGCTCCTGACGCTTGTCCATAGCGATACCCGAACCCAGGCTTTCGATGGCCAGTGTGGCCCCTGTGGGATCAGCGATAGCGATGTAGAAAATTTCTTCGCCGCTGTCGGTCACTTCATTGGCTTCGGTGAGAAAGCAGATGTTCAACTTGTCCACCTTGCTGGCGCGGCTTTTTTCTTTCTCTTTGCCATTGCTGCGTACATCAACTGCTTTGATCGTGATGTTCTTAACTTTCACGGCAGAAGCGATGTCCACTTTTTTGCTGACAACTTTGAAGTCGGACTCGATCTTGGTTTTTTCCGAGATAAGCGCTGCTTTTGCGGTGCTTTCCTCGGCAAGGCGGCTTTGGGTCTCGTTCAGGTTGGTGGACAGATCGGTCACCTGGCCGGTAAGTTCTGTGTTTTGCGTGGTCAGGATACCGACTTCTTCTTTGAGTTTGTCGATCTCAGCCAGGTACTGCTTCTTTTGGCTTTCGAAGCGGCCCATAGCGGTGCGGTAGTCGCGGTTTTCCCGGATGAGGGTTTCGATCTGGGTTTTATTCTGCTCCATTTGCTGGAGTTGCTGGTTGATCTTCTCGTCGAGTTGGGCGTTCAGGCCTTTTTGTTGTTCCAACTGGGCGACGGCATCGTTGTACTTGGTGTCCAGTTCGGCAAATGCCTGCTTTTGCTCATTGAGTTCGAGTGTCGTGGCCTGGAGCGATTTGCTGTCTTTGTATTTGCTGATCATCAGGAAAATGCTCAGGCCGAGCAGCACGGCGATAGCGATACCGGCAATGGTAAGCAGCCGCTTGGAATTGTCGTTGGGGGTGTTACCGGGGGTGGTACCGTAGGGGGGCTGATTGAAATTGGTGGGTGTGCTCATAATTAGGAAGTAGTGAAAAGTTTAACGTTGAAGAGAGATGTCGAATGGATATTGGCAATAGGTACTTGATTGAATTCCTCGATTTGTATTTTGTTGTTTGTCGGCACAAAAGTCGAGCAATTAACTTCCGCTGTCAAGGCTTTGTTGTTCAATGTTGTACGAGAACCCGTAAATTGGTTGTAAGCCCTCTTGCGGGTTCAGGGAATACCCCGAACGGGTGCGGAACCGGATACGGGGATTTCCCAGTTTTTTCTGCCGGTGAGTTTTGAATGGCATGCGCTACATTTGTGCGTTGGAAAAACAAACCTGAAATCGCTACCGAATATGTCTGTATTTGATTCCTTCGACCTGCACAATATTCTTTTCCTGGACGTAGAGACCGTGCCCGGCGTACCGGAGTTTGAGGAAATGAATGAAGAGATGCAGGAACTCTGGGCGGTGAAGGCCCGCACCATTCTGCGCAAGCCTCAGGATGAACTTGATTACGATGAAATCGCCGAGACATTTGGCGACCGCGCCGGCATCTACGCCGAGTTCGGCAAGATCGTCTGCATCTCGGTGGGTTTCCTGACGCGCCAGCCCGACAGCAAGGAGCCGTTACTGCGCCTCAAATCGTTCACCAACCACCTGGAGGCTAGCCTTCTGGAAGATTTTTGCGAACTTCTGGAGAAGCACTTCGGTAACCCGGACAAGTTTGCCATCTGCGGGCACAATATCCGCGAATTCGATGTGCCCTACATTTGTCGCCGCCTTTTGGTCAACCAACTGCCCTTCCCGCGTATGCTCGACATTGCCGGGCGAAAACCCTGGGAAACCAAACACCTGCTCGACACGATGGAAATGTGGAAATTCGGCGACATCAAAAACTACACCTCCCTGCGCCTGCTCGCCGCCGTATTCGGCTTCCCTTCGCCGAAAGACGATATGGACGGCAGTGAAGTCGCCGGCGTGTACTGGCAGGAACGCGACCTCGAC
>Ga0154020_10004680_pt1 | contig 16268 bp, 7 predicted proteins | sample Klosneuvirus_201_FD_109709 | JGI IMG/M metagenome (GOLD analysis project Ga0154020, IMG submission 109709) | Active sludge microbial communities from wastewater, Klosterneuburg, Austria - Klosneuvirus_20160825_MG | ecosystem: Engineered > WWTP > Aerobic digester > Activated sludge | place...
AGCCTCAACCCTCGCACCGTCAACGACGGCATCCATTCCGCCGCCGCGGAGGCGGTGGACATCGCCACTCAGCTCTCGCCGGTGAATCGCGCCGACGACGTCGAGAGCTGGGTCGAGATCCTGATCACCGAAACCCAGCACGACGGCGCGCGCGAGCCCGACGCCGTCGTCGATCCGCTGACGGCACAGCCGGGCGACATGCTGGGCGACCTGATGGTCGAGGCGGCCCTGGGGCAGGGCGCGACCGCGCGTGTGCTGAAGGTGCTCTGGGAGAAGGACAACCGGAGCTATGCGCTCAAGGTGAGCCTGGGTCCGGAGCACGACGCGCGGCTCGCCGCCGAGGCCCGCGCGCTCCTGCGCCTGCGCAGCTCACGCATCGTCGAGCACGTCGAAACGCGCGTGCTCTCCGAACGCACGGCGCTGCTCCTGTCGCTCGCTGGCGATCGCACGCTGTATCGCGACCTCGCCGATCAAGGCCCGGTCTCCCTCGATTTCGCTTCGCGCTACGGAGACGACCTCCTGAGCGCGCTGGTCGAGCTCGAGGACAAGCAGATCCAGCATCGCGACATCAAGCCCGCCAACCTCGGCGTCGGCACCGCGACGAAAGGGGCGTATCGCCTGGTGCTGTTCGACTTCTCACTGGCCGAGGCGAGCGCCAGCGATCTCGGCATCGGCACCACGGCGTATCGCGACCCGTTTCTGCGCTCGCGCGGGGCGTGGGACGCGGCCGCCGATCGCTGGAGCGCCGCGGTCACGCTGCACGAGATGCTCGCCGGCATGCGTCCCAGCTTCGGCGAGCGCGCCGCCCTCGATCCGGAGGCCAAGCTCGCCATTGCCGCCGAACGCTTCGACGCCTCGGTGCGCACCGGCCTGTCGCAATTCTTCGAGCGAGCGCTGCACCGCGATGCCGAGCTCCGGTTTGCCAGCGCGAACGAGATGCTGCACGCCTGGGCGCGCTGCTTCGAGGCGCCCGCGCTGCCCGTGACTCCGCCGACCGTCGAGTCGGGAAGACCCGAGCCGGAGCTTGAGCAGCTCAGCGACGATCGGATCGCGCTGATCACGCCGGACACGCCGATCGACTCCCTACCGCTCTCGGCTCGTGCGAAGAACGCCCTCGATCGTGCGGGCGCGACCTGCGCTCAGGATCTGCTCTCGCTGCCGGACAATCGCCTCTCCGCGGTGCGCGGCGTGGGGCGCGGCGTAGCCCGCGAGATCCTGGCGCTGCGCGAGCGCTGGCAGGCCCTGACGGCGGTGCAGCCGCTGCCGGCCGAGCCGTTCTTCGCGGGCTACCAGGGCGACGACCTGATGGTCTCCATGGCCGGGCTCGACGAAACCGCGTCGCAGGCGCTGGTGAACGCGGGCCTGCGCTCGCTGCGCGCGCTGGCCCAGACTCCGGGGACGCAGATCGCCCAGCTCGCCCGCGCGCCGTCACTCGACGAGTCGGTGCTCCGCGCCTTGCTCGAGCGCGAGCACACCCTGGCCGGGGAGCGCGAGCACCCGACCACGATCGAGGGATTTCTCGAAGCGCTCATGCCGCGAGGCAAGACCCAGCGCCGGTACTTTTCCGCGCTGTTCGGCCTCAGCGAGCCGTTCCTCGGCCGGCTCGACGTAACGGTGCGCGAGCTCGCCGATCACTTCGAGAAGACCCCCGCGCTCTTCTACATCGCGTTGATGAAGCAGCGCGAAGTCTGGTCGAAGCAACCTGCGGTCACCGATCTGCGCGAGCGCGTGCGCGCGCTACTCGACGGGGTGGGCGGCGCCCTGCCCTTGGCGCGCGCGGCGGACCTTTTGGTCGATGCCTTGGCGCACGATCGAGAAGCCGCGCCCGAGCTGATCCGCGCACGCGCGGCGGGCCTCCTGCGCGTCGTCGCTGAGACCGAGAAGGCCGAGCCTTTGGGCCTGCGCCTCTCGCGCTTGCTCGACGACCAGAGCTGGCTCGTCGCGCGAGAAGACCTCGCCGACGTCCTGCGCCTGCTCGGCGAGCGCGCCGACGAGCTCGCCGCGCGGCCGGTGCTCGCCTCCCCCGCCGAGGTCACGCGGGCGCTCGTCGAGCTCACGGAGAGCACTCCTCTCGCGAGCCTAGCGCCCGAGCGACTGGTTGATCTCGCTGTGTCCGCCAGCCGCACCGCGGCCCGCTCGGCGCGCTTCGAGATCTACCCGCGCGGGCTGCCGGCCGAGCGCGCGCTCGAGCTCAGCGCCGCGCTGCTCTACGTCGTGCAGTCCGCTGCGTTCCAGCGTGCGCTGACGCCGGAGCTGATCCAGCAGCGTGTCTCGGCGCGCTACCCCGAGGCTCAGGCCCTTCCCGAGCGACCCGCGCTGGACGAGCTGCTCTCGCGCTACGGCCTGATCTTCGACGCGGAGAGCGGCAGCTATCACCGCCCCGGCGAACGCCCGAACCCGACGCACACCGCCGCGCTGACCAAGATCACCAGCGCCGTCACAGGCCAGCCCCGCGCGCAGGACGGCCGCGCCGCGACCGCGCAGGACTTCGAAGACACGGTGCGCGCCTTGCTCGAGCGCCAGGCCCTGTGCGTCCTCGGCGTCACTGCCGACGTCGCGCTCGACGCCGCGCGTCGCTTGAAGCAGCGCGTCGGCCTCGTGCCGCAGTCCTTCGATGCGCTGTTGATCGCGGAGATGAAGCAGCAGATCGCGAAGCACCGCGTGGACCCCGAGAAGGTCTTCGAGACCGATCGGCTCGGACCCGGCAGCCCCGGCTGGCCCAACCTGCTGCGGCTCGCGAGCTCCGCCGCCGACGAGGTCGCGAGCCGCCTGTTCCCGCCCAAGGAGCCGCTCCTCTTGGTGCAGCCCGGGCTCATCGCGCGCTATCGCCTCGAGCGCTTCCTCGCGCGCGCGATCGAGGCGTCCCGCGACGACGACGCGCGCGCCATCTTTCTCCTGGTCCCCGGGCGCGACACCGGCACGACCCCGCGCATCAACGGCGAGCTCGCCATCCCCGGCCTGCTCGCTTCCCAGTCCACCTGGATCCCGCGCGAGTGGCTCTCGAACGCGCATCACGCGGCGGCTTGAGACTCCATGGCATTCTTGATCCACTCCATGCTCCGCGTCCCCGCCCCAATCGAGCGCCGGCGTTTCCCATCCTTGGCTGTTGCTCGCCCTCAAGGTAGATTTCGCGCGTGGGCCTCGTCGATGAATGCGGGTCAATTCTCGGGAGGGTCGAAGCCGGGCACCGGCATCCGGGAGGCGATCGATGAGTGAAAGACCTCTCGGTTGGTTGACCGCCGCAGAAGCACTCCACGAACGGCGCGTTGGTGACATTGCGCAGACCGCCCGTTTGACCCGGGCCGAGGTCAAGGAGCGCCTGGAGGAAGCACGCGGCAACACGCAGGTGCGTAACGTCTTCAGAGAAGTGTGGCCCTTCGAATACCAGGAGCTCGGAGGAGTCACTGTGGCGAGCGCGCTCGACTACGACTTGGCCGGATGGGTCTGCAGGCTCACGGAACTGAGCCACCGGTCGGTCATCGGGCGGCTCAACAGAGCCCACGGGAAGATGCTCCTTCGGAACGTCTTCGAAGAAGTCTGGCCCACCGACGCTCACTTCGCGGATGAAACGGGGCGATGCACGGCAGCCGAAGCGTTGCGAACGCCGATCTTGCTCGCACGGGTAGTCGCAATCTGCGGCTTCTCTGGCGCTGTGGTCGAGCGCCAGCTCGCGGCGGCTCACGGTAATAGCCTCATACGAAACGTGCTCTCCGAAGCGTGGCCGACATCAGAGGACGACGACGAGGACAACGACGAGGACGACGACCAGGACGACGACGAGGACGACGACCAGGACGACGACGAGGACAACGACGAGGACAACGACGAGGACAACGACGAGGACAACGACGAGGACGCCACCTCGCATGATGCGCACGAAGACGCGACGGACGACGACCTCAACCACGAGGACGGGACAGACGACGAAGACCGCGAGGACCCGACCACGCTCTTGGGCTCCCCCGAAGTGGACCTTCTTGGCGCAACGCGCGTCGTGAGCGCTCGCTCGACCGCTGCAGTGACGTGGCTCGCTGAACAGATTGGATGGACGCCGCGCAAGATGCGCAACTTCCTCCGCAACACCCACGGCCGGACGCTCTTGCGGAACGCACTCGAAGACCATTGGCCGCTCTCCGTCGGCGCGAGCGCGCGCGCGATGCTGGGTGACATCCGTGTCGCCGCCGTGCGACGTTCAACGAGTCTAATCGTGTGGGCGGCGCGGCTCGGGGGCATGGACGCAGCACAGCTCGAGATCGAGCTGGCCGATGTCGAAGGAAACATGCTCCTTCGAAACCACTTCGGGCAGTGGCCTCCCAAGGCGCGGCCGGCACAACCTGTCGCAAAATCCAAGCCGCGGGCAAGCGCTTCCACAGCCGAGCACGGCGCGGGTGGCTCCCCCCGCGCCACCCCGAGCCACGCGAACGGCATCATCGGGCCCGGCACCTTGATCACGGGCCGATGGCGGATTCAGTGCCCGATCGGCGACCGCGGAGGCTTTGGCCAGGTCTACGTCGTCAGAGACGAGACCAAACCGGATCGCGACGGCCTCGTCATGAAGGTGGCTGGAGGCACGACAGACGTGGAGCGGCGGAACAACGAGGAGCGACTCCGGAGCGAGTTCAAGATCGCGCACGGCCTGACCCACCAAAACATCTGCGCCTATCTCGACGACGGGCTCGACCAAGAGCTCGGCGTCTACTTCGCCATCATGAAGCACGCGGGTGATTCCTTGGAACGGCTTATCCGTGACGGAGGCACGTTCGACTTCGAAGACGCATTGGACGTGGTCAGCCAGACGGCCGCAGGCCTCGACTATGCACACGGGCGAGGAATCATTCACCACGACTTGAAGCCGGCCAACATCCTGGTTCATCAAGAGCCGGGCAGGCGCGAGATCCGCGTCGGCGACTGGGGCATCTCGCGCTACGGTCGCGACACACGCCGCGCGGATGGAAGCCCAACGGTCGTCGCGAGCGTGCTGGGCTATTCGCATGGGTACACGGCGCCAGAGCAATGGCGAGGAGAAGCACGCGCGGCGTCCGACCAGTATTGCCTCGCGCTTGTGTTCTGCTCGATGCTCGAGGGCCGGGTCTTCACCGAGCACTACAGGTTCACCACGCTGCGTGCCCTTTCCGGAGAGCAGAACGATGTGTTGCGTCGGGCCTTGAGCCAGGAACCCGAGGACCGGTTCGCAGGCTGTCCTCAGTTCGTTTCAAAACTCAAGGAGGCCTGATGGTCTCGTCGCTAGAAAGCCTGTCGCGCGAGCTCCTTGATCGTCTCACCACGGAAGATACCCGACCAACAACGACCGCCGGGACGCACATCGTCGGCGGGCTCGTGAAGACGGGGGCGAAGCTCGAAGCACTTCTTCGCGTGATCGTCCAAGCCGTCGCTGATGCGGACGGCGTGGCGCCCGAGACCATCCTCTCGCCCACAGGCGGGCGACCCCTCTCGCTTCGGAGGGCCATGGCGGGCCCTCTCGCGCACGGTCTGAAGTCGCATCTTGCAACTCGCAGGGGGAAGCCATTGCCGGAGGAGCTACAACCGATTCTCAGGGACGTGACGCGAAACGACTCGAGCATCCTGCAGTTCATCTCCGTTAGGAATGAGATCGCAAAAGAGGGGCACGAGCCGCGTCTTGCAAGGGCCCCCATGCAGAAGCTGCGGCGCCTGGTCAGCGAGTTCCGCAAAAACGCCGGCTGGTCCTGAGGAGCAGGGAACAATGAGTGAATCGCAGCAACCCGATGCGTGGGTCCCGGACGTCTCGCTGAAGCTCAGTGACTCCACCGCGAATGTCACTCCCCACATCCACCAGACAGCCGCTTGGGATCGCCTGACGGCTCACTTTCTGAGCCAAGGCCAGAAGGCTGGTCTTGTCGTCGTGCCCACCGGTGGTGGGAAGACGGTCCTCGCAGCTCATTGGCTCCTCGCGCATCACGTGCGGGAGGGCGGGCGCGTTCTATGGCTTGCCCACAGGCGCAGTCTCCTGCGGCAGGCGTTCGCGACGTTCCGTCGGCTCGGCAATGTTGCCTACCCTCGTGAGCGCCTCCACCTGATCTCCCTCTCGTCAGATGACGCCAAGTGGTCCCGCGTGGCTGAAGAACACGATGTCGTCGTGTCGTCGATGCAGACGGCGATCCTCGAAGCGAACGCCGGCTTCGTCAACGAACTGTACGACCGCTCGCCAAAAGGGCTTTTTGTCGTAGTGGATGAAGCGCACCACGCGCCGGCTCCGAGCTACGCCCGCCTACTCAGGACCCTCAAACGTTGGGGCTGTCGGCTCCTCGGGCTCACCGCGACTCCGGTTCGCGCTGATGAGGACGACGAGAAACGGCTCTCGGCGCTGTTCGACGGAAAGGTGATCTACCAGGTCACTCGTCGCGCCTTGACGGAGCGCGGGATCCTCGCCGTTCCCGTCTTCGAAACAGTGAAAACGAAAGTTAACCTTGAGAAGGACTTCACGCCCGAAGACTTGAAACACCTGGAGCGGTTTGGCGAGCTCGGTCCACACGTGCTTCATCGGCTGGCGAAGAACGCGCATCGAAACAAGCTCATCGTCGACCAGTACGTTCAGAAGGCAGATACGTACGGCCCGACGATCGTCTTCGCGGCGGACACACTCCACGCGGCGACGCTCGCCGGGGAATTCCAGAAGCAGGGTGTCGACGCCGACTACGTCGACTACAGCCGAAAGGACGCGCAACAGATCATTGCTCGCTACCAGCGGGAGAAGAAGCCCGACGTGCTCGTGAACGTCGAGATGCTCACGGAGGGCTTCGACGCGCCGCACACGCGCACCGTGTTCATCGCGCGACCGACGCGTTCGGAAGGTCTCCTCGCGCAGATGGTCGGCCGGGCCCTTCGCGGAAAGCAGTCAAACGGCAACGAGCGCGCGTACCTCGTGACGTTCCTGGACACATGGGAGCAGTTCAACGTGCTCGACGCGGAGTACGTGCTGAGCGACTCGCAGGATCTCGAGGTACCGGTCGAACCGGCCGAGCCGCGCACCTACGTAATCGTGCCGTTGGAGCTCGTGCGCGAGGCCTATCTGCTGCTCCAGAGCAACGTGCGCGGCCAACTCGTCGGCGTCTACCAGTGCATCCCGTTCGGCTGGTTCACCTGGGTGGAGCAGTTCGAGGACGACCAGCAGCGCCGCTCCGTCATGCTATTCGACACCCAAGTGGACGGCTTCGAGGCGCTGCTCGCCGCCTATCCAGACGCAAACAGGGTCCCGGAAACGATCGACGAAGATCTCGCCCGGGATCTCGTCCGGAAGTACTTCGCCGACGCGCCGGATCCGTTGCCCCGGTGGGTGGACGTCAAAGCCCTGCTCGACGCCAAGCGAAAGGGCTGCGAGATCCATCGCTACACGTTCGAGGAGAAGAGCGAGTTCGATCCGCGCGCCCTGTCGAAGGCGATCGTGGACCGGAACCTGACGATGCAAGCGGAGCAGGAGTACCTCCAGCAGATCTGGTCCACGAAACCTGCTTGCCGGATTGTCTATCGCGAAGACTTCCAGTCGTTCTTGGAGGACGTGAGCCGGGAGAAGATCGCGCTCATCAGTCCGCCAAAGCCGCCCGCGACACCCGAGATCACGAAGGCGGTTCCGAAAGATCCTCCGCGCCCCTGGCCCGAGGGACAGCGCAGCTACTCGCTCCCAGCCATCCGCGACGCGATCTTGTTGGTGAAGAAGCACTTCCCTAACGGACCACCCCTCGTACGGGATCTACGCTGGTCGCGGACCCCGTCCAAGCGACTGTGGGGCTTCTTCCGGTACCAAGACAAGACGATCACGATCAACTGCGTGCTGAGCTCGCCGGACATTCCGCTGTTCGTGCTGGAATTCCTCATGTTCCACGAGATGCTCCACGCCGACATGCCGAGCGCTGGGCATAATCGCGACTTTCGCCTCCGCGAGCGCAGCTACGCTCCATCGCCCGAGGCACTCGAGGACGCCGCGAAGCGCGGCATCGCTCCCGGCGCGAACGCGAGCGCGGACTTCTGGCGGGTTCGAGCCGACATGTTCTTCGACACGTTCGAGCGGTACTACGGGTTCAAGGCGCCAGGCACGACGATGACCCTTTGACCTCGCGCGTGTGCGTCGCACTCACTGAGATCCGCCGCCCAGCTGTTTCATGGAGCCCTGACCTTCGATGCCGCGCGCGAAATCCACCTCGAAGGCGAAGAAGAACGCCGAGCTCGCCCCCACGAGCGATCCGCGCGCGCCGCTCGATGGCACGGCGTTCCTCAAGGCCGCCCAGCGCGTGCTGCGCTTGCTCGCGGACGATCTCTCCAAGCGAGCGACGTCGTCGCCCGCGGTGACGGCCACGCTGAAGGCGCGGCACGCGGCAGAGGTCGAGGCGCGCCGCACGGCAGACGCCTTCGTGGTGTGGCAGCAGAGCTTCGTGGAGCAGGTCGCGGCTGCCTGGTTGCTCTCCTGCGTATTCGCGCGCGTTCTCGAAGACCGGGGCCTGCTCGGCCGCGCGCGCATCGCCGGGCCGGGCGCCACGGACAGCCAGCAGTTGTTCCTGGAGCTCGCCCCTTCCCTCACCGAGCGCAACTACCTGCTCACGCTCTTCCGCGAGCTCTCGCGCTTCGCGGCGGCGCGGGATCTCTTTGACGCGCGGCACAACCCCGTCTGGCTCCTGGCCCCGAGCGCCGAGGTCACGAAGGAGCTGCTCGCCCTGTTCCGCACGCCCAACGCGAACGAGCCCGCCTTCCGCTTCGGCGCCAGCGACACGCGCTTCCTCGGCGATCTGTACCAGGACCTCTCGGAGGACGTGAAGAAGCGCTTCGCCCTGCTCCAGACGCCGCGCTTTGTCGAGAGCTTCATCCTCGATCGCACGCTGGAACGCGCCATCGAGCGCTTCGGCCTGAACGAGACCACGCTCATCGATCCGACCTGCGGCAGCGGTCACTTCCTGCTCGGCGCCTTCGAGCGCCTCTTCGACCACCGCCTGCGCGCCGAGCCCGGGCTGGAGCCCCGCGAAGCCGCACGCAAAGCCCTCGACGCGGTGTTCGGCGCGGATATCAACCCCTACGCCGTCGCCATCGCGCGCTTCCGCCTGACGCTCGCGTACCTGGAGAAGGCCGGCTTCACGCGTCTGAAAGACGCGCCAGCGCTGCCGCTGCACTTGGTGGTCGCCGACTCGTTGCTGCACAACCCGCAGGCGCGCGGGCTGATCACGGTCGGCGCGCAGCAGACCTTCGGCGAGGTCAGCGGCCAGTCGCGCGCGATCTGGGACAGCGATCTCTACCAGCTCGAAGATGAGGCCGCGGCGCGGGAGGTGCTCCACCGCGAGTACGCGGCGGTGGTGGGGAACCCGCCGTACATCACGGTGAAGGATGCGGTGCTCCGAGAGCGGTATCGGCAGATGTACGCGTCGGCTGCGGGCAAGTACTCGCTCGCTGCACCGTTCGCGCAACGGTTCTTCCAGCTCGCGTGCGCCCGCGGCGCAGTCGGGATGATCACCGCCAACTCCTTCATGAAGCGAGAGTTCGGGAAGAAGTTGATCGAGGACTACCTGCCCAGCGTGAATCTGGATCTGGTGGTGAACACCTCGGGTGCGTACATCCCTGGACACGGCACGCCGACGGTCTTGCTCTTCGGTACCGCTGAGCCCGCTCAGGGCAAGGCCGTGCACACTGTGCTGGCCAGCCGCGGCGAGCCCAACACGCCGGACGATCCCGAACAGGGGCTGGTCTGGCGCAGCGTCGCTGACCACTGGAGCGAGGCCGGCTTCGAGAACGAGTACATCTCGGTGATGCAGGTGGAGCGTGCGAGCCTCGCGAAGCATCCATGGAGCTTGGGTGGAGGTGGCGCGAGCGAACTGAAGGAGCTGCTGGAGGAACGGGCGGAGCGGCGGCTGGGTGATATCGCTGACAGCATCGGGATTTCGTGCGTGACGGGCGAGGACGACGTCTACCTTCTGCCGGCCGACGCGGCGCAACGCCTCGGGGTCGGGCGCACCGTGCCGCTGGTCACCGGTGAGTTCATTCGCGACTGGAGTCTGTCCTCGGCGGGCGAGTGCGTCTTCCCGTACGACGACGACCTCCGCCTGAGGCCCAGCGAGCAGGCCAAAGCCGAGCTGCGACACCTGTGGCCATTTCGCGCAGTGATCAGCAAGCGGAGGCGCTTCGGCGTCCCGATGCTGGAACGCGGACTGACCTGGTACGAGCTTCAGGAACTTTACGCCGACAAACTGCGCACACCGCTCACCATCACCTTCGCCTTCGTCGCCACCCACAACCACTTCGTCCTCGACCGCGGCGGCAAGGTGTTCAAGCAGTCGGCCCCCATCATCAAGCTCCCCGAATCCGCAACCGAAGACGACCACTACGCCCTGCTCGCCTACCTGAACAGCTCGACGGCGTGTTTCTACCTGCGCCAGGTGCTGCACTCGAAGGGCGCGCAGGGCGTGAACGAAGGTCACAAAGCTGAGGAATGGGAGCAATTTCTCGAATTCAGCGGTACGCAAGTGGCGGGCGTGCCGCTCCCCAAGGGCTGGCAGTCCCTCTCCCCCTTTGGCCGCGAGCTGTCGACGCTGGCCCACCGCCGAGCTGAAGTTGGACCCGAGGCGGTCATCGCCGCTCCCTCGGAAGGCAACAATCTCTCTGCCCGAATCGAAACCGCGCGGCGGAAAGAGGAGCAATTCCTCAACGAAATGGTCGCGACGCAGGAGCGACTCGACTTCGAGGTCTACCGCCTATTCGGGCTCACGGACTCCGTGCCAGAGTTCGAAGCAACGCTCCAGCCGGGATCGCGCCGATTCGAGCTCGCTCTCGCCAGGGATGGCACGGCCACCGCCTGGTTCGCGCGTCACAACTACCGCCGCCCTGACAAGCAAGCCGCACCACTACCGGAGGTCGCCGACGAAGTCCGCATCATCGAGACGCCGACCTTCAAGCGCCGGTGGCTGCTCACCGACTGGGACCCGCGCATCGAGCAAGTCCGACGATCGACGCTACTCGGACACGTGGAAGCGTGGAGCGCCGGCCAAGAGCCCGCACGTATCGAGCACGGTCTATTGATGGCTCGTCACGTCGCGCGAGGAAACGCGGCGGCCGAACCCATCCTGCCCGAAGGCGAGGATCTCACGCTGGCATCCTGGTTGCCGGACGAAGCGGTTCCGTTCCTCGCCGCCTTCCGCTTCACCGACTCCGGCCTGACCAAGCACGCCGTCTGGCAGGAAACCTGGGCCCTCCAGCGCCGCGAGGACGCTGGCGAGAACGTGGGCGCGATCCCGGTACCGCCCAAATACGACAGCAAGGACTACCGCGACGCGCGCTACTGGAGCCTACGCGGCAAGCTCGACGTGCCGAAGGAGCGCTTCATCTCCTACCCCGGCTGCGAGAGCGACGAGGACCGGGAACCCGTCTACGGGTGGGCCGGCTGGAACCACCTCCAGCGGGCCCAAGCCCTCGCGGCCCTCTACCAAGATCGCAAGCAGCGCGAGGGCTGGAGCAAGGACCGCCTGACGCCGATGCTCGCCGGCCTGCTCGAGCTCATCCCCTGGATCAAGCAGTGGCACAACGAGCCGAGCCAAGAGTTCGAAGGCCTCCGCCTCGGCGACTACTTCCAGAGCTACCTCGAAGGCGAATGCCGCGAGCTCGGGCTGACGGGCGAGGAGCTGAGGGAGTGGAGGCCGGAGGCGCGCGGGAAGAGTAAGAAGCGCGCAAGGTCGCGCGAGACTCCGACCGGCGAGACGCCATGACCACCGCCCGCCTCGCAGCGCGCTCGCGCAACAGCAACGCCGGAGGCGCCCGTTGACGCAGCGCTATCTGCGCCCTGACGAGCTGCCGCCGTCGCTGTGGGACCCGGGGAACCGCGTTCTTCGTCTCCCGCCGGAACTGGCCGAGGCGTATCGGAAGGTGCTTTCAGCGCGAGGACTCGAGGAACTCGCGCGCAAGCGAAGCGGGTCGCCAGTCGGAGGCCTGACCAAGGAGCAGGCCGAGGAGCACTTCGCGCAGGCGTTCGATGGCTCAGTTGCACGGATCGAGCTCGCTTTGCTCGACCCACTGGGAAAGGTTCCACATATCTCGGACAGCCTGGTCCGCGTCTTCGCGGGCGGGGGCATCGCGCTGCTGGACATCCCGAGCGGAGCGGGGGCGCTCGCACTCGGTCTCCTCTGCGCAGTCGCGGAACTGAGAGCACAAGCCGTTCTGCCGCGCGAGCGATTGGACGTCGCCATCGTCTGCGGCGAGCTCTCGGAGCACGCCAGGACGATCGCAGCCGAACTGTTCGGCGCGGTGACTTCGCAGTTGCACCACCAGGCGATCTTCCCGGAGCTGCACCAGCTGCACTGGGATGCCTGCGACAAGCTGAGCACGACCGAACTTGTCAAGCGATTCACGGTGACGAGCGCTTCGTCGACAAAGAAGCAAGTTGCGGTCTCGAACTTCACGGGCGCGCTTTCAAGAGAGGGCAAGCTCAAGGACGCCAAACCTCAGATCGAGGAAATCTTCCGCTACGCACTTGGCGCGAACTCCGGCGCTATCTGGATCGAACCAAACACCAACTCGGCCACCTCGCGCGGCGGCGTCTTGCTCGCGGTGGCGGACTTCCTGAAACAGCAACTCGGCTCCGTCATCAAGCTGGTCGTGCCACCTGGCCGCACGTCTGATGAAAGCGCAGTCGCCACGACGGAAGTCACTTTCGAGAGCGCCATACCCGAGCGAGGGCGTCCGATGGTGAGATTGGCAGTCTTGCGCTTCAGACTGGATCGGGAGGGCTCGTGACCGCGCCGACTCCGCAGCCGTACGCCGTTCGCGCGGTGAATCAGTATCGAAGGCGAGACATCTTCCCCTACCTCGCGCTTCGCTACTACCTGGCGAACAGCGCGACTCTCGGTGACCGATGGACTCCAGATATCGCAGCGCGCTTGGTGCTGCGGCGAGTGGACCAACCGTATCTACGCGTGCTGCACTTCAAGGAACTGGGAGAGCGCGGCATCGAACATCGCGAGCTCCACCTCCCCTGCGCGAACGAATCGATCGCGGAAGCCTTCCTCCTGGACCAGTGTGCAAGGAAACGCGAGTTCGACCTCCCCGACTGCGTCTACAGCTACGAGCTGAGCGGCGGAGACGAGACCGCGGGCGTGTTCGCGCCCTACTACGCTGGTTTCAAACGCCGTGAGCAAGACATCGAGCGCGCATGCCAGCAAGATCCAGACGCGGTCGTGCAGTACTTGGACGTGCGCAAGTTTTACCCAAGCGTCCGCTGTGAGGCCGCAACGAGGAGCTGGCTGATCGCCGCCGCAAGAGCTGACCTTCCTTCCACAGTCCTTTCCCTGGGCGAAAAGCTCCTCTCTGACTATCAGCGGGTTCCCGGGAACGGACAGGGCGAGCTGCTGACCGGCCCGATGTTCAGCCACCTGCTCGGCAATCTCATCATGGGCGATCTGGACCGGGAGTACGGATCCGGGAGGACCGTTCGATACTTCCGCTACGTGGATGACATCGTGCTGATCGGTCCACGCGACGCGGTCCACCGATTGCACGCCGACCTCGTCGCTCGCCTCGATGACCTCGGCTTGAAACTCCATCCCCCTGGGTCGCCGAAGCACCGACAGCAACTCGCCCGCGATTGGCTGCACGCGGTGCGCGACTTGCCTGATGATGCAGGTCGCGCCTGGATGTGCCTCATTGGAGATACGAAGCGGTTCCTGTTGGCGCAGCCGCAAGCGAAGGAACGCCTCGCCAGCGCACTGGCGGCCGAGGACTTCCGGCTGCCGTTACTGGACTACTCTGAGGCAGTGCGCGAGCGGACCTTCCTGCGGAGGTTTCGACAGCTGAAGGACACTCGGTGGCTGCGTTCGCGCCTGCGCCGGGCATCGATTCAATCGATCTTGTCGCAAGCTCACAGCCTCCGCCAACTACTGCAGCAGGAGATCGAGCGGCGGCTGGGCGAGTACTCCAGAGAATCCGGCAACGAGACTCGTAACAAGAGAATCGTGTCTCGGATCCGGTTCTGCGCGGGCCGACTGGCGTATCTCGGAGACCGCGGGATGCTCCCCGCGTTCGCCGAAGAACTGCGGCGCATCGACGAGCTGAAGTTTCACGCCGAAGTTCTGCACGCTGTCGGAACGTGCGACGTGACCACCGTGGTCGCGCTCGGAGCGAACGCAACGCAGGCCGCGGGCCAGGTCCTCCGTGCAGCCGGTCTCGAAGCGGAACTCACACACGCGCCCGAAGGCGACGGGCATGCCATGGCATTGGCTGTATTGCTGATGAACGGTGTGAAGGTGCGCGGGGCGAATGCCACCGATCAGAGCGAGGTGCTCGAGCTCGCGTCCGTGGGTGCTTCGGTGCCGCTGATGCGCAGCACAGACGCCTTCGTCAGTGAGATCGCTTGCCTCCACGGCGTCGAGCCCGCACGACACCCGCACATCATGGAGACCGCGTTTGACGAGGATGAAGCCTTGCCGACGGACGCGGTCCGCGACGAGTACTCTGAGGGCTCGGGGTGACGCTGCGCGAGAAGTCCAGCCGGGTCCCGCCCCGCGTCGCCGATCTGCTGATTGACGTATGGCGCAAGAACCTCTCGACGGACGCACCGAGCTTCCCCGCAGCAACCGGTGGCACATGGGGCGAGTTTGACCTCGCACAATTCGGGAGTCGGCTCGAGCTGAGGTGCCAGCTCACCTTGTGGCTCGATGCCGCTCCCGAGGACGCGTTCGCCCAGCTCCACGGGATGATGAGACTGCGGAACAAGCCGCTCTCGCTCCGCTTGGCCGATGACAGCACCGTCCGCGCGGAGCTCGCGCACATGATTCGCCTGGGTGCCGAAGCGCGGGTTCAGCTTCATCACTGGGACTGGCAAGGCCCGGGAGTGCCAGAGTTCTGGGTCGGGCGCCTCAGGGGTTTCCTTCCACAAAGCGGGAATCTGCACCTCGTCGAGCGCTGTCACTCCGGCGCCCTCGAAGCGACATCCGAAGGCTTCCGCCTGCAAGGCACGTACGACTGGTATCTCCTCCCGACTCCCCGCAAGCGAATCCACCGGGTCGTCGTCGACGCGCGCGGCGAAACCGTAGAGCGAGAAGCGCTCGTCCGCGACGTGCTGGCGATGCAGCTCAGTCTGGGCGCGGCGCTCGAGCTCGATTATCTGTTGGGGATCGACCGAGAGCGGCGGTGCGTAGGGGCGATCAGCGTCGAGCACTTCTGTCGGCGGTCCCCCCGACACCGGTCACCGGTGCCCGACGACGTCTGCGGATCAGCCTTGTGGGTTCCAGAGTTCTTTCGACTCCTCGCGGCGAAGCTCAGGGCGGAAGGGCTGGAGCCACTGGTGATCGCGATCACGTCGTACCTCGACGCTGAAGCCGACCACTTGGACGGGGGCTATCTGAAGGCGCAGGTCGGCCTCGAGGCGTTCGCCAAGCGGCTCGTCGGCGGCGACGGCTCCGAGCTACTCGTTCGTGACCAGGCGGCATGGAGACAGTGGGTGGACACCTTGCGCCCCGTCATCGCGGAGCATATCGCCGATCCCAAGCGCGTCGCTGGCGTCATCGACAAGTTCCTGTCGGCCCGTTTCGCTCCGACGGGCGACCTGGTGCGGCGCGCGTTTGGTCAGAGCGCGATTCACCTCCCGGGTGAGGTCCTGACGGAAATCAAGAAGCGCAACAAGCCAGCCCACGGATTCCTGATGAACTCTGTGCTCGAACACGACATCGATCGAGACCACCGGCGGCTCGAGATGATCCAGACGCTGCTCGCCAGCCTGGTTGCCTTGCACATCGGATATGGCGGCCCGCTCAAGGGTTACGACGTCGGCGCCGACGGGCGGCGGCAATCACCCGGGTGGTGGCCTGTCTCGACCTCGGGCGAAGACGCGGAGGTTCGATTCTTGGCAGAGCGGGCCAGCAGTGCTCCGGCCGCGGGCTTGCAAGCGAATGACTGAAGCCGATCCCTGGGCCGCAACCTTCCGCAACGCCGACCTGGCAATTGTCGTGGACGACAACAAGTCAGCCTACGCCAGCGGCGAGAAAGTGCTCGCCTTCGTAGCGCGCACCTTCGAGCGTGGCGACCCGGGTTTCGCGGAGCTCTACGGCGCACTCGAAGCGGAGGGAGCCGCCGACTGGCACGGTAGCGCGCGCGCCCGTGAAACCCGCGGGATGTTCGGTACCGCCAATGCGGGGCGGATACTCGATCTCACGGAAGCCGCGCGGAGCACGCTGCTCTGGAGTGCGACCGACGTCGGCGCGCTCGAGACGCAGACAATCGAAGACCGGTGGAAGCAAATCCTTGCCGACAACCCGGAGCTGCGAAAGGTC
>Ga0154020_10004681_pt1 | contig 16267 bp, 7 predicted proteins | sample Klosneuvirus_201_FD_109709 | JGI IMG/M metagenome (GOLD analysis project Ga0154020, IMG submission 109709) | Active sludge microbial communities from wastewater, Klosterneuburg, Austria - Klosneuvirus_20160825_MG | ecosystem: Engineered > WWTP > Aerobic digester > Activated sludge | place...
CCAGCGCAATCGACCCTGGCGGCATGGCCCAGCCGATGGAACAACCGCTGCTCGTCGGGGGATGTAGCGGCGGCCCGATCGCGGGTATGGCCGGCTATGCGGGCGGCGCGATCCAGCTTTCGAGTCGCACCCGCATCTCGCTCGAGGAGGGCGCTATCGTGTCCGTGGCAGGGGGTGGGGGCCGCGCCTTCGCGACGGTCGCCAACTTCGCAACGGGCGGTGGCTCGGGCGGATTCGCCTACCTCGAGGCGCCGGTCGTCCAGATCGCAAACACGGCCCGCGTGGTGGGTCGAGGCGGCAGTGGCGCCGCCGCCAAAGCCGGCCAGGTGACTGTCATCGCGCAAGGCATCGACGGCGACGCCGACCTGTCGGCCACTACCGTACCTGAGGTCACCTGCAGCGGCTGCGGCTTCGGTGGCGCTGGCGGTACTTCAAGCACGCCGCCGGGACGCGGTGTCGACAGCGCCACGGGCTGGGGTGGCGGAGGCGGCTCCGTTGGCCGGGCAGTCATCTCGACGCGGACCGGCGCGGTGGCCCCTCCAACTGGGACGCTGCTGCTCAAGCACACGCTCAGGACGTTGGCGCGACACTGAGTTCGATCAAGACCTCTGGCTGCGAGGCACGATGCAGCAACGCCTCGCGCCCGCCCCCTACTACACCTACCACACCCACTACACCACGACAGAATCCCGCCACCAATCCAAGTAGTCAAAATTCGCTCTTTGCAGCGCCTCCTCGAACTCGAACAGACCGCTTCTTGCTTTGAACTCGCGCTCTTCCTTTGTGATCGGGATCAACCACAGACATCTGATGCCTGTACGCGAATACTCCATTCCAGGTCCGTCGAGATAGGGCAGCGACAACAAACCGTAATCACACGAAGCGCCAGCCACAATCGGCTGTCCGAAGTTGACAGTATGGCCCATGGATAGCCCCGGGCCAGTTCGATGATAGTGCGCGATCGAACCGAGGACCTCGATCACCTCCAATAGCGTCTCTCCCAACACGCACTCTCGCGACAGCAAGAAGATCTCCACCCGCTCACGATCGCCGTTGCGCGACATACCCTCCGTGCAGTAGGCAAACTGCCCTTCGCCTCTCGCAAACACCAAGATTCTGAACCCGGGAGACACTTGCTCTATCGGGTAGTTCTCCATCCCAATATCATCTCTCCTGTGGCCCCAGAACATGGTGTAGTGCTCTTCCATTTCAGCCGCTCGTTACCTCTTTTTCTTCTTCTTGTCAATCCCTAGCGCCTTGGTCTTTCTTTGCACCCATGCGCGCATCTTCCCACCTTGATGATTTGAATCCTTCTTCGACTGCAACTTCATCCGGGTTCGGTCACGAGCACTGGCTCGCCGCTGGGCCGGTGTCATCTGGTATCCAGGCTTCTCGCCAATGGATGGATCTCCATCGAACCACCGCATCCCCAACGGAGGAGTGTGGTCAACAACCTCATCAGGCCCGGCCCCGAGCGCGGCTCGATCCGCCTTCGTTGGCGTAACGCCGTATGCCTTCCTTCGGTTGTACTCTGTGGGGACCGCCCCCGACGCGCCGGGAGCCGGCCCACTCATCATTGCATCGAGTCCGGACTCACCATCGTCTCGATCGTCGATGTAGTCCGCGGACGCGTCCAATGCTATGCTGACCACAGGATTCCTAACGTAGCTCGCTCCGTTTCGAAGCACGTCTGACGCGACACGCTTGGCATACGTGCCAAGGCCGACGCCGTCGCGAATGGCGCCACGAGTGGTCTTCACGAAGTAGTAGGTGGGACCGACAATCGGGTTGTTTGCGTATGCGACTTCGAAAGCAGTTGTCCAATCCCACTCTCGCCCGTCTGGATCAATGTACCGAAGAGCGTTTCCACCGCAGAATGAGTACAGCGCCGCGCGCCGAGGCTCGCCCCACGCGCCGTCCGGCGCGAAACGATACTGCGGGTCCGCCTGCGTCCAGCCAAGCACGAGCGGATCGTAGTACCGCACTCCGTAGTAGTACTGAGACGTCAGATCATCACGGAACTTGTCATTGAACCGTCGATGCTCGCCGGCGACCCCCGCCGTGGTCCCGGCGGTCTGAACGATGTCGCCGTACGGGCCGTAGACGAACCCCGACTGAACAGTCCCCGTCGGCTGCACGGACAGCAGCGTGTTGTTGGCGAGCCCCTGGTACTGCAGCTCCACCACCGACGCACCCGTCGTCGACGAAGACGAGAGCCAGCCGCCGGAGGGCGACGTCACCCGGGCCACGGGCGTGCCGAGCGAAAGGTAGCTGTAGATCACCCCTTGCGCGCCCGTGCTCGTCAGCTCGATCTCCGAGTCACCCACGAAGACGCGTGCCCCCGTAATCGCGTTTCCACTCAGAGGCGCCCGCGTCACCACGGCGCGGCGATTGCCGTCAACGTCGTAGTAGTATTCCTCGACCCCGACCGCCACGCCCGAGCTGTACTTCGTAGCGCGCCGAAGCTGATCGTCGCCGTCGTAGCGGAAGCCATCGGTCGCGGTCCGCCCGCCCGCCCCGATCGACGTCATGTTCCCGACCGAGTCGTAGCCATACGTCCGTAGGCTGCCCGTGCCGCTGCGGTTGTTCAGCGCGGTGGGAGCCTCCGGCTCGATCGTCGACCCGTACGCGTACGCTACGTCGCGCGGCACCACTGCCCCACCGGTCTGAGCGGGGCACGCAGTCGGCGAACAGACCGTCGCGACGCCGAGCTTACCACCCGGATTGTACGAGTAGCTCGCCGAATACCGACCGCCACTCTCTGCGACGCTCGTGAGTTCGTGCCGCGGAGAGTAGTCGAACGTGAAGTTGTACGTCGCGGCGCCCAGACGGTGCTGCAACGTCCACGGGTCGTCGAGCCCCCGGTACGTGAGCGTCTGCGCCGCGTACGGGACAAGCGGCGTCACGCTGTCAGCAATGGACTGCGCGGCGACGCGGTTGAGCTTGTCGTACGACCACGTGCTGGTGAAGTTGCGCCAACCCGTGGTTCCGGGAGTCCCCGCCAGAGTAGCCGTCCGCGATACGACCTGCCCGGCGACGTTGCGGATCTGCACCGCCACGGCGCGACCGCCCGTGCCCGCCGGGGCGGTCGGGGCTGGATACCAGGTCAGGGAGTTCGGAAGACCGCGGTCGTCATAGGCGAACTTGGCCTTGGTCTTGTATGTCGACTGGCTGGTCGCGTTATCAGGATACGACTGCTCGACGACTCGCCCCGCCGGTCCGTACTTCACCGTTGAGACCCTGCTCCCGGCGAGCGTACCTAGTGTGTACATCAAGGTCTCGCTGTCACGGTTCCCTTCCGCGTCATAGGTATAGGCAGTCGAGATCCGGGAAAGATGCGTCGACGCAGAGCACAGACGGCCGACACCATTCACACAAGTATCGTACCCGTAGCTCTGGCTGCCGATGCCCAGGAGGTCCTTGTCTGACTGTGCGATCTCTCGGCCACCAACAGAATGCGACGTGAGTCGCCCCTTCACGTAGACGTACGTATTCACATACTCGGCCTGAGCTGCCAGGCTACTTGGAGGCAGCTGCTCACTAATCAGATTCCCGTCGCGGTCGTAGCCATACGTCCAGGTGCGATTCCCACGAACAATGCTCACACGGCGTCCACCGAAGTCATGATTGAGCTGGGTCACAACGCCGTCGGCGTTCTGGATCTGCTTGACCGCGTCGCCTGCGTCATACTGGTAATACGTGGAGGAGAAGCTCTGCGTCGCCAGGTTCGTGTACTCCCGCACCTGCACGAGGCGCCCGAAGGAGTCGTTGATAGTCACCTTGCGAGCGACAGGACCGCCTTGGCTTCCTGCGACTTCATCCGACTGAGTCAGCAACCCGTCGTATGTCAGGTTCACCCCGCTTGCAACGCTGGTGCCTAGTGCGAGCGGACGGCGCATCCACGACGGGCGTCCAAGGCTATCGTAGCCGTAAGTGTACGTGACGCTTGCCACAACATTCGCAGCGGCGGACGGATCCGGCATCGTAACGGACACCAGCTTCCCCCGGCCATCGTAGTCATATGACGTGACCGCCGCCGGAGTCGAGGGGCCGGTCTTCACTGAGACCTGCACCTGACGGCCGCCGCCGTCGAGTTGCGTCTCCGTCTCGGTCCAGCGACTTTGGTCGTACGCGATCAAGCCCTTCTCCACGACCTTCGTCCGTGCGCCCAGCACGACGGCGTCCGTGTAGATGGTCTCCGTGACCTTCGTCTTGACCCAGTTGGTCGCGCCGGTCGAACGGTTCACCCAGGTCGCGATCGGGCGGCCGAGACCATCGACGTCGGTCCACGCCTTCTCGAGATTCGTGCATCCCACGCCGCACGTCGGCCGATTTGGTCCCTCCTGCCACACCTGCGCGCCCGTGCCCGGCTCGTATTCTGCCGTGACAAGGTGTCCCGAGTCATTCGTGGACGACGTGATGAACCGCCCCGTCGAGTCATACGCATACTGCTCGTAGTCTCCGCTTGGGTACTGAGTTGGACGACGCGCCCGGTACCTCATTCCGGCCGGCATGTACTCCCACCCAGTGGTCGCGGCGGTCGTGACATCTGGGTCGCCACTCGCGGTGACCCCAAAGTACACGGTCTGACTCGACGGCTGACGCACGGTGGCGTCGAAGGCCCAGGTCTGGTATCCTCGCCACGCATCGACACCGAGCACGTTCTCCTTGAGAGACTCGGTGGCCATCTGGACCCTGTAGGTTCCGTCGCCGATGAGTCTGCTGTACGTGAAGAGGCTCTTGCGATCCCCGTTTTCGTAGACCTCGCCATCCTGCGTCGTGCTCGCCAGTTTTACGAACGCGCGCGGCACGCCGGCCCCATCTAGAAGAACGTCCCACGTACTCGCCGTCTTCGTGAAGCCGGCAGGTGCCGCGCGACACGCTACCTCGCTTTGATTCGCCGCGCACTTCCACGAACGCACAGCGGTCGCGTTGTAGGTCGTCAGAGCGCCAGAGAAGAGGGTGAACGCCCCCCAAGTCGTCTCGGAGATCTTGTCGACTGAGAGGTCCTGAGCCTTGGTCACCGTGGAGCGCAGTCGACCGCTCCAGTCGACGGCAAAGTCGTATGCCTCGACGACCCGCGATAGCGATGGCGTGACCGCCGTCACCTCCTCGAACCCACGGAACCCCCAACGACCCTCGTCGTCGGGGCTGTACACTGGATTTCGGTACGTGTATGAGGTTGTCGACGCATCCGGATCCCACTGATCCGATGAGACAACTGTCGATACGACCCACTCAGGCGACGGCAACGCCCGACGAAGAGACGGCGTCTGGGTCACGACGTTCGAGTTTGTGGTCGCCGCATACGTGACGTTGGTAGTTAGCCCTCGCCCATTACGAACTCGCTTCATCAGGCGCAGCGGCTGCGCATCGGAGTCTCGATATACGGAGACGCTGTCCGGCCCCGTCGGCGAGGAACTAAATTGCCACGACTCGGGCAGCCCGTCTCCGTCCAAATCGGCAAGGTCCTTCGTCGTAGCCCAAGCGTAGGGAGCAATACCACCGACCTGGTACGCTGTGGTCTCCTGCGCCAGCCTGGCGCGCAACTGACTTGATAGCGCAGCCGTAGCCAGGAACTGCCCTCCCCCGTTCATGTATGCCGACGCGCCCTCCCATTGGGGGAAGTTGAGACCTGTCGTCCAACCGGCCTCCAGCAGGTCGAGACGTCCGTCGCTGTCAAGATCGACAAGTCGAGACAACGACGTACGAGTGCCAGACGTAGAGAACTTGCTGCCCAGGAGTGCACCGGTGGAGTCGTAGTACGATCTCCCGATGTACTCAATTCCTGGCTGCAGGCTATTGAGCTGAGTTCCATGCGGGGTCTCTACTCCGCCCGGGCGCGCATACTCAAACTGAGTGCCATCGCTTGAATACAACACGACGGGGTGCGCATCCGACACGGTCGTCCATGTTGGCGGCCGAGCGCGAGTCAAGAAGAACTGTGTGGGCGCATACTTCCAAACAAGGTCTGGCAGCCCGTCGCCAGTCAGGTCACTGACAGTCGACAGTGACCGAATATCGAGATTGTCAATCAGATTCCCGCCAAGCATGGGCACACAGTCATGCCCAGGCGCCGTAACACAGGACAGCGCAACGGGCGAACTGCGTGGAGTCAGCCATATGTACGGGACATCGCTCCCTGGCACCGTACCAAACCGCCCGGTCCCATCGCCCGGATAGACGAACATCCACTCCATCGGGTCATTGGTAATTGTCTCGTCTTCGACCATCCCTCCCCGAACGACAGCATCCAAGTCGCCATCGCCGTCAAAGTCCATAATTGCGTGTCTTGTCGACGAAATGCCGTTTCCTCCGTAGCTGGAGTCTCCGGTGTCCGACTCGAGGGGAATCGGCTGATAGACAATCTGGGGAGATACTGAAAGCGACCCGCCAGAGTTCTTGAATACGAGCCACGGATATCGACCGCAGCGTTCCTGGGGCACCTTCAGGTCGCATGCACCTCCCCCGCCCCCGGGGTCTGAGCTCGGAATCTGGTCATCGAGTGTACAGGCCGCATCGCAGCGTCCATCACAAAATCCCGGAAGGAGCGGATCGTTGCATTCAGGCTGATGGATCGTCCAGTCCTCGCACGTATCGAGGCAGCCCGTGTCAATGATCTTCTTCGAACGATCTGACATTGTTGCGCAAGGGACTCTTTCCGCGGAAGCGGTACATTGTGCGAGAGCGCCTTGATCGAACCGGCAGGTTGGATCACCGAAGTTGCCCGACTCAGGACACGACACGGCGGCATCCACGCATGCTGCACTCAGGGCAGGGCATGCTTCGTGTTCATCCGGTGCACAGGCAGGCCAAGCGCCGAAGGGTGTGGCGATGTTTGGGTCGTAGAACTTGGCGTCGTGATGAATCGCCGCAACCAGGTCCGGCAGGCCATCACCATCCATATCCAGCCAACGGTATGCGAGATAGCTACCCGACACGTGGGGGCAGGGTGTGGTCGGACCAGGCACCCCGACGTCAACATTCTGTACCTTCGTGAACTGCGCACTTAGGGAGCACGTGCCTACCTCGTCACCGTTTGCGCCTCCCCACGGTAGGCGCGGAAGCGTAATCGGCGTGCTGGGGCCACCGAAGGCCACGCTGCCGTCCGGCTGTCGGCCTAGGTTCCTCTGCCACTTGAACTTGCACTCGGTGGCATCGTCCACTGTTGAGAGACGGTCTTGTAGTCCGTCACCGTCAAAGTCGAGCATCATGGCCCGGACCGTCGGCCAATCGGAGCCACTCGAGCGGGAACCCCATCCCAGGTTGTAGGGTTCAGCCTCGTAGGGGCCCCAGCCATCAACCAAGGACTGTGTCGACACCGTCTCGTCAAACGTACGCTCGAGCCGGTTGTAGTCGAACTGCACGGCCGGCAAGTCGACCCGTGGCTCCGTATCACCCCAGGCGCTCTCCTGGATGGACGTCAAGACGTGGTACGGCCCGTGAAGTGCCGTGCAACTCTCGGCCGCAGGGTCGTATCCAAGAGAAATTTCACGCGTGTGATAGGTTGGGATTCCGGCGTACCACGTTCCCGGCTGATGCGCGTAGACGCGAATCTTGTCGAGTCGGCCGTCGCCGCGCATGATGCGAAGGCGACGGTCGTCCACGGCGCCCATGGCGCTGCCACCAGGACATGCCGATGTCGACCAGTCGAAGACCACTGTCGCAAACGGCGGCATTGCGGGGGTCATGGTTGGGTTCGACGTGTATGAGACGCTCGCAAGCCCGAGTTCGCCCCACTGGTACTCGATGGTGTTCCCGTACGGATCGACGGAGCGCGTTAGCGGCATCCACCGGTCGTTCGAGAAGGGCGCCAAGCTACCATCACCAAAGTAGTGCGTGACGCCATCGGTCGTGAGGACGCGCCACTTGTACGGCGAACCGCTCTGCATCTTCTCGTAGCGGGCGTACGACGAGTCGTTCTTGGCACGAAAGGCCGCGGCGACTCCCACGCCGAGCGCCCCCTCGTTGACCGCGACTAGCGGTCGCCCGCCTGCCATCGTGCTGATGTAGCGACGACGGTCGCCACCCAAGAACGTCCCTTCGAAGAATGTCTGCTCCAGGACGGAGGATGACGTATCAAGCCTTAGCTCCGGGACGGACAGCGTCCAGCCGGATGCCAGTTCACCGTAGATGGCACCCTGCGATGAGTAACTGAGAGCCAGGGAAGGCTGCACGCCCAAGCGTCCTGGCGGGACGCTGATCGGGTAGTTGTACGTGAAGGCGCCGGTCTGTGTCGCCACCGATGAGTCGCCATCGGGGATGTCACGCGCCTTTGGGGGATCCGCACCGATCGTCGGCGCCGCCACGGTCGTGATGTCGCCCGGCGACGCCCAGAGTGGCGTCGCAAACATCCCGGCGAGCAATAGAGCCAACGCGCGCGCCATGCAGCCGCGACGCCGATTACCGGCTTTACCAGACATACACTCCTCCTCGAAAATGGATCGCCGCCGCACCTTCCGCGGCCGCGAGTTTCGGACTACTCGTTGCAGGCAGCGAGCTCAGTTGCCGCTCGAGCGCTCATGGCACAGCGGACGCTTGCCCCGCTCATCGACTCAGCGCACTGGGCAACAAATGCGTCTCCCATGGCGAGCTCCAACGCGTGGCGGTGCTGTGCTTGGTCGATGGTGACATCAGCCATACGCAGGTCGATCAAGTGATCCCGCAGGCGCGCGCATTCTCGTTGGCTTGGATTTGGTGATGGTCCGCCGTCACAGCTACAGATGAATGCGATGCACGCTGTGACGATTCCACGCCTGCGCCACTTCTTCATTCTGGCACCACTAGCACTCGGCGTTTTTCTACGTCAACGATAACGGCGAAATTGCGCTGGCTGTTTTTTTGCTTTGCAGTCCAGCAGGTTAGGGGGGTAGATAGTGTCCCCACGCGGGACAGACGTGTCCCCATGGATCGGCCGTCCTGTTTGGGTTTGGTCCATTGGTGGTGGACCTCACGTCGCCTGGCCTGTGTGAACGAGGGATCGCTCGCGCGACCTGCCAGCGGGTCGCGCCTGATATGGAGGTCCGCGCGGTGACGCCGACCGGCTTCATGCTGCCGCCGCCGCCGCCGAACCTGCCCAACCCGACGTTCGACGCGACGGCGTTCCACGGCGTCACCCCCGGCACGCAGGTGTCGTTCAACGTGCAGGCGTTCAACGACTTCGTGCCCGAGACCAACGACGCGCAGATCTTCCGCGCCACCATCCAGGTGCTGGCCGGCGGCTGCACGCCGCTCGACGCGCGCGAGGTGCTGATCCTCGTGCCGCCGATGCCGGTCGTCGTGCAGTAGCCGAGCGCGGTACGGCCGCATCGGCCGTGGTAGCTTCGGAGCGATGGCGACAGCCGATCGCTCCGGGCTCGTGATCGACGGCCGCTACCGGCTGGAGAAGTTGATCGGCCGGGGCGCGATGGCCGACGTCTACCGGGCCCGCGACGACGAGGCGGGCGTGACGGTGGCGGTGAAGATCCTCCGGGATCAGCTGACCCGCGACCACGAGGCGGTGGCGCGGTTCCAGCGCGAGGCCGAGGTCCAGGCCAAGATCCAGCACCGCAACGTCGCGGCGCTGTACGGCAGCGGCGTCACCGACGCGGCCGAGCCGTACCTGGTGGTCGAGCTGCTGCGCGGCCACTCGCTGCGCGCGGTGCTCAAGCAGCAGGGCTCGGTGGCGCCGGCGCGCGCGCTGTCGTACGCGTGGCAGGCGCTGCAGGGGCTGGCCGCGGTCCACGCCCAGGGCGTGCTGCACCGCGACCTGAAGCCGGCCAACCTGATGCTCGAGCCGTCGCCGGGGCCGGTCGAGCGGGTGATCGTGATCGACTTCGGGTTTGCCGCGCTCGAGGGCGGGCAGAAGCTGACCGCCCGCGGCCACGTCGTCGGCTCGCTGACCTACCTGGCGCCCGAGCGGCTCAAGGGCAAGCCGGCCGATCCGCGCAGCGACCTGTACGCGATCGGCATCATCATGTACGAGCTGATCGCCGGGCGGGCGCCGTTCATCGGCGCCGACGACTTCGAGCTGATCAGCGCGCACCTGCACGACGACCCGCCGCCGCTCGATCTGGTGGCGGCGACCGCGCCGCCCGAGCCGGTGGCGCGGCTGGTGATGCAGGCGCTGGCCAAGGAGCCCGACCACCGGTTCGCCAGCGCGCTGGCGATGGCGGCGGCGATCGAGGACGCCTCGCGCTCGATCGCCACCGCGGGCTGACCCTCGAAGGGCTCAGCCGCGCAGCGCGCGCACGATCTCGTCGCGCACGATCGCCGCCAGCTCATCGCCGCTGGGCGCGCCGCCGGGCCCGATCGTGAGCACCGGGCTGTGCGGGGCCGGCGCGCACGCGACCACCGGCTTGGCGCCGCGGCTGTCGGGCGGGCGCGCGACCAGGTCGGCGGCGAGCTTGACCGCGGCGTCGGCGGCGCGGCCGAGGCCGGCCTTGGCGCGGGCGGCCAGCAGCGGCGCGATCGCGTCGTCGGCCAGCGACCGCACGCCGCCCAGCGGCACCGCGGCCAGCGCGATCCGCGCCAGGTGCTCGACCAGCTCGAGGCGCAGGTACGCCTGCTCGAGATCGGCGCCCCAGGCGATCACGCCGTGGCCACCGAGCAGCGCGGCGTCGACCAGCTCGCACCACGGCGCCAGCGCGCGCACCGCGGCCTCGCCGGGCGCGGCGAACCCGACCCGCGGGATGATCGGGCCGAGCGACACCACCGCCTCGGCGATGAACGGCCGCGCGATCGGGTGATCGGCGACGCCGCCGGCGGCGCAGGCGATCGCGGTGGCGTGGGGCGGGTGCGCGTGGACGACCGCGCCGACGTCGGGGCGGCGCTGGTAGACGGCGAGGTGCAGGCCGATCTCGCCGAACACCTTGCCCTGCCCGACCACCTTCCCGGCGGCGTCGAGCGTGAGCACGTCGCGATCGGCGACGCCGCGCTTGGAGGTGGCGGTGGGCGTGGCCAGGAAGCCGGCGCCGTCGCGGACGCTGACGTTGCCGTCGTGGTTGGCGACCCAGCCGCGGGCGTGCAACTCGCGGGCGTACGTCGCCACCGGGCCGCGCCGCCCGCCGAACGTGCTGGCGCCGCTCATTGGGCGTCGACCTCGTCGACGATGCCCACCACCAGCGAGCGGATCGGCACCTGGTCGCCGCCCTTGAGGATCTGCCGCACGCCGTTGCCCTCGGTCAGCACCAGCACCCGATCGCCGGGGCCAGCCTGGGCGTCGTCGACGGCGATGAAGCTGTCGCCGAGATCGGCGCCGGCGGCGTCGAGCGGCTGGACGATCAAGAGCGTGCGCCCGGCGTAGGCCGGGTGCTTGACCGACGCGGTGATGTTGCCGAGCACGCGGCACAGCCTCATCGGCGCGGCTCCGGCTTGCGGGTGGCCTGTGGCCGCTTGCGCGCGGCGGCGATCGGCGCGCTGTCGTTGGCGACGGTGGGATCGTCGTCGACCGGCTCGGGCGCGCCGTCGGCGGCGCGGGCCGGGGCGTGCAGGCCGTCGACGACGCCGACGATCGCGGCGTCGACCGGGACGAACCACGGGGTCAGGGCCAGCGCGGCCTCGCGGGAGCCGACCAGGTAGACGTGATCGCCGACGCCGGCCTGGACCGTGTCGACCGCGACCTGCAGGTCGCCGGTGGCGCGCCCGGTGTCATCGACCGGCTGCACCAGCAGCAGCTTCTGGCCTTCGAGGCCGGCGGCTTTCTGCGCGGCGACGACGGTGCCGGTGACGACTCCCAGGTACATGGATGGTCGACGGTAGCGGCCCGCCGGGCGGCGGTCAACCTCACGCCACCGCGAGGCCGAGCCGGGCCCGCAGCGGCAGGTAGTCGGGGTGCGCGACGCTGCGGACCACCGCGGCGGCGCCGCCGGTCGGGCGGGCCAGCGCGGCGACGCAGTCGCCCGACACCAGCAGCCCGGCGCGCTCGGCGACCCGGGCCACGGCGGCGCGATGGCGCGGCAGGTCGATCGCGCCCGGCGGCAGCTCGGCGAACAGCTGCTCGAAGCGCTGGCGCAGCTTGACCGGCAGCGCGCCGCGCAGGGCCTCGTCGCGCGCGCGCTGGACGTCGGGGTCGGCGATCAGCCGCGCCACCGCGGGGTGGCTGGCCGCCGGCGCGAACGATCGCACCAGCGCGGCGAGCAGCGTCGCGATCTCGGCGTCGGCCAGGCCGGCGACGATCGCGCGCTCGGGGCGGGTCAGCTCGGCGATCCGGCCCAGCGCGAACCGGCGCGCGCCGTCGACCGCGTCGCCCAGCCGCGGGCCGAACACGACGATCGGCGTGCCCGCGCACACCAGCTGCAGGTCGGGCGCGTCGGCGTCGTCGCGGACGTACAGCGACGCCGGGCCACAGCCGAGCGCGGCGGTGATGCGCACGAACGCCATCGCCGGCGGCGACGACGCGCCGGCGACCCGGCGCGCGCCGCGGACCCCGGCCTTGGCCAGCGCCTCGTCGGGATCGGGCCACAGCTGGCCGGCGGCCTCGGCCAGCGCCGCGAACACCGGCGCCAGCGCGCCCTCGTCGGGGTCGGCCAGGAAGCGGGCCCGGGCCTCGGCGTCGACGCCGCCGCGGTACGACTCGTCGGCCGGCATCAGCCGCGTCGGGTGCACCGCGCGGAACGCGGTCTGGTGCAGGTCGGGCGTGGCGCCCAGCGCGACCGCGAGATCGAGCGCGGCGGCCGCGGCGTCGACCCGCTCGGCGCGGCGCAGCTCGTCGGCCCAGGCCGCGACGTCGGCGGCGCTGGCGGTGGCGGCGGCCAGCGCGCCGCGCACCTCGCACAGCTCGGGCCGCCGCGCGGGATCGGCGGCGAGCAACGGCACCAGCAGCCGGCGCGCGGCGGTCGCGGCCTCCGACTGCGGCGCCACCGCGATCGCGCGATCGAGCGCGGCGTGGGCGCTCTTGGCGTCGCCGCGCTCGCGGCGGGCCTCGCCCAGGCGCAGCCACAGCGCCGCGCGCCGGCCGCGATCGCCGGCGGCGCCGTCGTCCTTGCCCGACAGGAACCGGCCGAGCATGTCGGCGGCGGCGTCGATGTCCTTGGCGGCGATCGCCAGCTCGCTGGCCAGCTCGACGGCGTCGAGGCTATAGGGATCGGCGGCGACCGCGCGCAGCGCGACCTCGCGGGCGTGATCGCGATCGCCGGCCACCAGGTAGTCGCGGGCCGCGCGATCGAGCCGGGCCGCGCGATCGGCGGCGGTGGCGCCGAACGCCGCCATCAGCTCGGCGGTGCGCGCCGCGCCCGCGTGATCGCCGGCCAGGTCCTGGCGCTCGAGCAGCTTCTCGAGCAGCGGCACGTGCTTGGCGTCGAGCGGGTTGGCGGCGGCGACCGCGGCCTCGAAGCACACCCGCGCCTTGTCCTCGTCGGACAGCATCATCAGCGCCATGTCGCCCAGCGCCTCGAACAGCCGCAGCCGCTCGCCGGGCTCGTCGGTCGCGACCGCCTGCCGGGTCAACAGCTCGTAGGCGCGGGCCGGATCGTTGGCCTCCATCGCCAGCTCGGCCATCGCCGACAGCGCCGGGCCGTAGTTGGGGCGCAGCTCGAGCGCGCGGGCGTATAGCGGCGGCGCCTTCTCGGGCCGCAGGCTGCGGATCTCGGCGAGCGCGGCGTGGTACAGGCCCTGCGCGACCTCGGTGGCGTAGCGCGGCGCCTCGTCGTGGTTGGCCAACGCCGACAGGTGCAGCGCCGCCTCGCGCCAGCGCTTGGCCTTGTAGCGGTTCTCGCCGAGCGCCAGCTTGACCAGCACGTGGCCGCGGTGCAGGCGATCGGCGGTGAGCAGCGTCTCGTACGCGGCGTCGTCGCGGCCGAGCTGCTCGTAGCACTCGGCCAGCCGGCGGTGCAGATCGGCCGTGACCATCGGCGCGGCGCCGGGCACGCCGTCGATCAGCGCGCCGCGCAGGAACAGCTCGAGGTCGTCCCAGCGCGCGGCGTCGGCGTAGAGATCGGCCAGCGCGATCACCGCCGGCACGCAGCCGTGATCGGCGGCGATCGCCTCGATCAGCCGGCGCTCGGCGACCAGCTCGATGCCGCCGGCCCGGGCCAGCGCGGCGAGCTGGGTCAGCACCCGGGCCCGCTCGTCGGCGGCGAGCGCGGCGTCGGTCAGGCGCTGCTCGAGCAGCTTGGCCGCGCTCTCGGCGTCGCCGCCCTGCTCGATCAGGCCGGCCAAGGCCCACACCGCGTCGGCGTGGTACGCGCGGATCGCGACGACGCGCTCGAACGCGGCCCGCGCGCCGTCGGCGTCGCCGACCCGATCGCGCAGCGCGACGCCGGCGTCGTACAGCGCCGCCACCCGGGCCTCGTCGTCGGTCGCGGCCTCGGCCTCGCGCAGCTTGGCGTCGGCGAAGATCCGCGGATCGTCGTCGGCGTCGGCCAGCCGCGCCAGCATCGCCAGCGCGGTCGGGTGCGACGGCACCAGCGCCAGCGCCGCGGCCACCGCGACCCGGGCGCCGGCGGGATCGCCGAGGCCCTCGCCGCGGAGCTGGGCCAGCCGCAGGTGCAGCGCCGCGCGATCGCCGGCCGCGGCGTCGGCGCCCAGCGCCTCGAGCCGGCCCTCGACCACCGCCGCCGCCTCGCGGTGGCGATCGGCGGCCACCAGCGCGCCGACCAGCTGCTCGGTGAGCGCGGGGTCGGCCGGCGCGATCGTGCGCGCGTGGCGCAGCGCGGCCGCGGCCTCCTCGGGCGCGCCCAGCCAGTCTTGCAGGATCGTCGCGCGCCGCGACAGCAGGGTGGCGCGCTCGGCGGGCGTCGCGGCCAGCGTCGCGCGCCGCCGCAGCACGTCGGCCAGGTCGCTCCAGCGCGCGCCGGCCAGGCACAGCCGATCGAGCGCGGCCAGCGCGTCGACGTCGTCGGGCCACTGCGCGACCAGCTGCTGGTACATGTCGATCGCTCGCTCGGGCAGCTCGAGCTCGGCCTCGTACACCCCGGCGATCCGGCGCAGCGCCTCGCGGGCGTCGGCCGAGCCCTCGGCCAGCTCGACGATCTTGCCGTGGGCCTCGATCACCTTGCTCCACCGGCCGACCTTGGCGTAGAGCGCGCCCAGCTCGCGCATCACCGCGACGTCGGTGGGCGCCAGCTGGCGCAGCCGCTCGAGCGTGTCGATCGCGTCGTGCGGGTGGCCCAGGTGGGCGTCGTAGATCTGCGCCAGCTCGCGCAAGAGCGCCGGGCGCTCGGCCTCGGGCGCGGCGGTGCCGAGCCGCGGATCGGTGCGCTCCTCGAGCGACGCCGCCAGCTCGATCCACCGCTGGCCGCCGCGGTACAGCGCCTCGAGCTTGCCGCGGGCGGCGCCGTCGTCGGGGCGCATGCCGAGGATGCGGCGGTACTGGGCCTCGGCGCGGGTCGCGGCGCCCTGGCGCTCGCGGATCGCCGCCACCTCCATCAGCAGCTCGGCGGCGGCCTCGGGCGTGTGGGTGTCCTCGGCGAGCGCCTCGTAGAGATCGGCCAGCCGATCCCAGGTGCCGTGGTCGCTGGCCAGCCGGTGCAGGCGCGCGCGCGCCTCGGCGTCGGCGCCGGCGACCTTGCGCGACAGCACCAGCGCGCGCGCCAGCGTGTCGAACGCGCGGCTGACGTCCTTGGCGCCGTTCTCCCAGGCGTCGGCCGCCCGGTACAGCCAGCGCACCTTGGCGTCGGCGTCGGCGGCCGGCAGCAGATCGTACGCCGCGGCCAGCTCCTCCCACGGCGAGTCGAACGCGCGGTTGGGCAGCTGCGGCAGCGGCGGGCGGCGCACCGCGGCCTGGGCCTTCTTGGGCGCCGGCGGGGGCGTCGGCGGTCCGCCACCGGCGCGCGGCTCGATCCGGAGCGCCCGCGGCGGCGGCGGCGGCAGCTTGGGCCGGCCCGGCGTCGGCGGCGGCGCGGTCGGGCGGGCGGCCCGGGTCGGCGGCATCAGCTCGTCGATGTCGATCGGCTGCGTCGCGTCGCCGACGTCGAGGTTGGCCTCGGCGGCCGCGATCGGATCGTCGACGACGTCGTCGACCTCGGGCAGCACCAGCTCCTCGGTCGGCAGCTCGCGCCGCGCCGGCAGCTCGACGTCGCGATCGATCGCGATCGGCGCCGCGGGCGGCTCGGCCTTCGGCGCGCGATCGGCGTCGCGGTACTTGCCGATCGCCTTGGCCAGCCGCCACAGGTTGGCCAGCGTGTCGGCGTCCTCGGGCGCCAGCATGAACGCGACCAGGTGGCCGCGGTACGCGCGCGGCAGATCCTTCTGCTGCTCCTCGATGACGTGGGCCCGGCGGCGCAGCGCGGTCAGGCGCTCCCCGCCGCTGGAGCGCTCGGCCAGCGCGGTCTCGACCGCCAGCACGTCG
>Ga0154020_10004683_pt1 | contig 16266 bp, 14 predicted proteins | sample Klosneuvirus_201_FD_109709 | JGI IMG/M metagenome (GOLD analysis project Ga0154020, IMG submission 109709) | Active sludge microbial communities from wastewater, Klosterneuburg, Austria - Klosneuvirus_20160825_MG | ecosystem: Engineered > WWTP > Aerobic digester > Activated sludge | place...
CCCTCGAGCATCGGATTGCCGCCCAAAATTGTGCCGATCGGAAAACCGGTAACCTCGGTCGGATTGAAGACCTTCGTCATCATCACCGCACCAGAAGCGAATGCGAACGCGCCGAGCATAGGTGCTCCGACGCGTTTTGCGATGTCGCGTTCGAACTCGATCCTTTCGCGTTCAGCGTCATTCAAGCGGCCTTTCTCTATCAATGTTTCACGGCGTTTCAGATAGCCGTCAAAGCTTTCTGCAAGCTTCTTGACCGACCACGCCGGAATGGCGGAATTCATCAGCCAATGCGAGTTGATGCCGGTAAAGACGATACCTAGACCCGCTCCGACCATCATTGAGGCGCCAGTGACCGCGGCCTTCGCCGGATCTTCTTTCGCCGAAGCCGCAGCGTTCTTCAGCGCGCTCAAGATCGTGTTCGTCGTCGATGTAAGCGACGCGCCGAATCCAACCACCTTCGTCACGCGTTTTGCGTTCGTGCCGATCGAGGATGCCGTATCGCCCAAGGTATCGCTCGCTTTCCCTGCGATATCGGCAACGGCCTCGCCCGCCTTTGTGCCGGCCTCGACCGCAGCATCCCGAAGAGGTTCGCTGACATTCCACGCCGTCTTTGCCGCATCGCCTGCCGTATTCGCAACGTCTTCGACGATCGTTACTGCCTTTCGCCCGATATCGGTCTTCTCTGCCTGCGTCTTTACCGCGGACGCACCTTTCTGGGCCGTATCAGCCACCACGCGTGCACCGCTCTCGATCTTTTCCTTTAGGCCGAGCTTCTCATCGATCCCGTCCAAGGTCTCTGCCGCCTTTTTCTGCCAACGCCCGAATATCTCTTTGCCTTCGCTCATATAGCTAGTTTTACCACAATTCTCCCTGTCTCGAATACGTTTTTGCCGCATCGAATGTTCGCGCGTCGAGATGTTAGAATCTATTCGAAGAAGTTATGCCAAAGGTAGAATGTCCGCAATGCGGTAAGGAAACTGAGTTCACAGGGAACGAATACCGCCCGTTCTGTTCGGAACGGTGTAAGCTCCTCGATCTCGGAGCTTGGGCCGATGGGGATTATGCGGTTCCCGCGGATATCACGAGCCTCTCATCGGACGATCTTGCGCAGATCGAGGCGGCATTGGAAAAGAAGGACGAATGACCTCGAGCCCAGCCATCTTCTGGTCTGAATTCGGCGGTCTTGCCATCGCCGCTGCATTCTTCTGTGTACTCTGCCTCGTTGCGTATATAGCTTTCAGGCTGCTGAAACGCTCGGCAAAGATGGCGGTCCGCCTGATCGTCGTGCTCGTGATCCTCGCGGTCGCGGCGTCCGGCAGCCTCGCACTCTATTCTTTCCTAAAGGCGCCTGCAAAACCTGCGACAAAAGGCCGTCCAACACGCGAACGCTGACAAAAATGGACGGTCCGCACGCGCGTACCGTCCAAAAATTGGAGACAAAACAATAGACCAAATGCGGCTATCTGCGGCCGCTGCGAAGCAGCAATCCAAGAACGACACCGATCGCCGCCGAGATCAGGATCGTCTGGCCCGGTTTTTGCCGTGCGAACTCCTTTGCATCCTCGATCAATTCCTTCGGATCCTTTGCCGACAATTCTTTGAATTTATCGCCGACCTGCGCGACATTCTCCTTCGCGTAATCGTACGCTTTGCCGGCCGCGTCCTGCATTTTCTTTCCGTATTCCTGTGCCTGCATCCTTATCTCTCCTAAAAACTCGTCGCTCTGATGCCCTGTGTATCCCGTATCCGAATCAAGCGGCACAAGGCTCTGTTCGAGTTCCTTTTCCGCTTTCTTAACCTCGTTCTCAAATTCCGACATCGAAAAAATCCTCCTCACAAAAAGATCGAACCAAATTTTCGCCTCGGTCGTAAAACCTTATCCGAACCGTCGGGCATCAGATTCGAAACGGCCTCTATGCGTTGTAACGAAATTAGGCGGAAGTTTGTTCCCTGATACTTTGGCGGTAAGACGATGATTTAAGGTTGACAACAACTTTCGGAAAATGCAAACTTGTTCGGTAAGTAAGCACTTACTTATGCGAGGATACATTGATCGAAAGTTTTTTTAATTGCGACCCAAGTGCCCGAATGTCGGGCGACGAACGCCGCGTTGTGATACTTCAGGCGGCGGTAGAACTCTTTTCCCAGCACGGGTTTAAGGGTGCTACGACAAAAGAGATCGCAAAGGCTTCGGGCGTTTCCGAAGCAATGCTTTTCCGCCATTTTGAGAATAAGGACGCCCTGTACGCGGCCATCATCGAAACGAAAGGATGCCGCGAAGGCGCAACGAAATTCGCCTGGGACAACGACGAAGCCCTTGTAAATGCGATAGCGAAAAAGGATGATGCCGCGGTCTTTTATAGGTTGGGATTCACGATCCTCGAAAAGCAGCAGTCGAACGTGCCGTTCATGCGGCTTCTGCTTTACGCGGCATTGGAAGAGCACGATCTCGCCGAGCGGTTCTTTCACGAGTTCGTCGAGCGTGTTTACGAATTTATCGGCGGTTATATTGCGATGCGGCAAAAGGATGGAGCATTTAGGAAGTTGAAGCCGCGGTTGGCGGTTCGGGCGTTCCTCGGAATGTTGCTCCATCACTCGCTGAACAATATCTTGTGGGACAAGAGCGGCTATTTGCTCAAGATCTCGAACGACGAGGCGGCAAAAGGCTTTGCCGGTATTCTACTAAACGGATTGAACGCCAAAGAGGCGTAAATTTACCAAATGTTTCTTAAAACTAGGCGTTTTGTGCCTGCATTACTACTATGCGGAACCGTATCGGTGATGTTTTTTGCCGCTGCGTGCGGACGTTCGTCGGCAAATGCGAACGCAAATGCGAACACGCAAGTACAGGCGGTTGATGTTACGACCGCGCAGGCGGTCATTCACCAAATTCCTTCTTATTTCGAAGCAACAGGCAGTCTCGCAAGCGATGAATCGACCGATGTCGCACCAACGATCGCCGGCAAGGTGATCGAAGTGAACTTCGATGTCGGGTCATACGTCGCAAAGGGAAGCGTTCTCGTCCGCCTCGACCCCCGCGATGCACGGCTGCGTCTCGAACAGGCTCAGGCTGGTGCCGAACAAGCTCGTAAAGGCGTCGATTCGGCCGCGGCCGCAGTACGTCAGGCACAGGCGAAACTCGGCGTTCCGGTCGGTTCGCATTTCTCGGTCGATGAATTTCCGCAGGTGCGCTCGCTTAAGGCAAATCTTCTCCTCGCTGAGAAAGAGTTGACTCGTGCCGAAAATCTTTTTAAGACCGGCGACATTTCACGCTCGATACTCGACCAGCGGCGTGCGACGCGCGATTCGCTCGCCGGGCAGCTTGCCGACGCCCGTGCGAACGCTCAGGTCGCCGAGAAAGCCATCTCTTCAGCCCAAGCTCAGGAAGCCGCGGCAAAAGCCGCGGTCGCGTCCGCAGAAGCTCAGGTCGATCAGGCGAAGAAAGCAGTCAACGATACGGCAATTCTCGCTCCGATCAGCGGCTTTGTCTCCGAACGCACGGCCGACCCCGGCGAATACGTGAGCCCGAGCGTGCCTAATCCAAAGATCGCAACGATAATGCGTACCTCGACGCTCCGTATGAAGATCGAGGTTCCCGAACAGTCGATCGATCTCGTGAAACCCGGACAATCGATCTCGCTCCAGACAAGCGCGTATCCCGATCGGAATTTTGTCGGAAAGGTCGTTCGCATCTCGCCGAGTTTGAATGCGACCGCACGAACTTTGACCGTCGAGGCCGACGTGCCGAACCCTGACGGCCTGCTTAAACCGGGACAGTTCGCGACGGTTCGCATCACGAAATCTCAGCCCGAGAACGCCGTGATGATCCCGGCCGCGGCCGTCCGTGCGGACGGAGATATCAATAAGGTCTTTGTCATCAAGGACGGTGTCGCCCGCGAGGTGATAGTCACGCTCGGCCTGCTAGAGAACGATCTGATCCAGGTCAAAGGCGGTCTCGCCGAGAACGACGTCATCGCAACCAACAACCTCGCCGCCCTGTCGGACGGAGCTCGCGTGAGCCAATAGGCTCACGGGTTCAACGTTCAAGGTTCAAGGTTCAAGGTTTTGAAAATTACGCTGATGGCAAAGATTGAACGATTTGAGGACATCGAAAGTTGGAAGCTGGCGAGGGAGGCTGTAAATCTTGTTTATGATGCGACGAACGGGGAGAGATTTGGTCGTGACTTCGCATTGTGCAACCAGATCCGCCGAGCAGCGATCTCGATAATGTCGAACATTGCAGAAGGCTTTGAGAGAAATGGAAACAAGGAATTCTTGCAATTCCTTGCAGTCGCAAAAGGATCGTGCGGCGAGGTTAGAGCCCAGCTCTATATCGCTCTCGATCAGGGATATTTAGGCAAGGAGACGTTTGGGGAGATTTCCGAAACGCTTTTAACAACGAGCCGCCTGATAAGCGGAATGATGAAGTATCTAAGACAATCGGAGCATCGCGGAAGCAAATTTCAATAGACCAAGTCATCACCTTGAACTTTGAACTTTGAACTTTGAACTTTGAACCTTGAACCTTGAACCTTGAACCTTGAACTAGCTTATGCAGTGGTTAGCTGAAATATGTGTTAAACGGCCGGTATTTGCGACGATGTTGATCATGTCGCTGGTGGTTGTCGGCGCCTTCTCGTTCTTAAGTTTGGGCGTGGATCTTTTTCCGAAGATCGATTTTCCGACGATCACGGTCACGGTCGTAAATCCGGGCGCCTCGCCGCAGGAGATCGAGACGGAGATCACCGACAAGATCGAGGAATCCGTCAATACGATCAGCGGCATCGACGAGCTGCGTTCGACCTCGATCGAGGGGATCTCGCAGGTCTTTGTGCAGTTCGTGCTCGAAAAGGACGTGAACGTGGCATCGACCGAGGTCGAGAACCGAGTTCAGACCGTCATTCCGAACCTGCCGGACACCGCAAAACAGCCGACAGTTCAAAAGCTTGATACGGATGCGGCTCCGGTCTTACGCATAACGGTCTCGGCTCCACGGTCGCTTCGCGAGGTCACGGAGCTTGCAAAGGACCAGATCAAGCAGCCGATGGAATCCGTAAGCGGCGTCGGCCAGATCTCGATGATCGGCGGACAGGAACGGCAGATCAACGTCTGGGTCGATCCGGACAAGATGCGTTCCTACGGCGTATCGCCCGGCGAGGTCTCTGCAGGTCTCAAGATCCAGAATATGGAATTCCCTTCCGGCCGTCTTGACGAAGGTCAGAAGGAAACGAGTGTCCGCACGATCGGCAAGATCCAAAAACCCGAGCAGTTTGAGAATGTCGTTGTCGCAACCCGCGGCGGTTATCCGGTCAAGATCAAGGATCTCGGATATGTCGAGGACGGCGCCGAAGAGCTTCGCAGCGAGGCCCGTTTGAACGGCCAGCCGGCAGTGACCTTGATCGTCGCAAAGCAATCAGGCCAGAACACGGTTGCGACCGCTGAGGGCGTCAAAGCAAAGCTCGCCGAGATCGTACAGACACTTCCGAAGGACTACACAGTCCGAATCATCGGCGACAACTCCGTATTTATCGAGAGTTCGCTTCACTCGATCGAGGAGCACTTGATCGTCGGCTCGATCCTCGCGGCGATCGTCGTTTTCCTTTTTCTTTGGAGTTTCAGATCTACGTTCATCGCGGGTCTTGCGATCCCGACATCGATCATCTCGACCTTCGCTCTGATGTATGCGATGGGCTACACGCTGAACGTCATCACCATGCTCTCGCTTACGTTGATGGTCGGTATCGTGATCGATGACGCCATCGTTGTGCTCGAGAATATCTATCGTTTTGTCGACGAAAAGGGAATGAATCCGTTCCAGGCGGCGATCGAAGGCACGCGTGAGATCGGCCTCGCCGTTCTCGCAACATCCTTAAGTTTGATGGCGGTTTTCGTCCCCATCGGCTTTATGCAGGGCATCGTCGGCAAATTTATGTCGTCGTTCGGCCTGACTGCGGCCTTCGCGGTCGCGGTGAGTTTGCTCGTTTCGTTCACGCTCACGCCTATGCTCGCGGCGCGTCTCATCAAGAAGAAGCCCGAGGACCGCGAGAAGATCATCGAAGAACTCAAGGGCGACGGAATGATCGAGACGCCCGAATCGCACGATACGAAACATACCGGCTGGTTCCGTCACGTTGATCGCATATACGCCTCGATGCTGCGGTTCTCGATGGGACACCGTTGGGTCATTATCGGACTCGTGCTGCTGGTATTTTTGAGCATCATTCCGCTCTTTTGGTTCGTCGGCAAGAATTTTCTGCCCGTCGATGATCAATCGCAGTTCGAGGTAACCTTGCGAGTTCCCGAGGGAATGAGCCTTTCGGCGTCTTCGCTCGAATTTGAACGGATCGCTGCCGAGATCCGCAAGATGCCGGGCGTAACCGACACGCTAGCCACCGTCGGCGGCGGCCAGGCACAGGTCGTGAACGCAGGCACGATCTACGTCAAGCTCACTGATATCGACAAACGTGCAAAGTCGCAGGAAGAGCTGATGACGGACACCCGCGACCTTATCACGAAGAACTTTCCGCCCAACCTTCGCTTCGGTGTGCAGCCGGTGCAGGCATTCTCAGGCGGCGGTTTTCGAAATGCGAACGTGCAGTTCATGATATCCGGACCGGATATGAAAAAGCTCGAGGAATACTCTGCAAAGGTCCTCGAAAGAATGAAGACGATCCCTGACGCCGTCGATGTGGATTCGACACTGATCTCGGGCAAGCCTGAGGTGCAGCTCGAGGTCGATCGGCCGGTCGCGGCCGAACTCGGCGTACGTGTCGGTGATGTTTCGCAGGCCTTGAATACACTCATCGCCGGACAGGAAGCCACGACATTCAACGAAGGCACTGATCAATACGAAGTCCATGTTCGAGCGATCAATCCGTTCAGAACGAGCGTCGAGGGACTGAAACGCGTTGTCGTTCCGTCCTCAAAGATCGGGCTCGTAACGCTCGACCGTGTCGTCAAGATCGTGCCGGGCACAGGCCCGAGTGCGATCGACAGAACTAATCGCCAGCGGCAGGTAACTTTGCTTGCGAATACGAAACCGGGCGGCTCGGCGGCAAGCATCACGGCCGCGATCGACGAATACGTAAAGAAGCTCGATCTGCCGAGCGGTTATCGAACGGGCTATGTCGGCCAGTCGAAAGAGATGGGTAAGGCGGGATTCTATTTCATCCTGGCCTTCGCGCTTTCGTTCATCTTTATGTACATAGTGCTCGCTGCCCAATTCGAATCGTTCATCCACCCGATCACGATCCTTCTGACGCTGCCGCTCTCGATCCCGTTCGGCATCTTCAGCTTACTTATCGCAGGGCAGACCGTGAATATCTTCTCCGGCCTCGGACTGCTGCTGCTCTTCGGCGTCGTGAAGAAGAATGCGATCCTGCAGATCGACCATACGAACCATCTGCGTTCGCAAGGAATGTCGCGTTACGACGCGATCATTCAGGCCAACCGCGATCGTCTGCGTCCGATCTTGATGACGACGATCGCACTGGTCGCCGGTATGCTGCCGCTCGTGGTCGGTTCCGGCCCCGGATCGGGTACGAACCGTTCGATCGGCGTGCTCGTCGTCGGCGGACAGACGCTCTGCTTGCTGCTCACGCTGCTTGCAGTTCCGGTCTTTTATTCAATTTTTGACGATATTTCCGAATTCAGGATCTTCAGCCGAATAAACAGTTTCGCAACTCGGCTCTTTGGCGGAGCAAAACGCAGATTTTCGTCTGCGACAAGCTCGCTCGTCGGCAAGCTTTAATGCATGCTCACGCAATTATTTTTATGAGGCGGCTTTTACTCTTATTTTTCATCATGTCGGTGTGCGGCGTCGCGGCCTTCGCCCAAACCCCGTCGCCGACGCCCACGCCGGACGGCCAAGTGGTGCTTCCTGACGACCTCAAGGGCGTTCCCGATGTTGCGCCTGACTTCAAAAGCCATGATATGACGCTTCCCGATCTAGGACGCGTCGGCGTGGATGTTACAAAAGAGCGTCCGCTCACGCTTGCTGAAGCCTTGCGAATGGCCCTTGAGAATAACAAGGACATCGAGATCGCGCGCAAGACATCTTCGATGGCGGAATTCGATCTGAAAGCCGCACGCGGCGTTTATGAACCGAAGCTCGCCGGCCAGACCTACTACGAACGCGCAACGGCCCCGAACGTAAGCATCTTCAGCAATAATCCAAAGACGACGCAAGGCTCGGTCGTCGCAAATGCGGGACTCACCGGCTTCATTCCAAGCTTTGGAACTATACTGTCCGGCACGTTCAATAATTCGCGGGTCACCACCGACAATCCGATCAGCATCCTGAGTCCGCAGTATCTTTCGAGCCTGAATTTCAGCGTCACTCAGCCGCTCCTTCGCGGCCTGCGGTTCGACGCTCAGCGACGCGGCATCGAGATCGCAAAGCGGAACGTCGAACTCACCGACACGCAATTCCTCTCGCACACGATCGACACTGTAACGAGTGTCGAAAAGGCATATTGGGATCTGATCTTCGCCTTGAGAAATCTGCAGGTTCAGCGCGACGGCGTCCGAATCGCGAAAGCACAGCTTGAGCACAACAGACGCCTTGTCAACGAAGGCCAGCTGGCACCGATCGACATCGTTGCTGCCGAGACACAGGTAGCGAATTTTGAACAAGCGGTCTATGACGCACTGAACGCCGTGAACATCTCCGAGAATCTTCTTAAGAATCTCATCGCACCGACGCGTACCGACGCGATCTGGAGCGAGGCGATCCTGCCTGTCGAATCCGTCGAACAGACCGTTCCCGGCACGACGCTTACCGATGCGATCGATTCTGCGCTCAAGAACCGTCCGGAACTTGCCGTCAATAATACGCAGCTTGCGATCAACAAGATCGACCAGCGTTACTATCACGAACTCAAAAAGCCGCAGGTCGATCTCATCGCGAGCTACGGAACATCGGGCGTCGGCGGCAGTCAGAATCCGAATTTCAGCACCTCGTTCCCGACCGCCTGCAACGTCGATCCGACCGGCCCTGCTTGTGCACAGCAGCAGGCGAATCTCGCCCTGCTGACGGGGAATCCGTTCAGCGGCATCTTCAATAACCGCTATCCGACCTATCGCGTCGGCATAAATTTCAGCATCCAGCTTTTCGGCAACAAGACCGACGGAGCTCTTCTCGGCAAGACGAAGGTCGATGCCGAGCGGCTCGAGACGCAGCGTGAACAGATCGAACAGGGCATTCAGGTCGAGGTGCGGAACGCGATGCAGGCGGTAAAGAGCGGCGAGGCAAGGCTCCGTGCAGCGGCGATCGCACGCGACAATTCCGAGAAGCAATACGCGTCCGAGCAGCGAAAGCTCGATGAGGGACAATCGGATGTTTATCGTGTGCTCGAACGTCAGACGGCATTCATCGCCGCAAAGAGCGTCGAACTGAAGGCCCGCACCGATCTTAATAAGGCGATCGTCGATCTCCAGCGTGCAACGGGTAATTCGCTGAAGGCGAACAGCATCACCCCGTCAAAATGAGAGCCGTCTGGATAGGTGAATTCAAGGGTGTCGATGACGTCGGCGTCAAAGAGGTCGATGCTCCGCGGCCCGCACGCGGCGAAGCCCTCGTGCGTGTTCGAGCAGCCGGAGTGAATCGTGCCGATCTTCTTCAGGCCGCCGGACGCTATCCGCCGCCGGAAGGATATTCACCCAATATGCCCGGACTTGAATTCGCGGGCGAGATCGTCGAGCTTGGCGAAGGAGCGTCCGGATTCGCCGCGGGCGACCGCGTATTCGGCATAACCGCCGGCCACGCGCAGGCCGAATTCCTCGTCTCGCACACATCGCTTCTTGCCGCGATCCCAGAACATCTTTCCTACACAGAAGCCGGCGGCATACCGGAAGTCTATATCACGGCACACGATGCGGTCTTTACTCAGAATGAACTTGAGCACGGCGAGATGCTTGTCATTCATGCAGCGGCCTCGGGCGTTGGCCTTGCGGCCTTCGATCTTGCGACGGCCGCCGGAGCACGCGTCATTGGCACTTCCCGTACGGCAGACAAGATCGCGAAGCTCGCCGAACTCGGCCTTGAGAACGGTATTGTTGCCGCAGACGGAAAATTCTCTGAACGAGTTCTCGCCCTGACCGATGGCCGCGGTGCCGACGTCATCCTTGATCTCGTCGGCGCGGGCTATTTAGCGGAGAACATCGCTTCGCTGGCACCGAAGGGCCGCCTGAGCGTCGTCGGATTGACAAGCGGTACCAAGGCTGAGATAGACCTCGGAGCCGTATTGCGAAAACGCGCCTCGATCCGCGGCACGGCCTTGCGCGCACGCTCTTTGGAAGAGAAATCCGCGGCAACCGAGAATTTCATCCGTGAGGTAGTTCCCTTGCTCGATTCCGGAGCGGCGAGGCCGCACATCGATCGAGTCTTCCGGCTGGAAGACGTTCGAGAGGCTTACCGCTACCTTGCTTCGAATGAGAGTTTTGGGAAGGTCGTGTTGGAGATCTGAAATTATTCGCGTCGAGCCGCTTCATCCGTTACAACGCAAAGGCCTGAGATGCCGTGCTTTTCGAGTTCAGCAATGAGCGCGGTCGCCTGATTATATGTAAGCCCGCCGGCCTCGAGCCCCGAGAACGAGACCACCGACCAGCGGGGTTCTTCAAGATCCGAGAGAGCCGCGAGCTCAGTTTGTCCCGGGTCGGCCATAACTCTCCTAAAAATCTCGTCGATGTCGATCTCGTCCGTTCTTTTCGGAAAGTGGACGAGACCCGAACGCATCTCCTGAATACGCATAACTTTAGCGATCTATGCCTTTTCTCGAAACCTAACACAATGAAACGGCGTTGTAAATGTTTTTTTCCTTTCGCGACCGAAGATCGAGCTGCCAGTATTTCGCTGACAGCCAGATCACGATCAACTCCGCATCTCCGCAACTCCGTAACTTCGTAACTTCGTAACTTCGAAACTCTAGACCTCTGTCCTACCGGTTCGTGCGGAAGCTCGTCAGCATTCGGTTGAATGCCGTCGAGTAGTGCGACGATTCGCCTGCCGGCACGACGGTGACGAGATAGACGAAATTATTGCGATCATCATACGCCATATAGACCGTCGCCGTTTCGGTCATTCCGGTGATCGGCGACTGGCCCGAAAGCGTCGTCACATAGCCGCGGTAATTTCCAAGATATGCATTTCCGAAACGCGACCGCTGCCGAAGATAGTTATTGCCGTCGAGCACCTGGTTGATATAGGCCTGTGCATCACGCGAAAGATCGCCGCTGCCCTGCATCATACCGATCATTGCCCCGCGAGTGATGCCGTCCTTTCCGTATGCACCTTCAGGAGCGAATTGGACCGTGTTTCCGCTCTCGAACACCTTCCAATTCGACGGGACCCTGACATCGACGATGCCGGAATAATTTTGTGTTCCACGCGACGGATACGCAACGCGTCTCGAATAGACGCCGTTTGCTGTCGGGTTCGTGCCGGCTTGTCCGCCCTTGACGCCCTTCTCGATCTCCGCCATCGTTCTTGCCGGCGGAAGTGCACGCAGGCGTTCCTGAACGCGTCGGAATTCGCGGTCATTCGAAGGCCGCGGATTCACATTCAGCATTTCGGCCTCACGCATTATTTTTTGGTAGCGATTGCCCGGATCGGGATGGCTGCTGAGCCATTCCGGAGCACCGCCTTTGCTCTGTGCCTGGATCGTACGGAACATATTCGCAAGGTCGCGCGGATCATAGCCTGCCTGGGCCATTATCTGTGCCCCGAGAGTGTCGGCCTGAGTCTCGTATTCGCGGCTGTACTTCGTCATCCACGCGGTCGCTCCAAGCGCACCGAGCTGTGCACCGGCCTCGCCGCCGAGGATCGCACCGCCCAAGATCAGCCCGATGATGCCGAGTTGATTTCCTACGCTGCCCTGCTTCGTTGCCTGAGCGGTCGCATGCCGAAGCGCAACGTGCGATATCTCGTGCGCCATCACGCCGGCCATTTCTCCCTCGTTCTTTGCGGCCTCGATCATCCCTCGGTTGACGAACATCGGTCCGCCCGGCAGTGCGAAGGCGTTGATATCGCTCGCATTCACGATCTCAAAGCGATAATCGAACGACGGTTCGCGAAACTGCGGCGGGATCGCGGCAACGAGCCTTTCGCCTACCTGCGAGACGTAACGCGTTGCCTCTCGGTCGTTGAGTATCGGAAATTGCTGCTCGATCTTCCGCGCGTTTTCGTCGCCGAGTTTCACATCCTCGGAAACCTTATATTTATTCTTCGGCCGCTCGACGCGTGTCTGAGCGATCGCCGTAAAAGGTGCCGCCGCGATCGCAAAGATCGCAAGATAGGCTGCCAGATGTTGCTTTACCGTTCTTTTCATAACTTGTTCTCTTAACTGTCAATGCCCGCATTTTGCGATGAGCCGAACAGCATTAGGGTTGACTCCAAAAAGCCCGCACGCCATTTTAGGCTTCGCTCGTCCTGTGTTACAAAAGTGTTACGCGAACTTAACGATAACCTTTTCTTGTCCCGAGAGAGAAGTATAATTTTACCAGAACTTGCGAAATAGCTTCTGTATTGCAGCTTGCATTGCTGCGGAGAAGGAACATCAGCAAGTCGCGAATTATGACCGTGCATCCGACAGCTTCAGCCGAGATCGACGCTCTTCGCGACCGCGTCCTGCTGCTCGGCGGCAAGACGGAAGATGCCGTAAGCCGTGCCATTCGTGCACTTACATCGCGGGATAGCGAGCTTGCGATGAGCGTCCGCGATGCCGACCGCCTTATCGATCAAATGGAGCTTGAGATCGATCAGCTAAGCGTCGAGATCCTCGCGAAGCAAAAACTCGCACCCCACGATCTTCGGATGGTCGTGTCCGTTGCGAAGATCACACCGATCCTCGAACGCATCGCCGATCACGCCGCAAGCATCGCCGAGGCCGCAATTGCACTCAATAACGAACCTGAGATCGACAACTATTTTGATTTTTCGCAAATGGCGGGTATCGCATCCGGAATGCTCCGCGAAGCCCTCGATGCATTCACAGCAGAGAATTCCGACGCATCGCGGAGAATAATCGCCCGCGACGCGGAGCTCGACAGCCGATACGCCCGCGTTTACGACCAGCTTCTTCAACGTATGGGCGAAAGGCCGGCCGTATCAAGCGGTTCCGCACGATTGCTCTTTGTCGCAAAACACCTCGAACGCATCGGTGATTATGTAAAGGATATTTGCGAACTTAACGTTTATTTGACCGAAGCAGTATTCATTAAACACAGCCAGCCGGTGTGAGACCGGCGAAACGATCCAATGGAGAACCAAACTAATGGGATTTAGCCTGCTGCCGAAAGAAACCGAATATTTTGCACTATTCAAGAACATCAGCGCGAAGCTTAGAGAGGCGTCCTCGATCCTCGTCGAGATGCTCGAGGGCGACCCGAAGGAATATGATTCGCTCTCAAAGAAGATCAAGAGCGTCGAGCATGAATGCGACGAACTTACCCACAACGTAACGCGAAAACTGAACACATCGTTCATAACACCATTTGACCGCGAGGACATATATACGCTAGCCGTCGGCCTCGACGATGTTTGTGACTATATTGACGCCGCCGCTCGAGCCGTCGTTATGTACAACATCAAGGAGAGCGACAAGCACGCCGTCAAGCTCGCTCATATCATTGACAAACTTACCGAGTCTATACACTCGGCCACCGACCACCTCAAGAAGTCCAAAGGCCTCGAACAGCATCTTCTCGAGATACAGCGGCTCGAGAATGAGGGCGACGATGTGTATTACCGTGCAATGGGCGAACTTTTTTCGAACTCAAAGGATCCTATTGACCTCATCAAATGGAAAGAAGTTTATGAGATCCTCGAGAACGCCACGGATAAATGTGAGGCGGTCGGCAACATCATCGAGAGCATCGTCTTAAAGCACACCTAGAGCAGCAAAACAAACCATTATGGACGCACAAACCGCAACCGCCGGTCTCGTGATCTTTATCATCATAGTCGCTCTTGTCTTCGACTATACGAACGGTTTTCACGACGCTGCCAACTCGATCGCGACAGTTGTCGCAACGCGCGTGCTCTCGCCCGGGCTGGCAGTCGTCTGGGCAGCATTCTTCAACTTTATCGCAGTATTCGTCTTCGGCACGGCTGTCGCGAAGACCATCGGCGGCGATATGATCGACATCTCAAAGATCCCGCCTCAAGATCAGCTCTATGTCCTGCTCGGCGGCGTACTTGGAGCCATTGCCTGGAATCTCATCACTTGGTATTTCGGCCTTCCGACGTCAAGTTCGCACGCGCTTGTCGGAGCCTATGCGGGATCGGCGATCTCATCCTACATCTGGCATTTCGGGACAGCCGGCGTGCTCGGCATCCTAAAGGCTGAGGGCTGGATAAAGACACTGACGTTCATCATACTGTCGCCGTTAATTGGAATGGCGTTGGGATTTGTTCTAATGGTCATCATCTATTGGCTCTTCAGAAAGATGTCCGTCCGGCGCGTCGATCACGTTTTCCGTTGGGGCCAACTCTTTTCCGCAGCCGCATATTCGCTCGGACACGGCGGCAACGATGCGCAAAAAACGATGGGCATCATCACGATCTGCCTCGTCGCCGGCGGTTATTTGACGATGACTCCCGAGAATCGGCTGCCCGACATACCGCTCTGGGTCGAGGTCGCAGCCTGCGGAGCCATCGCACTCGGCACACTCTCGGGCGGATGGCGTATCGTCAAAACTATGGGGTCGAAGATCGTTAAGCTCCAGCCCGTCCAGGGCTTTTGTGCCGAGACCGCGGGTTCCTTGACGCTTTTCGGAGCGACGGCCTTCGGTATTCCGGTCTCGACCACGCATACCATCACCGGTTCGATCGTCGGCGTCGGTTCGGCAAAGCGCTTTTCGGCGGTGAAATGGGATGCCGCGGGCCGCATCGTCTGGGCGTGGGTTTTGACGATTCCCGCTGCAGGTGTGATCTCAACTATTTGCTACGGCCTGATCCTGCTGATCGAAAGGCTGCTCGGCGTCGGATATTTTCTCGCAAAATAGACGCGATCGGCTGTTTTTGTATCGCGGCCGAGTCTTGCTTGTACCCTGCAAAAGTGCAATGATTTTCATTTGGCTTGGTGTGTATTTTTGCATCAAAACTAAAAGGAGATCATTGCAATGTCGGCCGTTCTCGAAGAAGTCATCCCACTCGATCACTACCTCGCAATGCCTGAGGACGAGCTCGCTGAGCGCATCGAGGCCGCTCGCCGCGAACTCGGGCCCCGCGTCGTCATTCTCGGCCATCATTATCAGCGTGATGATGTGGTTGCACACGCCGACCTCACGGGTGATTCTTATCAGCTTTCTGTAATGGCATCTAAGGCCGATGCCGAATTCATCATCTTTTGCGGCGTGCATTTCATGGCGGAATCCGCCAACATTCTCGGCCGCGAAACTCAGCGTGTGATCCTGCCCGATATGGGAGCAGGCTGTTCGATGGCCGACATGGCGTCGATCGATCAGGTCGAGGATGCGTGGGAGCAGCTCGAGGAGATCGGCGTTCTCGATCAGAAGGTCGCTCCGATCACTTATATGAATTCGAGCGCCGCGATCAAGGCATTCTGCGGGCAGCACGAAGGCGTCGTCTGCACCTCGTCGAACGCGATCCCGCTCTTTGATATCTATCTCAAGAATTTCGACAAGATGTTCTTCTTCCCCGACCAGCATCTCGGCCGGAATACCGGCGCGAAGTTCGGCATACCGCTTGAGAAGATCGTCCTTTGGGATCCGCACAAGGAACTCGGCGGCAATACCGAGGAGGAGCTTCTCGACGCAAAACTCATCGTCTGGCGTGGCCACTGCTCGGTGCACGGGCGTTTCAAGGATTGGCAGGTCGATAAGATCCGCGAGGAACATCCCGGAATGAAGATCCTTGTCCATCCGGAATGTCCTCGTGAGGTCGTCGCAAAGAGCGATCTCGACGGTTCGACGAGCTTTATTATTAAGACCGTCGAGGAATCGCCCGCAGGCTCAGCTTGGGCGATCGGCACCGAGGTCAATCTCGTCAACCGCCTCGAAAAGCGCTTTCCTGATAAGCACATTCGCCTGCTCGCTCCCGACCTTTGTATGTGCGCGACGATGTTCCGCATCGCACCGCAAAACCTCGCGTGGGCGATCGAGAATCTCTCCGCCGGCAACGTCGTGAACGAGATCGTCGTCGAGCCGGAAACAAAGAAATGGGCTAATGTCGCGCTTCGCCGTATGATCGATCTTACTGAAACGAAGAGCTAACAATTTCGCACCAAATGAAGATCGCCACCTGGA
>Ga0154020_10004685_pt1 | contig 16262 bp, 14 predicted proteins | sample Klosneuvirus_201_FD_109709 | JGI IMG/M metagenome (GOLD analysis project Ga0154020, IMG submission 109709) | Active sludge microbial communities from wastewater, Klosterneuburg, Austria - Klosneuvirus_20160825_MG | ecosystem: Engineered > WWTP > Aerobic digester > Activated sludge | place...
CCTCCGTGGACAAATTGCCTTTCAGAATCGCCAGATGCCCTTGGGCATACATTGGATTATTCCATTGGCGAATCACATTCTGGTCGGCGCGCGGCGCATCGGGAATATCTTTCAATATTTCTGCAATGGTTTGTCCGCTAATGGTTATACAATCTCCATGTAACAGACCATGCACCAGCAGCATTTTCATGACCTGAGGAATACCGCCCGCGCGGTGCAAATCGGCCGTAACATAGCGTCCGGAAGGTTTTAAATCACACAACACCGGCACTTTGCCACGCATCCGTTCAAAGTCATCAATATTCCACTCGACTTCAGCCGCATGCGTAATAGCCAGGAAATGCAATATCGCATTGGTAGACCCCCCAACCGCCATGATCACGGCGATGGCATTTTCAACCGATTTACGGGTAATGATGTCGCGTGGCAAAATCTGTTGTTTGATGGCATTGACCAACACCTCGGCGGATTGTCCGGCACTGATTAACTTTTCATCGTCTTCAGCAGACATTGTTGACGAATAGGGCAAACTCATGCCCATTGCTTCAAAAGCGGATGACATGGTATTCGCGGTAAACATACCGCCACAAGAACCAGCGCCGGGACAGGCATGGCGCTCAATCTGCAGTAATTCTGCGTCATCGATCTTATGTGCACTGTGTTGCCCCACCGCTTCAAACGCGCTGACAATGGTCAGGTCCTGGCCTTTATAATGCCCCGGTTTGATCGTACCGCCATACACAAATATCGCTGGTACGTTCATGCGCGCAATGGCAATCATCGCACCCGGCATATTCTTATCACAGCCACCGATGGCAATCACGCCATCCATGCTTTCCGCCTGAACGCAGGTTTCAATGGAATCAGCAATTACTTCGCGTGAAACCAGAGAATATTTCATGCCTTCCGTCCCCATTGAAATACCATCCGACACCGTGATGGTACCGAACATCTGCGGCATGGCACCTGCCTGTCTCAATGCCGATTCTGCTTTTAATGCCAGATCATTCAATCCTTTGTTACACGGCGTGATCGTGGAATAACCATTGGCAACCCCCACGATTGGCTTATTGAAATCTCCATCATTAAAACCGACGGCGCGCAACATGGCGCGGCTGGGTGCGTGTTGTGCGCCTTGTGTTATGGCCTGGCTACGTTTATTGTCTGGCATGCTTGCTCCTGAATGATATAAAAATACAATTTATGACAAGGCGTACGATTATCACAAACGCACTTGGTATAATGACTCGTATTTTACCGTAAATAAGGCCGATACTATGCTCGTTCATCCTCAAATTGATCCCGTCGCCATATCGTTGGGACCACTTTCCGTCCATTGGTATGGGTTGATGTATTTGATCGGCTTTGTGCTGTTCATCCTGTTAGGACGTTATCGCATCAAACATAATCCGTACCCCGTCTTTACCAATGAAATGCTCGATGATGCGCTGTTTTACGGGATGCTGGGCGTAATCCTGGGCGGGCGCCTGGGGCATGTGTTGTTCTATCAATTTGGCTATTACCTGGAACACCCGCTGCATATCTTCGCCATCTGGGAAGGTGGCATGTCATTTCATGGCGGGTTTCTCGGTGTTTTCGTCGCCATGATCCTGCTGGCCCGCAAACACAAATTATCATGGCTAGCTGTAACTGATTTCGTCATTCCGCTGATTCCACCAGGATTGGGAGCGGGCCGTATCGGAAACTTCATCAATGCCGAGCTATGGGGACGACCAACCGATGTTCCCTGGGGCATGGTTTTTCCTTATGTCGACGAACTCCCCCGTCACCCTTCTCAGCTATATCAATTCGCACTCGAAGGCGTGGTACTTTTTATATTCATTTGGATTTATTCTTCCAAACCGCGCGCGGTGGGCGCCGTCACCGGCGTGTTTATGATTTGTTATGGTGTTTTACGTTCGTTTGCAGAATTTTATCGCGAACCGGAAGATGGTTTTATGGGGGTACTGACATTAGGAATCACGATGGGACAATGGTTGTCTATTCCTATGATTCTGGCGGGTATAGCCGCGTTGATTTGGTCAAGGCGTCAAATTAATATTCCGCAGAATAATCAAAAGAAACGTAGAAAGCAATAAAGCACCCCACCGCAAGCAGCGGGGTGTCCTCAATCTGCTGGCTTTCAACCAGCCTTCACCCCAAGAAGCGAGGAATTAAACCCGAAAGAGATTAAAAATACTGGGGTGGCATGAACCCGCCGTGCAGCGATCGGCGATATGTCACCGGTAGGATTTGAATAAGACTCAATAAAATGTCAGATTTTATTTGCTCGCAATAGCCGACGCAAGTATAGCCAATCCGTCTAAAAACTCCTTGATCTGCGCCAGGGTCTCCGGCTTTGCTTCTTACATATTGATCACCATGCCCGTAAAAATTCTATTCGGGGAAATTTTTCCGCAACAAAATCAAAAGACAAAAAAAAACCAGCACCCAAAGAGCGCTGGCAAAGGAATATATTCAACCATCCGACTATGCATTGGGGGTCTAATGCACTGATTGACGCGGTTAAATCAAACTTAAAAAGGAGAGTTGATTTATAATTTATCAGAGTTGATTTGGCATTAAATAGTTCCCCTAACAATTTCATCGTATTCAATCTCTATAGCAATTCTGAGATTTGCTTGCCTTGTAAAAACGTCTTACCTGAGGTCACAATTCAAGTTAAAAAAACAAAGAAATGACAGATGAAAAAGCTATTAGACCACATCAGTGCTGGCTGGTTGTATCTGGTGGTGGTTCTTGATATGTACAGTCATCTGGTTGTGAGTTGGAGCATGCAGAACAGTTTGGAGATGGATGCGCTCAAGATGGCCTGGTTCAGACGACAACCAAAGTTGGGATTAATCTTTAACTCAAATCGTGGCAGTCAGTATTGCAGCCACGCATTTCAGAACACACTGGCTGAATACGGCATGCAAAGTTCAATGAGCAGAAAGGGAACTGCCGGGATAACGCTCCCATTGAAAACTTGCGGGAATCTTTGATGGTAGGCAGATTGTATGGAATGCGATTTGAAATACGGGGGCAGGCGATGGATGAAGCGACTGATTGGCTTAACTACTACAATCACAGAAAACTTCACTCTACACTGGATTACATCAGTCCAATGCAGCTCGAGCAAAACCGGCTTGAGACGCAGTTGAAAAAATTCCACAATGGGCGCGTTAAGAAGTACGGATACAGGAGCAAGGACAGAAAGTAATGTTAATTGATCCGATACATTTAAAATTTGGAGAGAAACTGAAAGATAAGTTTTTTGCGCATGTTATAGGAAAACAGAACTACCGCCGATATGGCGATGATGCGTGAGTCGATCGAATAAAGCCATGGTCAGTTTGTCGCGCGTCAACAGTTGATCTCTATCGTGAACTGAAATTCGCACTTTTTACTTCAATGACTGATTGCGTTATTTGCACCAATTACCGATCGGGATCAGGCATCGCTCCATTAAGATTGTTTCCCCTGTCATTAACATGTGATAATAAGCGCGTGCTGTTTGTGCGTAACAATCAGGTTAGCGATATGCGCAGCAATTTCATTCCATTTGGGTTATCAGATCCTGATGGAATTCTAAAAAAAGACTAAACAAAATAATCCTGTTTTACTTGGCCTGGTCATTGTCAGAATAGATTATGTGCGCGTGATTCCAATTCGGATGCGCTTTTATTGAGTTTAAAATATATGATTATCCATATTTATTCACTCTGCTGGAATGAGGAAAGAATGCTTCCTTATTACTTTCGGAACTATGACGCTATCGCCGATCGCTATTTCATTTTTGACGACGCCTCTACAGACGCCTCACTTGATATACTGTCAAAACATCCAAGGGTTGAAATCCATCGATTCGACAAGCAGCCTGATTCATTTGTAGGCAGCGCTCACGTGTTTAACAACAATATCTGGAAGAAAAGTCGAAACATGGCCGACTGGGTGATCATTTGCAATATGGATGAACAACTTTATCACCCCGATCTTCTGGGTTATCTCAAACAATGTCGGGATGAAGGCATAACCGTTATTCCGGCAGAAGGCTATCAGATGATTTCAGATTCCTTCCCGGACTCTGATCAACGATTATGCGATCTGATTACTCGCGGTATGCGCTATAAAAAGATGAACAAATTTTGTATCTTTAACCCTGATGCCATTGAAGAAATCAACTATAAACATGGCCGGCACTACGCAAATCCGGTAGGACGGGTCGTTTATCCTCAAAAAAGGGAACTTAAACTGCTGCACTACAAATACCTTGGGCTTGATTATCTCATCACGCGTTTTGCTGAGCTCAGTTCGGGTCTCCGTCGTATCGACCTCGAAAAAGGATGGGGGTCTCGATACCTGTCGGAACGGAAAAAGATTGAGGAATCTTTTCGCGATGTATGGACGGCCTCTTTTGAATTGCCACTCTCTGCTGTCGGATCCAAAGTCAAGGCAATGGGAAGGATAGAGCATTTCTGTTATCAAACCCTGCGAAAGCTGGCTGAGCAATGGCGCCTGATTAAGAGAGCAGTGGTGGGGAAGAAGAAGTGATTAAGTTGCTGCTCATGTATAGTAGTGAGAATCCTTCTGAAGCTCATATTCATCGGCTTAAAATGCTACGGGAAGATGTAACAGTAGCGGTTGCTGATTCAGAGGAAACTGCCGTTTGCCATGCTGCTGATACGGATATTATCCTGGGACACCGGTATTTGCGTCAGACGCTTCCGCATGTACGACGCCTGAAATGGATTCAAAGCACTGCTGCCGGGCCGCATCATCTGCTGTCTTCTGACTTGTGCAGAATTAATCCGCTATTAACCCGTTGCACAGCCTTCTCAGATATCGTTGCATGGCATGCCTTTACACTTGCACTGGCCATGGTGCGACGTATTCCCGAGGCAGTTAAAGCCCAGCAACAAGGCGTATGGGCGCATTCCTTTTTTAATATGCTGTCAATTCCTCAAACCGCTATGGTTTTTGGTGTGGGCTGTATTGGAAGAGAACTGGCTCTGATTCTTCGCAAGAACGGATTAACCGTTCTCGGAGTAACCAGAGAGTATTCTCCAGAAGCAAATGCTGTCTGCGATGAATTATTCAGCACCAGGGACAACTGGCGCGAACAGTTACACCGTGCTGATCTCTGCTTTATTACGCTGCCATTGACCAAAAACACTCACCACTTTTTTGACGAAACCATCTTGCGGGCACTTCCCCAGCATGCTGTTCTGATCAATGTTGGCCGGGGTGGCGTAGTCGACACCGGCGCACTGATTCGAATACTACAGGAAGAGAAACTGGGAGGTGCCGCACTCGATGTCATTGATCCTCCGACACCTTCTTCCTCGACCGATCCAGTCTGGACTACTCCTCGCCTGCTGATAACGCCCAAGGTGGCGGCATTTTATCCCGAGTACCAAAACAAGCTTGAAGAATTTATCGAAAATCAGGTTTTGCGGTATTTAAAAGGTGAAACACTGCGAGACATGATGACTCTAAATGATTTGGCTGAAGGGGGTTGAGGATGAGCTATGGAAATGATTTTGTATTGACACTTTTTACCAATGATAGTGAGTTGGCCAGACGCGCTGATGAGGCAGGAATCAATCGCATCGGCCTTGATCTTGAGATGCTGGGTAAAGCTGAGCGGCAGCAACATTTGAATACCTGGATCTCTGATCATACGGAAGAGCAGTTGCCATCTTTGCGACAAGCCCTGAAGAAAGCCAAACTTTTTGTGCGAACCAATCCCCCCCACCCCGGTTTGCGTGATGAAATTGATCGTTACATTGAGATCGGCGCAGAAGTGCTTATGCTCCCCATGTTTCATACCGCTGCAGAAGCTGCAGATTTCATTAGCTATGTTGAAGGTCGGGCAGAAGTTTCACTGCTGATCGAAACCGCAGCAGCAGCCGTGCGTATTGATGATATTGTCCGGCTGAAAGGAATTGATGAGATTCATATTGGACTGAACGACTTGCATCTTGATCTTGGTTTGAAGAGCCACTTCGAACTCCTACGCCACCAATTTATGAATACCCTTTCAGACATCGTTCATGGCGCAGGCATTCCTTTTGGTTTCGGTGGCATTGGCCGGGTAAAAGATGATCGCCTGCCTATTCCGTCTGATCTTATCTACGCACAGTATCTCCGATTGAGGGCTGACCGGGCACTTGTATCCAGAGTTTTTACCTCTCCAGACTATACGCGTCTTGATCTAAACCAAGAAGTAGCGGCCTTCCGCAACCGTATGGACGAATGGCATGAACGTCCGCGGCAGGATCTGATGGAAGCATGGGACAAGCTTTGGGTAGCGGCAAGCAACATTCAAACCAATAAAAAATCAGGCACAAATTTATAATGCGGGCAAAACTACTCGCCGGGATGTTTCAGGCAGTCGATTGCGCTATTCTCGGACAGCCTCCTCCAGAGGTGGCGGAGCGGGACGTTCCGGAAGTTCGATGCGAATCACGGAGGAAAAGTCAGGGACGTTCTCGATCGCTATGGCGACCGGGGAAATAGCGCTGCGCGCGCGCAGGTCCTCGAACGGCAGGGATGTATTGATAATCCCTCCCTCGTACAAGAGTTCATCTAAATACCCATTCAAGAACACCTTCCAGTGCCATGGAAAGGGCAGGCCTAACTCCCGGATGTGTCGAATAATGCTGGTTGTGCAGCTGTGGGTGAAGGCGTTGTACCATTCCGGCTCTTTGGCCAGACTGTTGACCTTGGCCAGATAGTCCAGAAGCAGGGCGCGGGCTCGTGCAGGCGGCGTGCGGAGGCGATAGAGATAAGTATCTTCTCCCCGAAAGTTCGTGCGGATTCGGATGACATCGCGCTCATCAGCCACCACGTAGTACAGTTCGAATTGTCTAAAAAACCCTGTGACGGCGGAATACTCTTCCCCCTCCTCCTTGCGTGTTTCGATCGAAATGGCCAGTGGCGGAGCCCCATCGAACTGCCAGCTCATGATCGTATGCGCAACCGCACGCGGCCCCCAATAGCTCAGGTACAAATCGAGACCTTGAATCTTGGTCAGGTCGTAAGTCCTGGTTTCCCATCGCGGGGTGTAGTCGGTTGCAGAACGATAGTCAAAATTCCTCACATTACGGATGGTGAGCAAGTCTCCATTGATCTCAGCCGTAGGCAGCTCGGCCACATCAGGCTGCCAGGGACGATCGTTGCGTGGTTCGATTCCGAACCACCAGACGAGGACGAGTCCGAATGCGATGGCCACGGCGAGAGCCCCCCATTCGATTGGTCTCGCGAGAGCCAGCAGCACGAAAGAGCCACTGGCGAAGAGGATAGCTAGTGCCCCAGCAAAAGGCCGTGAATCTGGCCCATCAATCCACAGTGCCGCAGTACCCCAGAGAATCGGTCCCAAAAGCAGCAGAACAAGCAAGATCTGAAATGTTTTATTAATCATGGAATCCCTCGAACCTGGCTGAGAGTAGATTTGCATGGTGACGTTGTGTAAATTTTGCTGACGACGGATGAGCCAGTCATTTTTTGCTTTCGCTGTTGTTTAGTTTATAGAAAATTTCTATAGGGCATTTCTAAAAATTCAAAGTTCTAAACAAAACGAGGCGCGAGAAAAAAATGGTTACGCAGCATATGTATGATATGTAAAGAAACATTTTTTTCGAGCAACAAAGTGTTGTGAAGAAATTTGGATTTTTAGAAATGCCCTATATATTATCCGGCAATCTCCTGGATTGCATATTGCCATGTCTTGAATTCGCGACAATGCACCCATTCGTTTTTAAGTGTTCCCCAAAAGCTTTCCGTCGAGGTATTGTCATAGCAATCTCCTTTCCCACATGGGAAAAAAATGATTAACCATCGGCCCATAATCTAAAACCGGCTGACACGCGATCTTCCCGGCCAGCCAAAACAGTTCGCAATGATCCAAGTGGAGAAGCCCGTCATGGCTTGGCGACGTCGGCAAATAGCCGATGATCCAGTTGCATCAGCTGTTCCTTGATATTGGGGAGTTCCGCCAACGCCGCTTTTTTTCCAATCTCGGCCATTTCCTCGGCTAGGGTGAATTCTGTCAAATCATATTGGGTCACATCCGGTTCAATAATGGCATCCGCTTGCCGCATGCCGATAGAATTGACACTGTTATTCTGAACCAGAAGGCTTCGCATAATGGTCTGTATCGTCGAAGCCTGATTCATTGTTGATTTGGAAGCATGCAATGAGTTTTGGGGAAACTCGTGTTCAATCTTGGCCGTTACACTAACTGCTATAACATAGTTGCAGCCATAATCCACGAGCACGTCGGCCGGAATATTCTTGACCAGTCCTCCATCGACCAGCGCCTGGCCATCGCGAAAGATCGGCAGCGACAGCCCGGGTATATTGATGCTGTCCAGGATCGCATGCACTACATCGCCATGATCACGAACAATTGCCTCGCCAGTGATCAGGTCAAGCGTTACAGCGCAACTTGGTATCGGCAACTGTTCCAGTCTCCAATCCGAAAAGTACTTTCTCAGCATGCCATCAAATTTTCCAGCACGATACTTGTACACAAGATACCATTGGCCGCCGTTCGGCAGACAGCGAAAGAAAAAGGGTAGTTTCAGGTCTGCTGCGAATCTCTGGGTCCATTGGTTGGCTGCCACCCCGGAAGCATAAGGAATACCCGTCAGCGCCCCCGCGCTCGTGCCGGCGATCATGTCGACGACAATTCCATTTTGCTCCAGAGTATGCAGCACGCCCAGATGGGCCATTCCGCGCGCGGCACCTCCGCTCAAAGCCAGCCCAATCTTAATGCCGCGCAGATAATGCACGAGCCTTTCCAGTCCGTAGGCCAGCGTTTTTCCCAGCGGCGACTGAGGTTCGAACAAAGTAACCTTGAAATCGCCAGATACCAACTCGTTCAGTTCCGGAGTAAAAGGCGACGTCTGACATCCCTCTGCAAGTAGCCAGACAAGATTGATTTTTTCATGACAAACAGGAGCATGCGCGCTGATAGCCTTTATGCGATCCGCAGCAGACACCTCATCTCCCGCCTGGACACACCACAGCACGGCGTCACTGAGCTCGATCAGTTGCGAAGCTCGCCCGGGGTCAAGTGAGGCGTCAACATTGATAAATGTCCGGCCTGAACCTTGCCGACAGATGATTTGTTCGTGGATTTCCGATATGAATTGTTCGTAATTCTCTTTGTTGACTGTAGTGTAGTTGACACCGTTCTCGCGTTTCTCCTCGTCTCGATCACTTAGCACATACAGCTTTTCTCCGAGTTCGGCTAATCGACGTAAGAGGCGCTGAGTCAAGAGACGCGTGGCAGATGACGTATGGAAGATGGCTATAATTAATAATTCTGCCTTCGGTTTCTTATCATTTAAAGCCTGTTGGATATTTCTAGCCACGGCGTGCAGGAGATTAAGCCGGAACTTCGTGTGTTTGAGCGTTAATGTCAGTGCCGTTTCGTGCTCTAATTTCAGTAGCGTGCAATTCGTTCGCGCAAAGGCACCTTCAGGAAATTCCTCTGAAAGTACTCCGCCCGCAATAGCGCCGAACTGATTATTTCTTGAAATTACCAAGAGCACTTTCTCGTTCCCCTGGAAATCGCGGCGAATCACTTGCACGCTACCCTGAACAACGAAATAAATGTACTTCAGCGGGGTATTCGGTTGATGGATACATTCGCCCTGCTTGTATCGCTCCACTTCCATGTGCTCACCAATCTTGTCAAGGACTTCTTCTTCCAGCCCTTCAAAACAGTCATGCATCCTCATCAGGCGCAAGATTTCCGTCTTCATGTAAACTCTCATAGCATTAATCAGGCGATTATACAACCTTAGGAATTTATTATTGATTATTATTTCATTCGTTACTCAAGTTTAGACATTCAGCATCAAAGAATCGGCCATTAAGGCAGAAGCAAAGTAGCGATACGAGGCGTAAAAATATTCGCAAAATGAGCAAAATTACTTTACAGAAGGAAAGGTTTGCGCGATCGCCACCCTGCATATGCGGGTTTTTGGCGTACGCAGGGTGGCGACAAAAGAAGGAGATTTTGGTGCGCAGCCTGGCTGCCCGTGATGATGAACAAGCCCGTCCGACTACTGTTCGGCGCCTGGTTCATGCGAGCGCGTCTGGTATTGCCGCTGCTGTCGCGAAAGATGCCGATCATCGGTCAAGCACGGTGCGATACCGCATTATTCCTGCCACCAGACGATGTGTCCAAGCCTGAACGCGGACGACCCAGAACCTACGGGATCAAAATGACGCCCGAGGCAATCCAAAATTTACCGGTAACCGAAGTCAAGCTGACACAATATGGCAAGGAGCAGTTGGTTCGTCTGCGCAACGTGGTGGCAATGGCGCGTTTTCTCAAAGGGAAGTTGGTGCGCGCGGTATGGTGCGAATTCTACGATGCAGACAAACAGCGTTGGTCGAGAACACGTTTGCTGTTGGCGACCGAAACGGATTTGCGTGCCGAGGAGATACTGCATCTGCATGGGCGCTGCTGGGGCATAGAGCCCTTGTTTCACGACTTGAAGCGCTGGTTTGTGGGGTGTGAACAATTTGTGGCAGCAGAAACGCACTGTGCTGGAGTTATGGATGCAGATTCGCCCGACGGCGTGGACACTGGTTTAGTTATTGAGTCTGGTTGCGGAAGAAGCTTTTCCTATCGATGTCGTGGCGCCATGGCGCGACAAACAACCACTGACCGGCGGTCTGGTGGCGCAGTGGCTACGCATGGAATTTACCGGACTTGTTTTCAGGGACAGTTTGAGCCGGAAATCCTTGATATTCACTTTCCCCAAACAACGCGGCGACCCAAGATTACGAGTGTTGCAGCACCGTCAGCAGCAAGCAATATCAGTATCATTCGTTTCATTCCCGGTTTGTGTCATCGTTTGGGTTGACGCAAGGATGGGGATCTGAATGTCTAAAGTTGAGTAAAAATTAACTACAGCATACTTTTAGATAAATAAGCAAATGCTTATTTATCTATATAAAAAAATGCACTATCATATGCTAAGCAATACGAAATTTTTTTACAAAAAGACAAAGGAGAAACAACATGAAACGTACTATAAAGGGCATGATACTGACAATTAGCATGTTTTGTGCAGGACAGGCAGTGGCAAGTTTTACGGCTGCGGATGCAAAACAACTGGAAACGGATGCATCAGCGGCTGTATCACGGTTCCAGAGTGAAACCAAAGGTGCAGAAACGTTGCTTAATGAAGCTAAGGGTATTCTCGTTTGTCCAAAGATTACTAAGGCGGGCTTCGTTGTAGGCGGTGAGAGCGGAGAATGCGTGATGCAGGTCGGAGGAAAGACAGTTGAATATTACGCCAACCATGCCGGGAAGATCGGTTTAGTAGCCGGTATACAGTGGTATTCACTGATTCTGGTTTTCAACGAACAAGAGGCTCTTGACAAATTTCGCACCGGCAAACGTGAATTTGAGATCGGCGCCGATGCCTCCGTGGCAATGGCTAAAGTAGGGGCTGGCGGTTCACTGGATACCACAAATCTTAAAGGGGCTATTGTTGCATTCACTTTCGGTGAGAAAGGTTTTATGGGGGATTTATCGATAGAAGGGGCGACCTTCAAGAAACTTCAGGTTGAATAAAAAATCTCATTAAGCTATGCTGGCCTTTCACTAAACGGCAGGCAAAGTTTAGTGAAAGGTATTTTGATATTAAACAAGAATTCTTTTTTTAATTGCAATTGCATTTTTTCAAAAGCCTGCCCTGCTCGAAGGAACAAGCTTAGAACCACAAATTCACAATAAATTTGCTCCGCGCGCTTGTGCGCCTATCTCTGTTGGCAGGACCACGCGGAATCGCAAGTTGAGCATGATCTACAAGCAGTTGAAAAATAAAGAACTTTTAGCGCTGAAATTTCGTTTTACGAGCATTTTGTTCGTTTTTCCGAATCTGTTCTTATCCGAAATGCTCATTTTCTGTGCAAATTTCCCGCAAATCCTTCCCTTATCCACCCGTTTTGAGCAGATTTTTGGCGCACTTGTCCCTATGTGTGCGAGCCACTTCCATCAACCAATCCGGCTTCCATGCGTATCAGTTTGTAAATAGCCGCGACAAACCGTAACTGCCCGCTGATTTTCTCGTGCCCAATTAGGGTCTGTTTAATAGCGTCACCATTGCTTCCAATGTGCTTCCAATGTGTTGCAATTGCTCGTTGAGCAGCATATCATTGATTGTTCGTTAAATATTTCGCATTAGTGTGATGAATTAATTATTAGGGGCCTCTTAATGACAAGAAACTTTTCTGCACGTAAATATTTAACCATGATCCAGAGAATGTTCGCAGATCACCCGCCTCTAAAGATAGGCAGGTTATTATTATTACTGCCGCCTTTATTAATAGGGTTGGTTGGATGTACCAGTATTGGTAAAGGTGCTATGCAGGCCTTGCTGGAAAAAACCGAGGAAGAAGACACACGGCTATGCGAAGTGCGGGGAAAAGCATTTGAGGGTATTGGCGCCAGTTTAATTAGAACACATGAAAAAGCCAAGGGAAAAACCAAAGTGTTGATGACCCACGGCGTGGGTGATCATCTGCCAGGTTATTCAACTGAATTTCTTGAAAAGTTAGCCAAAGAATTAGAATTAAATGCAACTTCTGCCAGCTATATCAATATTAAGCTATCCGCTCCGTTAGTTCAGGGCAATAAAAATCTGGGTAATTTACGCGTATCGCATTTATTCAATGAGGATAAGAGCAGAGAGTTGATATACTATGAACTCACCTGGTCGGATATTACTCGAGAGGAGAAAGCGCTGCTGGCCTATGATAATTCAGGGGAATATGGGTTTCGCAGAGCAAAACTCAACAGTATGATGAAAACGTTCAGCAATGACACCGGCCCTGATCCAATCATTTACTTGGGGAAAAGCAGGGAACCGATTCTTGCAGCTTTTGGCCAATCATTCTGTTGGATGGCGACGCATGATTGGGCAGATTTACCAGGAGGCGGTCAACATACTTGTGGCGGATTAAACGAATCTAGTACGTACCGTATCTTGGATGATGATTACATATTCGTTTCCCATAGCCTGGGAAGCCGGATCACTATTGATGGTCTGCAGCGGATTGCGGCGTTATTTGCCAATCCGGAAGAATTTGCAAAGGCTGGCGTAAAAGTTACCATGAAACCTGACGGAGGATTCGAAGCGGATACCCCTGATGGTCAAAATTTGAACGTTTCCTCCACTTCGATACAAGCATTAAAGAATAAACGCATTCCTATATTCATGATGTCCAATCAACTCCCAATGCTCCAAATGGGTAGAGAATTACCGAAAGTGACCAACCAAATTGCAAATTATTGCGAGTCCTCGGGGGCTAATTATGCTTCCCGCATGCTGAGCGAGACATCAATTATTGCTTTTAGTGACCCCAATGACCTATTAAGCTATGCCGTTCACACCGATTTCAAAGATAAGTATCTGGATTCCCGGCTATGTCCCACTATCACCAACATTAATATCAATGTCGCCAGAGTGATAGAAGCCTTTGGCGTCAAAGGCCTGGCTAATCCCCTGACAGCGCATATTGGTTACGATACCGATGATCGGGTTGTTGCTATGATAGCTAATGGAATAGGTGGTCCGAATACATCAGCTGTCACCACGGAAAGATGCGAATGGACAAAAGTGATTGATTAATAATTTATTTATTGTTTCGTAACTTCACATCAACTATTCAGTAATCGTACTTGAAAACTTGAATGCAATTTAACTAGGAAAAATTAAATGAACACAAATCGTCAGATGACATCCGGTAAATCACTCACATGGACGTTGCCGTTTTGCATTATCGGCGTGCTGTTTGCAGGGTGCGCTACTACCCAGTCGGGATCGAATGAAATAAAATCCATGGCCGTTGAGTCGGCGCCCGACGCAGGCTTTATCGAACACGCCGAACGGCAATCACATCGGGCTGATTTGCCATTTCAGAAGGTCTGGATTAAACCCGGCTTCGACGTAAACGGCTACAAGACATTGGTTGTCGCGCCGGTAAATACAAGATACATGCTGGAAATGGATTGGTTACATAAGTTAAGTGGCGCCAATCTGGTCAGCGATATCAAGAACGATATCGAGGAATTGGCACGACACTTTCATGATCAGACGATCAAAAATTTCAAGGATGATCCCAGGCATCGCTTTCAGGTACTGAGCTATCCGGCCAGGCATGCCCAGGCCGCCTTACAATTAGAATTAGCCTTGATTGAAATTAATCCTTCAACGCCAGCATTGCACGCTGCCGGTTGGTTAGTGATAGGTGGCGGCACCGCTGCGGGTGCTGTTAATAAACGAACGGCTGCATTCGAAGGGCGTTTGCGCGATCTGCAAACCGGCGAGGTGGTCGCAACCTTTGCCGACCGTGATATGCAGGATGTGGGTCCGCTCGATCTCACTCGTCTGACCTGGTACGGTCCCGCCAAAGGCATTATGGATCGATGGGCGCGGCAGTTTGTGCAAATAGCCAACCGCAAACCCGGAGAGGCGGTGACGGACCCTACCGCTTTTACATTAAGGCCTTTCTAGGAAAATATCCTATCGCCATTCGCTGCTGACTTTACGTTCAACAAAATGACGCGGGGTAAAACGCGACCATGAGTTGAGCGGTTAAACTTCCCAGTTCAGGCGGGTATTTGTGCATAAAGACAGGTATTGTGTAGAGAATTGATCGAACACAAACCGTCAGATGCATATCTCGAATCGCATTGGTTACCGGGACATTCAGTAACAGAGGAAAGGCCACGGCTGAACTGTTTTTTCCGCCAACGCTTATTATGTATCTGCCATGGCACGGTGCATCGAGCAACTGGAAAAGATGCGCTGGGCGCAATCACATACGTCTCAATGCCAGGCACAGAGGCACATTCGAAGTCAATCCCTCTTTGGCTGCACGCATGATATTGGTTTCACAACGGATTTTTCGAAGAAGTGGTACAGTTATTCATACACCTGACTGAGACAAATCCCTTGTGGAATCAAGAGACAAGTTAGGGCGTGTGCAATTCATTCAATATCCGGGTTAAGAATATTTTCCGGAAGAACAAAAAACAATTCCCCGCCGCAAGCAGCGGGGAATTAAACCCCGTGGAGAATTAATTCACAAATTCTATGTGTATGCCTTCAGGGGCCAGTTTAAATTTAACACCAGCCTGTGTAGAAGTAAGATGTATGATCACGCCATGTTGATTTTCCAGAGATTGCACACCCGCACCTGCAGCAACGGCAGCACTGGCTTCACCAGCCACAAACGTTCCAGGGAAGGCTTCAAGCCTTTGGAGAAGATAGACTTTACCTGTAGCAGAAATACTAGAAATTCCAACATCGACCACGGAAAGTCCTTTTAGCTTGAATTTATAATCCTTACCTTGATAATGCAGGACTCCCTCGCCCCAGGTAAATCCAACACCTGCAGCAACCGATTTGGATTCGATGGTCAGAGTAGCAGAAGGCTCACCTTCGAAGGCAAATGCCTGAGATGTACTCAATATAACAGCAAAAAGGCCAATAAAAAGCATGCTCAAAGTTTTTTTAATGTTCATTAATTTTTCCTCTATTGAATTAATTTCAAGTTTGATACCAATCGTTACAAAACACGTTTTGCAAATTGCAAATGTAAAATATTATCAATCCTATAATAAATTTACAGATCAATTGTGTCATAGAAATCACTGCAACACTATCAAAAAAGTATAGAAAACATATAGACTATGCAGACTTGGAGCAAATAACCTGCCTGATTATCAGAAGCCGAAGTAAGGTTCTCAGATAAGATGAGATAGAATTATTAAATGACAATTAAACAATACAGCAACATAAGCTAAATTACAGTATGCTTTTAATGGCATTCAGATTTACAATTTGGAGCTAACTTATGAAAAATATCCTGATTGCCAACTCTAAGGGAGGCAGTGGCAAGACCACACTGGCTACCAATCTTGCAGGTTATTTCGCTTCACTCGGCGGACAAGTCATGCTAACCGACCTAGATCGTCAGCGATCTTCTACACAATGGCTTCAACGCAGACCTCCTGAAATGCCGCTCATTCATACCTATCACCCACGTAGCAAAGTTTCCATGATAAAACCTGAATGGATAATCACGGATTCTCCTGCTGGGTTTCGGGATGAAAAACTAGCTGATGCTGTCAAGCAAGCCGATTGCGTGATTGTTCCGATACAGCCATCGGCGTTTGATATGGGCGCCACAAGTGATTTTCTCGACAGACTTGTTGAGGAAAA
>Ga0154020_10004687_pt1 | contig 16258 bp, 14 predicted proteins | sample Klosneuvirus_201_FD_109709 | JGI IMG/M metagenome (GOLD analysis project Ga0154020, IMG submission 109709) | Active sludge microbial communities from wastewater, Klosterneuburg, Austria - Klosneuvirus_20160825_MG | ecosystem: Engineered > WWTP > Aerobic digester > Activated sludge | place...
CAAATTTTTGGCGGTTATGGATTTATAAAAGAATATCCTGTAGAAAAATTTTATAGAGATGTAAAACTTCTAACTATAGGAGAAGGTACATCAGAAATCCAAAGAATTGTTATTGCAAGAGATTTGTTAAAGGATTAAACAATGAAACAAATCGGAAATAATTTAGCATCAGAAAATACATTTCTTAAACGTGAGGATTTTCAAAAGGAAATATTACGTAAACTTAATGGCGTTAAAGAAAAAGTAAAAGACGGCGGTGGAAAGAAATCTATTGAAAAACACAAAGCTAAAGGTAAATTAACTGCTCGTGAAAGAATCAATCTACTTATAGATGATCCTAAAAAGTTTTTTGAATTAAGTACTTTTGCAGCGTATGGAATGTATGAAGAATATGGTGGCGCTCCATCATCTGGAACAATATATGGAATTGGTAAAATTCATAATCGAGATTCCGTTATAGTGGCAAATGATGCGACAGTAAAAGCCGGAGCGTGGTTTCCAATCACCGCAAAAAAGAATTTACGCGCGCAAGAAATTGCAATGGAAAATCATATCCCGATTATTTATCTGGTTGATAGTGCTGGAGTTTTCCTTCCTCTGCAAAATGATATTTTTCCCGACAAAGAACATTTCGGAAGAATCTTTCGTAACAATGCAAAAATGTCTTCAATGGGCATTCCACAAATAGCTGCCATAATGGGACCTTGTGTTGCTGGTGGAGCTTACCTCCCAATTATGAGTGATGAATCTTTAATCGTCGAAGGTGAAGGATCGGTTTTTCTTGCAGGTTCACATTTAGTTCGTGCAGCAATTGGTGAAGTGATTGAGAATGAAAAACTTGGCGGTGCAAAAGTTCAATCAAATATTTCGGGTGTAACAGATTATATTATGAAAAATGATGAAGAATGTATTGCACAAATCAGAAGTTTGGTTGAAAAGTTTGGTAAGAATGAAACTGCAGGATTTGATAGAGTTGAATCTGAGCTTCCCAAATATGCAACAAAAGAAATTCTGGGAATTTTACCAGAAGATACATTAAAACCTTACGATACTTATGAATTGATTTCTCGAATTGTTGATAATTCTGAAATTGATGAATACAAAGCTGGTTATGGAAAAACAATTATCACAGCTTACGCAAGAATTGATGGCTGGGCTGTTGGAATTGTTGCGAATCAAAGAAGTGTGGTAAAAACTGAACTTGGAGAAATGCAAGTTGGTGGTGTTATCTATTCTGATTCAGCTGATAAAGCAACAAGATTTATAATGAATTGTAATCAGAAAAAGATTCCACTTTTATTTTTACAAGATGTAACAGGATTTATGGTTGGCAGCAAAGCAGAACACGGAGGAATAATTAAAGATGGCGCAAAGATGGTAAATGCTGTTGCAAATTCAGTCGTTCCAAAAATTACAATCATAACAGGTAACAGTTTTGGTGCTGGCAATTATGCGATGTGTGGTAAAGCCTACGATCCAAGATTTATTTTTGCTTACCCAAATGCAAAGATTTCAGTTATGGGTGGAAATCAGGCAAGCAGTGTTTTGTTGGATATCAAACTAAAACAAGAAGAAAAAAGCGGGCATAAGTTTAGTGATGATGATAAAAAGAAATTGCTTAACGATATTTTAAAATCTTATGATGAAAAAAGTACTCCCCTTTATGCAGCAGCAAGATTGTGGGTTGATGAAATAATAAATCCAGCTCAAACTCGTGAGTGGATTTCTATGTGTTTGGAAGTTGCAAATAATAATCCTGAAATACCAAAATTTAATCCCGGGGTGTTGCAGGTTTAGAAACGGATTTTTATATAATATTATACGCACTAGCCTTTTGTACAGCTTGCATTTTGTTATTTACTTGTAACTTCTTGTAAATATTTTCAATATGTTTTCTTACTGTGAACGGTGAGATGAATAGTTTTTCTGCTGCCTGTTGATAATCCAAACCCAATTTTAAATTTTCAAGCACTTCAATTTCTCTTTTAGAAAGATTAAAATCTTCATCTGAAATAACATCTTTAATCTTATTTGTTCTTCGAAGTAATTGTAAAGTTTTAGAAGCAATAGATGCGGACATTGGCGCACCGCCTTCTAACACAACATTAATTCCATCAATAATTTTTTCAACGGATTCATCTTTTAACAGATACCCACTTGCACCAGATTTAATTGCATTGAATATTTTTTCATCATCATCAAACACTGTTAGGATAATGGTTTTAATTTCTGGTCTAAATTTAGAAATTAATTCTGTTGCTTTAATACCATCCATCTTTGGCATTTCAATATCCATTAGTATAACTTGAAAAGTATTGTTTGTTTTTGCAAACTCAACAATTTCTCCACCATTCGTCGCTCTAAAAACAACATTAAACTTATCAGAAAACATATTTAATTTTTCCAATAAAGATTTTGCCAAAAAATCATTATCCTCTGCTATAGCTATATTTATTTTCATAATTATATTCTCAAGTAATCTTAATTGAAACTTAATTTTATCTTAATCTTTTACCAATAAGGCAAATGTACTAAACGATTTTTTTGATGTTAATTAATAGTAATTTCGCAACTTATCAAAGTCCCAGTTTCATTTGAAACAATGATACATTTTCCACCGGCTTGCGCACATCTAATTTTAATATTTTCTAATCCATTACCATCGCTCGATTCATCGACAAAAAAACCTTTTCCATTATCTTTAATTATAATCTCAAATCCATTTACAGTTTTCGAAATCATAATATTGATTGTATTTGCTATTGAGTGCTTAATAGAATTTTGTACCGATTCCTGGACAATTCTAAATAAATTGAGCATTTGAGTAGATGAAAGTTTTATATTTCCCTGAATAGACTTCTCAACAGTAATAACTATACCATTTAAACTTGAATTTAGTTTTTGAATCATCTCATTTAATTTTATTACTAAAGTTTCAAGATCACCATCTTCATGCTTCATTGCCCAAATAGTATTTCTTAAATCAAGCAATGCATCTTTGCTAAAGTTTTTTATTGTATTAAGTCTGGGAACAATTGCATTTGATTTTTCCGAGTAGGTAAGATTATCTAACGAACTAATTATAAATGTTAATTGAGACCCAATATTATCATGCAACTCTCTGGATATGTTAAGTTTTTCTTCAACAATTTTCTTTTCCAGCTCTGTACTCTGTAACTGATTTTTATACTCAATCTCCTTTACAACTCTCTTCCTTTTTTGCTGTTGATATTTATAAACAGCAATAATTATAAGCACCAACAAAACCAGACTAACTAAAGCAAAAGTCAATTGCTGTTTTCTATTCTCAAGTTCAAATTTATTTTCAGCAATCAATTTATTTTTTTGTTCAGTTTCGTAAGCAATTTCTAATTGAGCGACTTTAGTGTTAGTTTCATAATTATCAATACTATCTTTGTATGCCGTATACTTTAGATGGGTTTCTAATGCTTTATCAAATTGTTTTTGTTCTTTATAAAGCTGCGTTAAATTTTCGTAACAATACAAAATCATATAAGTATAATTAAGATCTTTTGCCATCTCCATGCATTTTTCATAAGCTTCAATTGCTTCAACTAATCTATTTTCCATCCTTAAAAAATCTGCATGAAAAGATAAGTTTTCCATCCTTCCAAAATTTCCAATTTCCGTATTACGCAGGTTATCTGATAGATTTAAATATTTATATGCCTCACTAAACTTTCCTTGATTTGCTTTAAGCACAGCTATTTTATTCAGACTATACGGAATTCCAATTGTATCACGATTTGCTTTTTTTATTTCTAAAGCTTTTTTGTAAAAGAAAATAGCACTATCCGCATCATTCTGCATTTCTTTTAACACGCCATAATTATCATACAACTTACTTTTAAATGCTCTAGAAACATTATAATCATCAGCCACTTTTATAGCCAAACGCATATATGATAATGCCTTATTTAAATCTCTTCGTTTTAGTTGATAACCATATTCACCATATGCATCGCTAAGTTCTTTATACATTTTATTATCATTAAAAATCTTAAAAGATTCTATATGATATTGAGTTGATTTATCATAATTACCTTTTAAGTAATTTACCAATGCAAGATTACTTAAAGCTTGTCCTTCTCCTTTGGGATAAGTAATAGAGCGGGCTTTCTCCAAATTTTCTGTAAATAATTTTGTGGATTGCTCAATGTTTGAAACAACTTCGTCGTAACCTATTGTATTAATAGAATCAATTTTAGATTTTGATGCTTGAGCAAATAAAGTGATATTGATAAGTATTATTTGCAGTAATATTAAAAAACTAAATTGTTTTAGCATTGCCGTCATTTAGAGGAATAATTTTTCAGTTAGTAAATTTCTTTTGTAAAAATAGTATTCTTAATTAAAACAATTCAGAGCTTGGCTAATAATATATTAAAACTTGTTAATTTCTTTCTCATTTTTTTGATTTCAATTCAATTAAATGCACAGCAAAGTAATATATCAAAAACGGTAAATCACATCAGTTCTTATATCGCTTCTGAAGAATTTCTAAATCTTAGGAACTCAATTGGTGATTTATCCTCAACTGATTCTATCTTTATCATTGCTGTTAAATTTAATGATGGAAACATTGGCGATGCTTTACTAGGTTTAATGTTGGCAACAGTTCCGTATCGTGAGGTTCCAATTCAATTACCAATAGTAAATTCTATCGTTAATTTTCCATTAACATCAGCTGATGAAGAAACTTTTTTAATGAAAAATGAAAATCTTCCACGATATTTATTTTTTGATACTCCTCAAAATAATTATGGTGATAAGGATAAACTCGCACATTTTTTTGGTAGTGCATTTCTCTCCTACGAATCAAACATTTTTGATTTGGGAAAGCTAATTGGTTATTTTGTGGAAGCTTTTGAAGAAAGTTTTAAAGTCCAATCTTCTGTAGATGTTCGTGATTTAGATGTAAATTATTACGGCAGAATGTTTGGAGAAATTCTTAAAGAAAAAAAAACTGTATTACCATCACAAATATTTTTATTAAGATCAGTTAGATATTTACGGATAACATTATGAAATCAGTTTTAATTATTGATGATGAACTTCAAATCTGCGAAAGCATAAATATGATTCTCGAATACGAGGGTTATAATGTGGAATTCACTACTAGTGCGAATGAAGGTTTAGAAAAATTTGGATCAAAAGATTTTACTGCCGTTTTTCTTGATATTCAAATGCCAGAAATGAATGGATTTGAAGTTTTAAAGAAAATAAAAGAGCAAAAACAATCAGCTTCAGTAATAATTATTTCTGCTCACGGAAGTGTTGAAAATGCAATAAAAGCAACTCGACTTGGAGCGTTTGATTTTTTAGAAAAACCAATCGATAGAGATAAACTTTTAATCAGTGTTCGCAACGCAACTGAAAGTGCTTCATTAAAAGAAGAAAATGAGGAAATAAAAAAAGTCTGGATTGGTGATGGAGATATTCTTGGAAGAAGCAAAGCAATACATAATATTTTACAAATGATTGATAAAGTCGCACCACTTGACACACGAGTTTTAATTACTGGTGAAAATGGAACTGGAAAAGAACTTGTTGCTCGTGCGATCCACAAAAAAAGTGAAAGAAAAGATAAATCATTTGTTGAAGTTAACTGTGCTGCTATTCCAAATGAATTAATTGAATCAGAATTATTTGGTCATGAAAAGGGTTCATTTACCGGAGCAGTGCAACAACGCATTGGAAGATTTGAACTTGCAAATAAAGGCACATTGTTTTTAGATGAAGTTGGCGATATGTCTCATCAGGCGCAGGCTAAAGTTTTACGCGCGATAGAAGATGGAAAGATAGAGCGCGTTGGCGGCGGAAAAAAAATTGATGTTGATGTGCGTTTAATTGCAGCGACAAATAAAAATCTAAAAGAAGAAATTGAGAAAGGAAATTTTAGAGAAGATCTTTTTCACAGATTAAATGTAATTCCAATTCAAGTTCCAGCTTTAAGAGAAAGAACAGAAGATATTCCGATCTTAGTCGAAAAATTTGCAAATGATATTTCTATCAAACATAAAAAACCAGTTACAAAGTTTTCTGATGAAGCATTACATATTCTTAGAAATCAATCGTGGACAGGAAATGTTCGCGAGTTACGAAACATTGTTGAACGAATAATTATCATCATAGATAAAAAAGAAATCTCTGGGAAAGATATCGAATTTATGTTTGCTGGCAATCAGCAATCTGTCGATGATCTTGTTGATATCACTAATTCATTCCAGGAATTTAAGGAAAAAGCTGAACGTGTTTTTATTCTGAAGCAGCTTAATGCAAATGATTGGAACATAAGTAAAACTGCTGAGATTTTGGACATTCAACGAAGTCATCTTTACAATAAAATGAAAAAGTATGGAATTGAAAAGGAAGAATAATGTCAACAATTTTTGATAAAATTATTAATAAAGAAATTCCTGCTAACATTGTTTATGAAAACGATAATGTTTTAGCATTTAAAGATATTAATCCGCAAGCACCAGTTCATATTTTAATAATCCCTAAAATTGTAATTGCAAAAGTAACTGATTTAAAAGGAAAAGAGCACGCTTCTCTACTTGGAGAAATGATAGATGCAGCAAACCAAATTGCTAAAGATTTAAATATTGCTGATGATGGTTTTAGATTAGTTTTTAATTGTGGTGATAATGGCGGACAGGAAGTTTATCATTTACATCTGCATTTACTTGGCGGAAGAAAAATGAATTGGCCTCCGGGATAAAAAAGCCCCATCCTAACCTTCCCCTAAGGGAAAGGAACTTTAGACCTGAAAATAATTTTCCATTCCTTTTAGTTTTTTATCTTCTTCAGTTCTTCCAAACATTAAAGATTCATATCCAAACTTATCACGAACTCTTGTTACTGCTCTTAACATTTTTTTTCTTTTCACTTCGTAATCTTCAAACAAAAATTCTTGTTCATTTAAAGGAGAAAAATTGGTGATGCCAATTCCAATTAGCCTAACTCCCACTCTTCTGGTTCTTGCTTTCTTCATCAAATCCCATGCAGTTTCAAAAATAACTTTATCGTCATCACTGGGCTTAATTGTTTTTGCTCGAGTTAATGTTTGAAAATCCGTATAACGAAGTTTTATATCAATTGTAGAAGCCTCCCACCCTTTTTTACGTAATGATTGAGCAACTTTTCCCGTTAGATATAACAAAGTATTTTTAATTTCCTCTTCGTTCGTTACATCATTTCCAAAAGTGGTCTCTCGCGAAATACTTTTCCTTGTTCTCTGGATTGTTAAATATTCAGTTCCCTCGCCCTGAGCTTTTCGCCAGAGATCAATTCCGTATTTACCAAAAGCAGTTCCAAAATAATCTGATGAAAGTTTTGTGATATCACCAATTCTATAAATTCCACGATTATTCAAACTCTGTTTCGTAACTTTACCCACACCAGGAATTGTTTCTACAGGCATTGCAGATAGAAATTCTTTTTCCATTCCTGGAATAATATATGTTATTCCTTTTGGCTTCATACAATCAGAACCAATTTTTGCAATAGTTTTGTTGCTTCCAATTCCAATTGAAATTGGCAAACCAATTTTATCCCAGATTTCTTTTTGTAATCTTGTAGCAAATCCAAACATTGAACCGTACATTATTTGTGTGCCGGTCATGTCAAGATAAAATTCATCAATCGATGCTTGTTCAATTTGAGGTGCATATTGTTCTAAAACATTTTTTACAACTTTGGAGAATCTTGTGTACTCATCGCCATGTCCGTGCAAATAAATTCCTTGCGGACAAAGCTTAAATGCAGTTCTGATTGGCATCGCGGAATGCAATCCAAAAGCACGTGCTTCGTAAGAGCAAGCAGAAACGACTCCTCTTCCATACTTCGGATCACCACCAACAATTACAGGTTTGCCGTTAAGTTTTGGATCGAGAATTCTCTCTACAGAAACAAAAAAGGCATCAAGGTCTAAGTGAAAAATTGTTCTCATAATATTTTTTAAACCCAATAGCACACAGATGACACAGATTAAACTGATTTACGCTGATTATTTGAAAATATTTTCCTTCTTATTTCAGGTTTCTTCCCAAAGTTTAATAAAAGTCCGAGTTCTATATCAGTTGCTTTTAAATAATTGATTAATTGCAATTCATGCTCTTCAATTAAAGATTCCGCTGCCTTTGATTCAAGAATTATTTTATTTTCTACCATTATATCAGCAAAATATTCACCAACTATTTTCTCCTCATAATGAACTTTAATTGGTTTCTGTCTTTCTACAAATAATCAACTCTTAGTCAGTTCAATTAGTAAAGCATTTTCATAAACCTTTTCAAGAAATCCAAACCCGAGTGTATTATAAACTTTATAAAAGCAAGAAATAATATTAGATGATAATTCTTGATGTAAATACTCACTCATAATTTCCTTCCTAATTTGTTTTAATCTGTGATTATCAGCATAATCCGCGTCATCAGTGTGCTATTAAACTTTAGTTACGTAAAATCTCTTCCAATCTTGGATAAGCTTTTAGAATATGTGATGGCATTTTCACTTTATTTTTTTCTTCAAGCAAATGAATCAACTCAAATGCATTTGCAACAGCATCCCCTTGCGGATGATTATTCATTATCACATTTACTTCTTTTACTTTTTGTTGGATTGATTTTATCTTCTGATCAATCTCAACTAACTCTCCCGGGGAATAAAGATAACTGTAACGTGAGCTTTGTTCTTCATAAGTTTGTGGTTTGCCAAAGTTGGATAATGATTTCTTCCAGGCTTCAATATTTCTCCCGTGAAATCTTATGTAAGCTTTATCATTAGTAATTATTGGATCAAACTCAATTGCCTGTCCTATTTGTGGCTGATCAATCGTACAGAATGTTAAATCGTTTTCTTTAAAAAATTCTAATGCACGATTATTCTTCCAGCTTTGATGGCGAACTTCAACAAAACAATCTACATCAGAAAAAATATCTCTAAGCTTTTGTAGATGCTGAACAGAATTTCCATCAAATGAATACGAATAAGGAAATTGTATCAACAATCCGCCAAGCCGTTCTGATTTTCTTAACTGATCAAGATTATTACGAACTGCTTTTATGTTTTGTTCATCAAATTTTCTTTTGTGTGTAAAATCCTGATGAAGTTTTATGTGAAAGATAAAATCCCTTGTGCCTTCAACTTTTTTTATCCAGCCATCCACAATTTTTGGACTAATGTAAGTGTAGTAAGTTGAGTTTACTTCAACACAATTAAAGTATTGCGAGTAGAACTGTAGCCAGTCAAATCCACCAGATTGATTTTTAGGATAGAAGTTTGGCACCCAATCTTTATAAGACCATCCAGCAGTGCCTATATTAAATTTTGTTGAGCTCATTTTAATTTAATTAATACTAAACTGTATGCCTAAAGAAGCACTGAATGAACGTGTTAATCCATCAACATTTACTTCTCTTTTAATAAATGGAATTGCAAAATCAGTAAATAATGAGTAATTATTATTAATTTTATATTGAACCTGAGTTAGCAAGTTAATTTGTGTCTGGTCGCTTTTCTCAACGTCAATGTAAGATTCTGTTGGACCCATTACTAAAAGGTTAATTGTATTTGATTTACCTAATCTTTTAATAAATAATAGCTGTGGAGTAATTGTAAACTTATCTAATAAAAAATTATATGAAGTTCTTACAAGTAAATCATCACCCCGTTTTAGTTTGATGTAATTTTCATTTCTTTCGCCAGCTAATTGATAACCGACACCTAATCCTATTTGATTATAAGAATAATTTAAAGCAAATATAAAATCATTACTTCCTAAACCAGGCTGATAAGACATAGGTAAATTAATTTCGTCATCCTCTCCAGTTGCAAGTTTAACTCCAACCGAAGCATCTAAAGTCGATTTATCATCGTTAAATAAATTTTGATTTACACTTACGATTAAGTCTCCTATTCCACTTACACCACCTAATGCCCCTGATTGAATGTTATATGGAATAGACATTTGTACTGATGTTTTTTCAAAAATATTATAAACTGCACCCAATAGAAAAGAGTGGTACTTTACATCATCATCTTTACCACTTGAACCAAATTTATATGATGCCGAAATATTCAACTGACTTCTACTTTTCTGTTCCAATGAATGCCCGCCAACAGAACAAACTCCTCCATCAGAACATTGTGCATAAGCATTACTAAAGCTAATTGTAAAGATTACAACAATGAAAAAAGCGGATACTAATAAGTGCTTCATTTCGATTCCTTAAATTGTTATTCGTAACTTCAGGATAATTTTAATCTAAGAATTTTTCAATAATTAAATTTTAACCTGCTTTCTTTTCCATACTACGATAAATGCCAACCACAATTCCCACAACCTTAAATGATGCATATTTTTTATCAATAACAATTGGGTTGTATTCCGGATTTTCTGAAACCAGTTCAATCTCACTTCTCTTTTTATAAAATCTTTTGACAACAGCTGCATCATCAAGAATTGCTACCACAATTTGGCCGTTCTTTGCTTCAAGATTAGGATTTACAATTACAATATCACCACTAAAAATGTATGCGTCCTTCAAACTATCACCTTTTACTTTTAGAAGAAAAGAATCCTGCGGCATTTTAGCTATTGTAGGAAGTTTTATTGTATCAATCGCATCGGGATAAATTGTTAACGGATTTCCAGCAGCAACTTCACCAAGAATCGGTCTTGGGACAAAAAATTTGTCTTCAAGAGTAAGTTCTATCCCACGAGAAAGTTTTGGACTTTTCCTTATGTATCCTTTTTTTTCAATTGCCTGAAAATGCTGTTGAACAGTAGCGCGGTTTTTATAACCAAAATGTTTTGCAACATCTGCAAGTGTTGGTGGAATTCCCTTCCCTTTTATTTGATCTATTAGAAAATCTAAAATGCTTTTTTGGATTGTTGTTAGCTCTTTTTGCATAATTATACCTATTTGAAATAATTACCATACATTTGTATGTTAACATAACTCTGATTGTATAAAATGTCAAGGCTGGGTAAAAAAAATCCTCTAAATCTTTATGGATTAAGAGGATTTAACAAAAAAAAATGGTTACTACTTAGAAAGAAAAATCTTTTCTAATGATTCCATCATTTTTTCTCTAAAAATTGGCTTGGAAATAAAATCATCAAATCCAGCAGCAATAAATTTTTCTTTATCACCAGGAAGTACATAAGCAGTTACAGAAATTATTGGGATTGAACTAAAAGCCGGCATTGTTTTTATGATCTTAAGAGCATCAAGTCCGTTATACTCGCCTTGTAGATTAATATCCATCACTATAAAATCAAACTGATGATTTAGTAAAAGAAGCTGAGCATCTTCAAAACTTGCAGCAAACTTAATATCGTTTAATCCTTTCATCTGGACTTTAAAAAGGATTTGAGAATCAATTTGATCTTCGATGTAAAGACAATTTAGTTTTGTAAGATCAACAGATTTTGTGGTAAGTTCAATTTCCTTTTCTGCAATAGGTTCAGCTTCAAGTTCATGTTTTATTTCTTCAGCAAGGTTTTCTTGAACGCTGTTATCAATATTGTCATGTTCAATTGGTAAATCTGTTTTTATTTCTTCAGAAACAACTTCGTTTGCAAATGTAGAAAAATATTCTTCTTCTGTTTGAATACTGGTTATATCATTTAAACTTATTTCTGATTGAACATCTTCATCAGAAACAGATGGCATAAATATATCAGGCTCATTATTTAATTGACTTTCGTTCTCAGGAATAATTTCACTATCAGCTAATAAATCTTGTTGTTCATTTTCAGAAGTTTTAAAAGTCGGTTCTTCAGGCTCAGTTTGCTCTTCAATAATTGTTTCCGGAACAAATGGTTCGTATGCTGCAATTGTATTTGCAGAAAGATTGAATGGGAATAAGAATCCTGTTTCTGGTCTTAATGAAGTTGTTGATGATCTATAAAACTTGCCTGAAAGAAATGATAGCAGAGTTCTAGAAAGATATGAAGTAAGCTTAGGTAAACCAAAATCTTTGGGATCTCTATCATTTATAAATACTTGTTCTAAAATATTTGAAACGTATTCTGAAGGATTGCCATATTGATCACTAATGCCAAGCAAAAATGTTTCGGTATCAATTGGAAAAGCTGAAAAATATATCTTTTTCTCTTTGCTTAATCTTGAAACAACTTTGATTAATGATAAGATAAAACTTTCAAATTTTTGTCTATCCGTTTTAAACTTTAGCGATGATGAAATTTTACCATAAGCAAATTGAATATCGTTGATACCAGTAATATCTTTGATATTATTGTCAAGCTTTTCAATCACTTCAGTAATAGAAATGTCTTCAACTTTTAATGGAGACTTATTCTGTGCAATATCAGAATACTCAACAACAGAATTCATTGTATCCATCATCTTCAAACGATTCTGATTTATAATTTCAGAAGCTTCAATCTGCTCTTCAGTTGGATTTTGAGTACTGCTAATTAATTCTTGTGAAAATCCTATAATAACATTTATTGGAGTTAATATTTCATGAAACATTCCGGAAAGAAAATTAGAATCAGGAATGCTGGATTTCTGTTCAACTTTTATAGGCTTTTCAACAACCACTTCTTTTACAACTTCACGAATAACTTCTTTAACAATTTCTTTTGGTTCCGTTTCAATTGTTGCAGCTTGCTGAGTTTTAACAACAACAGTAAATGAATCTATCTCTCCATCAAAATCAAAAATAGGTGAAGCGAATATTTCAGCATCAATATAATCGCCATCGTGCAATTTAAATTTCGTTTCAAGTACAATTGTATCTTTTAGATAAGATTGAAAAATTGAAGTATTAACCAGACCTCTATCTTCATCAACAACTAAACTTGCAAAAGATGATTGAATTAACTCATCATTTTTGTAACCGAGTTTATCTGATGATTTTAGATTAGCGAATGTAATAAAACCGGAAGCATCTGTATTAAAGACCATCAAATCTGTCTCAGCAAATATTGCTTTAAGCATTTGATTTTGTTTACTTGTTTCTATTGTTGATGTAATATCTTTTACAATATTAAAATGAGCTTCTCTATCATTAAAAGTAAATGATGTTTTACTAATCTCAACAAGAACATTTGTTCCATCTTTTTTTCTGTGACGAAATGGTTTGCTAAATCTTGATTCTGAAGCTTGATCTCCAAAGGAATCTAATAAAGTTTGAATATCTTCCGGGGCATACAAATCAGTTAAATCCATTTGAAGGAACTCATCTCTGTTAAAACCGTACAGGTTTACAGCCGCATTGTTTACTTCCAAAAATCTTAAATTTTCTTTATCGTAAATAAAAATTGGTTCAGGATTTTTCTGAATTAAAATATCAAACATTTTTCCTCTATGTAATAAAATATTTTGGAACTCATCAATTTGTATATTGTCATCATTTGGTCTACCTAAAATCATCAAAACGTGTGAAGTATTTTCTTCAGCATCAAATACTTTTTTTACTTTTAAACTTATAAAATAATCTATAGAATCTGTAACAATAAAATCTTTTGTTAGAATAAAAGATTTTTCCTTAAAACTACTTTTAATAAATGAATTAAAATCTTCTAATGATAAAAAATTAAAAACCTTATCAATTCTTTTATCAGCAATTTCATCAGAGTTTTTTTTTAATAGTCCGCTAAATCCATTGCTAAAATTCTTTACTACCCCATCAACTGAAACTATAGCAATCGGATCTGGTAAACTTTCGACAATTCCATCAAAGAGCGTTTCTGTATTCCAAAAGTTGGAATATTCTTGCTTATTATCAACAATCAGACCAATAATAGCATAAATGTTATTCAGATTATCAAGCAATGGAATTTGAATAATGCTCTGAAAAACATCAAAATCATCTATTTTTTTGCTAAATCCCTCAAAAATTATTTGCTGTTTATTAGTTATTGTAAACTCATCAAGCAATTGCAAAATAACTTTTTGGTGTGGAGGTAAAAATGCCTCAAGTTTTTTACCCACTGCTAAAGAAATTTCAACCCCAAGAAAATTAGCATAAGAGGAGTTGATACTTATGAGTTTGCTCTCTGTATCCTTTACTAATATCGGAAAATTATACTTTTCTAAAATTGCCTGAAGTCTGTTTAACGAAATAAGTGAAAATGGAATTAGATTTTTTATTTCTGTTTGCAATAATGCTAAAGTATTTTTTTGCGTGCCTGATAAATTTAGATTCTTACCAATTTTTATTTTACTAACTAAATTTTCTGTTCGATTTTCTATTGCAGATTTGAATATCAGAACAATGTTTACCTTATCGCCTAAAGCTAATATCTCAATCAGAATATTAGTTTTATATTTTACACCGCTTTTAAGATTAAGTACTAAATCTTTTAAAGATTTATTTTTTGCAGTAGATAAAGTTATCCCGATCAAATCTGTAATTTCTTTAACAGATTCATTTTCAAATATTTGCTCTAATGAAATATTTAAATCATCGATTATAAAATGTGAAATTGCAACCTGGTTAGTAAAAACTATTTCGTAGGATTCATCTATAACAATAAGTGGATCATTGTTGAGGTCAGCAATTTTTCCAAATAGATCAATTATTATCTTGCTGTTTTCTTCCACTTAAAAAACCATTTTATCAATTAGTTGAGATTGTAACTTCATTAGAATACTCAGAATATATACTGGATTTAACTCCTCTGATTCTATAAGTATAATTTTCATTTGTAATAATATTAAAATCTAAGAAAATATTATTACTTGCATTAATCTGTCTCATCAAAGTATATGCTGCATTTCCAACTTTTCTTTCAATATTAATTAATTCTGTGCTAAAATCATTATTCGTCCAATTCAACTGAATCACACCAACTGAAGCATTATAACTTCCGGTAAGATTTGTGGGTGGTAACAAAACGCCAGACATAAGTTTTACCGTTATTGTATTACTTTGTGCTGAATCAGAATTACTATATGATTTAATTCTATACTGATAAGTTGATCCTACAACTAAACCATTAGCTGAATCCTTAAAAGAAATTGTATTCTGAGTTAGAATTGCAATGCGTTTAAACGGAATATTTAATAAGCTTCTTTCAACTACAAAATAATTTTCATTTGTGCTGTTATCTTGCCAACTTAATTGTATAGTTGATGAGCCAGTTATATTTGCGACCAGATTTGTTGGTGGATATAAATTTCCTGATGTGATTATTCCCGAAGTATTAACTTCATCACTAAATGTTGATGTTCCGGAACTTTTTACACCTCTAATTTTAAAGAAATATATTTTTGTCGTATCTAAGTTGTAAACATTTACATTAAAAGAATTTCCACTTAGTTCTTGAGACAAAGAATAGTTTCCATTAAAATCATCTTTTCTCCATAGCTCATACTTCTCAACATAACGTGATGAATCCTTCCAGCTAATATTACAAATACCACTAGTCAAATTAACCAGAGAAATATTATAAGGCTTAAATGGAATTCTCGTATCGCCAGTAACACTAATTTGTTTTACTACATTACTTTTGGATGAAGTTCCATTATTATCATAATAGATTAAATAAATACTAAGTTGTTTACCAACAAATGTTGAATCTAAACTAAGTGTAATTTGTGGCGCAGTTCCATCATTGTTTGGTGGAATGTTTTTTGTAAAAACATCGTTAACATATAACTCAATAAATTTTATTGAATATGGCTGAACTAAAGAATAAATGATGTTATGCCGTCCATCCATCAGAGCACCATTATCTTGAGGGGAAAGAATTTTAATTTTTAAATTTGGATCGTTTGCTGTTGAATCAGGATCAGTGGTAAGATCAGCACAAGACTGAAATAGGATTAATAAAATAAAACTTAAATAAATAATTGCTCGCCCTGATTTTACGAAATGTGTTTTCATATATAAAGTTGTTTAGATAATCTAACTTATTCCTTGTTAAAAGTTACAAGAAATTTCCTGGTCGTGTTAGGAAGAATCTTCTCTAAGTTTATAAAGGATACTTTGGCATCGGGCTCATTATTAATATCAAAGTAAATATCACCTGATGAAATTGAGATGCTGTTTGAAGAAAGAGTACGGCCATAGTTTAAATAAATCTCCACATCATTTACTTCATACGCATTATTATTGTTAACTGTAAACTCAACTACTTTATCAGATTCAGAAATAGTTTTTACATTTAATTTATTTTTTGTCATCCACCATTTTTTAACTTTATCAATTGAGGTAAATCTAAACTTCTCTTTTTCAAATTGGTTTAAAGTTG
>Ga0154020_10004688_pt1 | contig 16258 bp, 11 predicted proteins | sample Klosneuvirus_201_FD_109709 | JGI IMG/M metagenome (GOLD analysis project Ga0154020, IMG submission 109709) | Active sludge microbial communities from wastewater, Klosterneuburg, Austria - Klosneuvirus_20160825_MG | ecosystem: Engineered > WWTP > Aerobic digester > Activated sludge | place...
CCGGAAACATTGTGATTGAGCCGCCTCACTGGCATTATCTAAGGAACCGGCTTTCTTGATTGCACTTGTTATTTGCAAATGCTGGCTTTGAACTCCCGAATCGAAAGACTCCTCACAAGAGAACTCCCTTCGCCTGTTCCCAAGCCGCAATTAGTTTTTCCATTTACACATACTTATTGGAGAGCCCATGTCCAAGAAGAAACTAAGAAACCGCAGAATTGTTGAGACGCTCGATCTCGAACGATTGGAGCAACCCTCAACATTATTGAACTTACGAGTTCCGCTGACGACATGGCTGGGTCCATGACGGGTCGCCTGAAGTTGTTTATACGCTCACAATTGACGGTATAAGTGGGCTAACCTTATCGCTATTTATCGGCATTGGGGAAAAATCTATGAAATTTCTTGCTTGTTGTGTGAATGAAACTATCGGCCGTAGATGCTTCGCTGCTTTTCGTCGTTGGGGGGCGGTCATCGGGAACTCCCTAAAAGGCTTGGTACAAGCGTTCTCTTCGATGGTCAATCGACGGTTGGTGTCCGCGCTGTTGATCGTTAGTATCTTGTCGTTATCGACTCCAAGTGCACCAAAGGAATTTTCAGGGGCCGTTCGTGGTGGCTACCAATATTTGGCGTTCTATAGTGCTACTAGCGGTCTTGTCGAGAGGATAATCGACTACGTGTTCCCGGCTAAAACGAAGCAACAGGAAACCTAGGAATCGCGTGATTCTCAGGTCGTCCGATTCGGGGCCTCCTTCCCAGAAACGGCATCTACAGGATCTTTCGTTCAGGTTGACGCGATTCCATATGACGCTAACGATATTCCGGTTTCAGGTGTCAGGCTCATGTGGGAGATTGAAACTCCTGAAGGCAGGGTCGAGTCGGAGCCTATTGGGATTTTGACTCTGAAGAGTGTCGGACAATATAACCTGCGTGTTGAAGGCGCGAGTAAGAGCCAAGGCTGGACAATCGACGTGGTCGAACAGCAAGTAACGGAAAGCACTATAATCAAGAAAGAGGATAATTCTCCAAGTCAACAGAACCTTCTTCCATTTGAAGACTGGAACCCGGATAACATAGTATTTGCTGGCCATCCGAGAAACCAGCGTGGTGAAACACCAGGCAAACCAAAAGAAAATAGTAACTTCAGTATTGCGGCGCCGGTTATCTCGGTTCCGGGCCGAGCCGGGCTGGATTTGAATCTTAGCTTAAGCTACAATTCGCGGGTTTGGACCAAAATGGGTGGCGACATTTCCTATGATATGGACAAGGATCCAGTTGCTCCGGGATGGGGAATTGGGTTTGGAAAGCTGATTCATTTTGCCGGAGGAGGTATCGTTCAGTTCGACGGAAGTGGTTCTAAGAAGTTCTTTGCGGGCAGCGTCAAAATTGAGTCGAACAGAAAAATCTTCGAAGGGCAAAGCAATGACGGTTCGTTTATAAAAGCCCGAAGCGTTTTGAACGGAAGCGTGATTAATGGCCAGACTTGCTACAACGCGGCTAATGCAACTTATCTGAAATATCCCGACGGATCAACTATCGGATATACAGCGTGGTATGCTACGGGCGGCTGTATAACTGAGGGAAGCCCGATAACAATGGTTCCTACTTCTGTCGTCGATAAGCACGGCAACGTGATGAACATTTTCTACCATGCTCCTCAGGACGGAAGGTTTATCAATTACATCAAGGATACGTTGGGACGGATTTATACTTTTAACTACACCCAAATCGGCGGCAAACATTATCTAACAAGTATAACCGCACCGGGCCTTCCCGATCCCAATACAAGCGTAGTCACTGAAAGAACATTCGTCCGGCTTAATTACAAGGATCACACTCTTGCGTACAATTTTGATGGCCTCAATCCCAAGGTCCGAGATGACAATAACTCGATAAAAGTATTATCTGCGATTTACTATCCGTCAACAAACACGGGGTATTGGTTTGGAGATTCCGATTCGTATTCTCCTTACGGAATGATTCGTAAGGTTGAAGAGCAGAGAGGCATGAGTTTTAATTCCTCGACTGGAAGTATCGCTCCAAGTCCCATTGTTTCGCGTTGCCGCGTCTATTCGTATCCGGAGAACACAACGGCATCTATACCCGACGTTCCAGAATACACGACTGTTACCGAGACTTGGGACGGGATGCCTAACCCTTCATCTCCAGCCATCACAACCTACGCCGTCGATTGGGATGCAAATCCGAGGACAACAACCATTACGCTGCCGTATCAGGCGGGTAAAACCACCGAATATTCGTTCAACAAAACTTATTCGAGCAGCGAGGCGGAAAAGGCGAAAGACGGGATAACCTACAAGACCGAGTATCGGGATCGGGACAATGTCTTGCGATCAATCGATGAGGTGGATTGGGGGACTGGTACGCTTTCGTTCTCGGCTCACAACAATACAGCGACGTATAACTTAACGACGCCGCGCCCAATGTCAGTGACGCACTCCGAGATAGAAAATAACGTCGCTCTGACGAAAAAATCCATATTCGACGTTTACGGACCCTTTAACCGTGTTCTGGAAATGCATGAAGTCGGATTTAACAATGAAACACTGCGCAAAACCGTAACGCAATACACCGATAAAAACGACGGGTCATTAACGGAAAACGAGTGGGCCTCTCTACCGCGTTTAATTAACCTGAAGACCACGGAGGATGTGTTTGACGGCGCAAACAATAGGATTGACCACACGCAGCTAAGATACGACGTGGCTCCAATTTTCAAAATTAATAATGTAATCCAGAATTATGGGGCATTTTGTCAGGGATCACCGTGTCCGGCTGAGTTCATGGCAGAACGTGGGAATCTTTCCAACATAATAAAGTACAATGTAGTCACAAATACAACCCTTGACGGACTAAATATTGATGGTCGTACGTACGATTCGGTCGGAAATGTTGTCAACTACAGCCCCTCGGCAATAGGAATGGATATGACATTTACCACTTACGCGTCCGCGACGGGATTTGCCTACCCCGAAATGGTAATGCAAGGAAGTGGTAACGTTCCAAACTCCCAAATTACAACAAGTGCGACGTACAATTATAATACAGGTCTTCCGCTAACAGTTACGGATGCGAACCAAAAAACAGCGTCGTCCGAGTACGATTCATCGAATTGGAGATTGAAGAAAAGTGTTTCTCCAACAGGGGCCTACGCGGTAGAAGACTATGATGATTTGAATCGCGCGTACACGCAAACGGGTTATTCGAGCGGCGGAGAGGTGGTCGGAAAACAGATAACCCGAGTGAATGGTTTGAGTCTGCCTTATCGTCAGGAATCCCTATCGCGAACCAACCAAGATGGAACCGAGACTTTTGATGTTGTCGAAACAGAATATGATGACCAAGGTCGAACCAAAAGGACTTCTAATCCGTTCAAAAGTAACGAGAACTCTCACGGGGTCTATTGGTCAGAGATTTTTTATGATTCGATTGGCCGAGTCGAGAAATCAAGGAGTCCTGACGGAAGCGAGAAGAATAATTATTACGATGAAGTGATGCGTCCCAGTGTTGCAACCCTAGGTCTTGGCCACACTTTTCGCATAAAAGATCCGACAGGTCGCGAGAAATGGCACCGAACGGATGCTGATGGTAACGTGGCTGAAGTTGTTGAGCCAAATCCTGACGGTGACGGCTCCGTTTCGACAAACGGCCTATTAACCAAATATTCCTTTGACAGGTTGGGACAGTTAGTTCGGACTGAACAGGGAGTCCAAGAACGCAAATTCCGATACGATTCCATGGGGAGGATTACCGCTCAAAAGATGGCGGAAACAAACTCCAGTCTGGATGTAAATGGCACGTTTGTGGGGGCTCAAACCGGGCTATGGTCTGATGTGTTTACTTACGATGAAATGTCTAACGTAAAAACATCGACAGACGCTCGTGGTGTAAAAACCACCTACTCCTACCAAAATCCCGCAATCCCAGAACTTATCATCGATCCGCTTAACCGCTTGTTCTCAGTTACCTACGAAACTAATGGGGCTGCGAATGTTCTGCCAAGTCCAAGTGTCAAGTTTGAATACCAACCGACCGGGAACGTTTCTCAGGTCACTGGCATATATACTGAAACTGCAGTTGGAGGAAATCCGCAGAGGGTGGTAACAAATAATTTCCTCTATGACTTGTTCGGCCGGATAACGGAAAAGAAAACGACGTTGGCAAGTCGTCCGGATTTTCCCATGGCGACCAATTACGTTTACGACTCGTTGAATCGAGTCACAGACGAATACTATCCGGCTCAGTATGGAATGGGAAATAGTCCCCGGAAGAATATTAACCACACGTTCGATCAAGTGGGACGACGAAGCAGCTTAAAGGTGGATAATGTGAATTATGCATCGAGTTTTGTTTACAACAATCTCGATCAGGTAACTTCCGTCAAAATCGGACCAGCTGGAGCGAACCAGATAACAGAACAGTACGACTACAATTTGCAGTCCGGAAACCTACAGAACCAAAAGGTTTTGCGAGGAAGTGCTACTCTTCTGGACCTTTCATACCAATATCAGCAATGCTCTTGTTCAACAGGCGGAAGTGGACAGATAACCGGTATTACTGACAATCTTAACCGGAATAAAGATCGGCTGTATGAATACGACAAGCTCTCTCGACTCAAAAAAGTTACGGGTGGCCTAAATCAAACCTGGTCGCAGGGATACACTTATGATCGGTTCGGAAACAGACTATCTGTTACAGCATTGGGTTTTGAGGCTCTTCGTGTACAAGATCAGGCAACAAGCAACAAAAAAGAACGGGACAAAATAATTGACGATGTTGTTCCGAAATCCTCGTTGCTGACCAAAGATGTATTGTTAGAGAAAGTAGCTGATCTGAGCATACTTAATAGAGAAACGGAAAACGAATCAAAACCAAGCCCGTTAGATCCCAATAAACAAAGTGAGCAAACTTCCACCAGTGTGAATTTGACTACACCGGGCACGCCGTTTGATTTTGACGGTGATAGTAAAGCCGATTATTCGACTTGGAATAGATCGGTCAGTTCGGTTCCAGTAGGAACATGGACTATAAAAAACAGTCAGACAGGACAGAACAGCTCAACCCAACTTGGTGCAAGTGGCAATCAGATCGCACCGGCTGATTACGATGGCGACGGGAAAACCGATATAGCAATTTGGAATCCGAACAATGGTCTTTGGACTATCAAGAAGAGTTCGGACGGCAGTACCTTTACGCGAAGTTTCGGTCAAAAAGGAGATGCGATCGTTCCGGCTGATTACGACGGTGATGGAAAAGCCGATGTTGCCGTTTGGCGCCCTTCGTCCGGAGAATGGTATATCACAAGAAGTTCTGACAACAGTTGGTACGTAGTGACTTTTGGGGGACAGCAGTTTGGTGATGTTCCAATCGTCGGTGATTACGATGGGGATGGCAGCGCCGATATTACTGTATGGAGGCCAACGGGCGGCACTTGGTACGTATATATTTTGACGAGTGCGACCAATCAGGTACTCCAATTCCAGTGGGGTATTCCCGGCGACGTGCCGGTGGCATCGGACTATGACGGCGATCACAAAACCGATCTGGCTGTCTGGCGGCCCTCGACCGGTGTTTGGTATGTTCTGCCGAGTACGACGTGGCAGTATTACGCCGTTACATTTGGCGGGCTCCAATTTGGGGACATACCGGTTTCGGCTGACTACGACGGTGACGGAAAAGAAGATATAGCAGTTTACCGGCCTTCGACTGGTGTTTGGTACATAACGCAAAGTTCGAACGGACAGGTTACTTCGTCACAGTATGGAACGAGCAACGACATTGCTGTGCCATCGGCGTATCGAAGACGAAGCAGTGCTCCGAATAATCAGAATAAGGAAATCCCGCGTGACGGACATGCAACGCTTGCGTTTGATGCGACTTCAAACCGGATAACTACCACCGGTTTTGAATACGATCTGGCCGGAAATCAAACTCGCGCGATGCAAAAAGACGGCTCGGCGTTACGATTCCAATACGACGCTGCCGGACGCATGGTAAAAGTGAAGGCGGATAACGGAACGACCATAGCGACATACACCTACGGGATTGGACGTGAGCGGGTTGTCTCACAAGATGGCGATGAGAACTCGACAAATCTGACCTATTACGCCGTAGAGGGTGGATCGGTCATAAGCGAATACTCCGAAGGTGCGGGACAGGTTTTGACGTGGGTCAAGAACTATATCTATCTCGGAGGCTCTTTGCTTGCGACCCAAACCAAAAACGGAAGCGGTGAAACTGTCCAGTTTAACCACGCTGATCAACTCGGAACCCGGATAGTCACCGATCCGGGTACGGGAACTTCGTTTGAGCAGAACACATTGCCATTTGGAACCTCGCTCGACAGCGAATCTACAGGCTCAACAAATCGTAGATTCACGACTTACGACCGAAGTGCTTCGACTGGATTGGATTACGCTAACAATAGGTACTACGATTCGCAGCAGGGCCGGTTCGCAACTGTCGATCCAATCAAGATGGGTTCTGTTAAGATACTTAGTCCTCAGACCTTGAATCTTTATGCCTATGTTACTAACGATCCGATCAACAAAGTTGATCCAAGTGGTTTGGACGGGACTCCACCGCGATATTCGACTATTTATACTACCTTTCCAACTTTAGGCGGGCATTCCGGTGGAACCGGTACAAGCATTCCGAACTGGCTGGGAAGTTTTCTTACGGGGATCTTAGGAAATCTTTTCGGCGGCGGCCACAGCTATGCAGGGACGTTTGGAACTCCGACCTATTTTTGGCAACTTGACACGGCAACCGCAACCCTTTCCGCTCCGCCGCCCCTTCCAGGAGCAGGAACTACTGCCAATGTGTCCGCGCCACCAACACTATTTGGCCCTTGCGACATACCAATACTCAAGAAACTTTCGGTAGTCAATTGGACCGGGGATGGAGCTGGGGCGAACAATCCTTATGTTGCGGCCACTATGTACGACGACTTAATTTCTGCGCTGACGGAAATTTCGATGGGCGGAATTTGGCTGGGTATAAATGAAGCTTACCGTCCGTTTTCGGTCCAGCAAGACTATTGGAACAAACAACAGGAGAATGAGGCGGCTGTAGCTCGCCGAAAGCCGAAACCCTACCGAAATATATTAGCGGCCGCGTTCCCCGGAACAAGCAATCACGGCGGCGGAACCGCACTTGATATTGACACAACATACTTACCTAAGGTTCTGACGCAAGGGCCGGGAAAGGGGAAAACTGTCAAACAAATATTGGAGAAGTACGGTTTTAGCCGACCTGCAAGTACCATGGCAAGGAAGGATTACCCTCACTGGCAACATAAGAGTGCGTCGGCAAACTCTGTCGAAGCAAATAGGGTGGCCAGAGAATATTATGAGAATTGTCTGTAACAAATAATTGAGTTGACAAGTTAATTACGTTTCGAAGGGGAGATTATGTTCAAATTTGATTTTGGAAAGATAGTTTGTTCGATGGCTCTGTTAGTTGCTTGCTCTGCCGGATGTCAGGTGCTCGATCATCCGGAAGCAGCAACTTCATCGAATCTCGCAACAACTCCGCCTTTCGCGCCAGTGGATCAATTCAAGTGGATCGAAATTCCTACTTCGTTTCAACTATTTGCGTTTGCTTCGTCCGATGGCAGAATCGTCGCAATCGGTCAAAAAGGCATGGTTGAAATCGGTGAAGATGGGAGTTTGACAAATCAAACATCATTCAGAATTACAGATGCTTTTCGATCGGTCGATGGCGGTCTGACCAGGAAAGCAGATGACGCAAAGGTATTTGATTTGGACGATCTGTGTTTCCCGTTGAACGCGAAAGTCCTTTCTGACTCAATAGCGGTTTATGCTAACTGCGAGAACACGACGCAAGTGTGGAATATCTCCGTCGGAAGCGAGTATTCGAATCTGACATTGACCGACTTTATTTACCCTGACAACAAATTCCCAAGAACCACTTTATGGGGACCTACCCGAATGACCACTACTTCTGACCGGTCGGTGTTTCCGTCCTTCTTAAGACCTGGGCCGGCTCTTTTGGGTTCTAAAGAAAAGGAATCCCGATTCGAGATTTTATGGCAGGGAAAATGGGAGGATGGCGGGATCGCCGCCGTCGATTTTGTTGGCAGAAATGGATGGATGCTATTAAGCGGAGGAAAGCTTTTACGTTCGATGGACAACGGCGGCAACTGGGTCGACTACTCCAACATTCCTGATGACGCACAATTCAAGGTCATGAACATGAAAATGATGAATGAATCAGTCGGGTTTATCGTCGGTGGAGAAGGGCTGATCCTTCGTACGGAAGATAGCGGAAAAACTTGGACCAAAGAATCCAGCGGCGTAGATAAAGCGCTTCAGCGGATCACCTATGGTTCTTCGATCGCCGCTTTCGGCCCTAACGAGATAATCGTCATACGCAACCGTGATGATCCGAAATGGAAGAAGATTGAGTTTAAGCCTCGCGCGGTGATTTTCGACATGACATTTAGAGGCAAAAAGCTCTATCTCTTAGCCGACGGAAAATTATTTTATAGCGATATATCAGACCCTGGATAAAACAAGGGTCATTTAAGAATTTTGTTCGGTAATCGAGCTCCGAAGTTCTGGGTAAATAGCTCCATTCTTTTGTACTCCTTATCAATATGTATTTGGAAAATTGCTGACTGAGAGTAGATCAATAGCATAATTCCTCAATGGTCAACGCAAAAGCACGCACGGAAAGTAGAGAAATCCGTGCGTGCTTTTGCGTTGACGTCTCTACCGGCTCGGCAACATCGATCCAGCTAATCGAGACTTTAATGGCTTGCCTACCCCTTACTCTCGAACCGTAGGTTTTACGGAGCGGCGGCGGGGCGGCGGTGGAATAATGCAAATAAAAAAGAGGGGCAGCCACCGCGATTCTTCCAACAAAAGAATACGGTCGATGGTCGCGTTCTCTCGCAACAAAGGTCGATGCGAGGAGCATCACGACGAGCTATGCGTATGACCGTTTGAATCGCGTCATGCAGCGTTCGTAAGCGATGCCTGATCCTCCTCCAAGTCTTTCGCAATATCAGAACACGCCCACGGTGAACTACTACTTCGACATTCTACGTGGGGGCAATCACGATCGTTCCTGAAGTCATAAAGACGTTTTCTCGAGGCATCGGATTAGGATCGGTGTTGACAGAGTTTTATCCAGTGAAAAAATTGCCGGGTTAGTTAGTTCGTCAAAGAGCGAAACCTACTCTGGTTTCGCACTCGATATTGAATTCGCCGAGAACTCCGATTTGACTAAGAATGCCCTGCACTGCCTTCCTGAGGATGTTCGATTCATGACGACTGCCGCTCACGTCAGTCAACTTTCGCAAATTTAGATCCATGCTAAATAGACTCAAGATATCACTCATTCTGGCGCCGCTCGCGTTATTGATGCTGGTGGGCGTGTAAATCTATTCCATTTGGTCCGAGGAACGAGAGCGACGTGCTGAAATTCCCTTTGATGCGACTAAAGTAATGAATATAGATCTACTAAAATTTCATCAGAAGCGGGGATCATTCCCTGAAAAGTTAGAAGAACTCGAAGGTGTAGTCTGGGAGAAGAAGGAAAGAAATTACGTGTCGCATGGCCGTTAGATGATCCACCGAAATTACTTCTACCTGTATTCAAAGATCAATCCCCATCGATTTACTCTGTGGGCCATACCAATTGGCAAAGTACGCGATGAAGTATCCACAGTCTTTCTCGTCGGAACTCCTAGTTCGGATCGAGCGTGGAAAGGCCCGGCATTGCTAATTCCGGATATTGAGAAACTGTCGCAGGCCCCTTCCTCAAACAAACTAAACATGTTGGGTCTTGTCGAGCAACCGAATGCCCCAAGGGAGTCGAAATCCAAGTGAGAACATTAGGGGAATCATTTCAGAATGCGTTCCGTTGCTACCCGACGGGTTGTAAGTTCGAGTCTTACCTGCGTACGCTCCCCACGGACCCAATTGAACATGTCGAATCGCGGGCCGCAATAGATTCGTACGTTGAACAGTCGCGATTGAAGATGAAGATTAGGGATTCTTGGACACACGCTTCCGATTTTTCTGATAGCTCGGTCGCTTATATACAGGTAATCCGAATATTTGCTCCTCGAGCTTTTGGAATTGAATCCTTCTATATTCGCCTTTTTCAATATAGCCGAATCTCTCAAAACGCTTTACGAGAAACGCGTAGCTGACCACCGCTCCACATGAGCGCTTGAACCTAACAATGGTTTCCGGCGTAAAGGAATCCTTGGTGATGCCTAGGTCGGCTATATGCGCGAGCATTTCGGTGTCAGGATAAATAAACGCTGCGGCAAAGACCTCGGCTCCGATCTCGACGACCTCATTTTCATTGTACTGGCCACATTCATAGCGGCCTTCGAGAATACTTTCGTGATCTACGTAATGATGCTTAAGCTCATGCATTAGAGCGAAAAGCTTTGGCTCGCGAGGGAGGCTGCGTTTTACAGCGACCGATGGTTCGCCGTCCGCGAAATAACAGGCCTTTATCTTATTCCCTTTAACATCCCAGTAGTCGATCGTTACCCCCTCGGCTTTGTAGATCCGCCTAACGACATTCAGATTGATCTTGCTGGTTTCGATGTTGTATTGCTCGCGTTTTTCCTGAGCAAGCAGCTTCATCTGCTGATAGTAGGGGGAATTACCAGTAGCCATGTTTATTTTTTTCTTTTTGCTGATTTTAGTGCCTGACGAGCTTTTCGAAACTGGGCATACTCGGTGAGTTCATCAATGTCTTTTTGACCGAGTTCACCAAGTGCACTCATAAGGGCCGCCAGCCGTGTAGTTTCCATCGCAGGAAAAAATACGGAGATGTTAACACCGAAGAACTTAGCTAATTTGTGCAGGTCCATAGCAGATGGTTTATAGGTTGCACTCTCCCAGCGAGAAATCGTGTTGGCGGTGGTTTTCATTTCTTTAGCAAGATCTTCCTGGCTAAGACCTTTACCGCCGTACTTCCCGCGCAGCTCTTTTATTCGCTGGCCGATATTTTCGTACAAGTCGCTCATGGTATCCTGTAACAGGAAGTTAACTTCCTTTATGCGTTGACGTGATGTACTCTCTACTGTAGTATTAATTTATCCTTTAACAGGATACAGCATAACGGTTCTGAGCGTCAACAAATTATGAATAAAATAACAACTTCAGGAAAATACGCTAGCGATTTGGCCCCGGGGATTTTAGACGAGCGAAAACTTCCGGACGCATCTTTCGATCGCGTCTGGGATTCAATCATTCTTGATAAAGAGTTAAAAGACCGCCTGCTTTGCCAGGCGATATTAAATTTTACAATTCGTAAAAACGTCGGGAGAGAGGTGATTCCGATGCACGGCGTGATTTTGCTCGTCGGACAGCCGGGAACAGGCAAGAGCTCGCTGGCCCGCGGACTAGCTTCCCAGGTTGCAAAGCATTTGAGTTCCGGCCCGACTTTTCTCGAAGTTGAACCGCACGGGTTGACGAGTTCGGCCATGGGTAAGACACAGCGGGCTGTAACCGAACTGCTGGGGTCGACTATCTCGGAATATGCCGAACAGGGTCCGGTAATCGTTCTGTTGGACGAGGTCGAAACTCTCGCAACTGACCGAAAGAAGCTCAGTATGGACGCAAATCCCATTGACGTACATCGTGCCACCGACGCCGTTCTCGCCCAACTCGATCATCTTGCCGACCGATATGACAATCTGCTCTTTATAGCTACCAGCAACTTTGAAGGAGCGGTCGATGAGGCTTTCATCTCCAGATCTGATCTTGTGCTTCAAATTCCGATGCCAAATGCCGACGCCCGTAAATCGATATTAGAAGACACGATCACGGGACTCGCCAGAAAATACCCTTCGGTAAAACAAATACTGCATGATCCCGATTTTGCAAGATTAGTAGTTGCAACCGACGGCATTGACGGCCGGCAGCTGCGTAAATTGGTGGCTACAGCTTGTTCGTTTAGACGTGAGACGGCCGTGGATCCGAGTAAGTTAACCGCAGCTGACATACTACGCGCCGCGAAACTCGACCGGGACGGAGGACTCGCCGCGAAAGGGAAAGGAGCTTAATTATGTCAACAATCGCGAGAAGAGTTGCTGCCTCACCCGTAAGAACTGCGTCCGAGGCGTGGCGATTCATCACCGAGCTTTTATCGAAGCCGGATAGTAGTGGACGTGCTGAGTTAGTAGCCGTTACCGGGATTGCTTGTTCGCTTATAGCTGATGAGTGTTTTAAGGGTGCTCCGGCCGTTGTAACCGACAGCGGTCCGCAGGTGCGCGTTTACTGTGTCTACGTTGAGGACGCGATCGACGGGACCAATGTCAATGAAAACGCTCTTAGTTTCGATGCAACCGAGGGCGATTGGAAAATGTCGCTTCCGTGTAGGGAAGAGGATCTGGACTGGGTGGCGGCCAGCCTTAAGAAAAAGTCGAGCCGGATCACGGCCCGCGACATGGATGGCGACGGCGGTGTAACCGACGATCGGGCTGCGTTTTTGAACCAGGTCGAGGTTAACGTGGAGGGATTTTTGAACTCATGAGTACGCAGGTAGCCGTAAATACACATTCACATTCCGTAACGTATGTGACCGACAAGCTTCTTGGATCGGTAAAAGAGATCGTCCGCTTAAGCGGGCTCGATCCGGATAAGCTCGGTGACGACTGGGAAGTGCTTGAGCGCGGTATTCTGACCTGGTTGAATGACGAACACCTTGAGGTCGTTCACCTTGAGGTCTACCACGCGACCACGGATAAGCTGGTCGGTCGGTGGGATTTTGATATTTTCTACAACTATTCTTCCGGTGACGGCTCCTTTTGGCAGGATCCGGATGACATCAAATACCATATCAGGAAACAAAATCTTGATCCGGCCAATTGTAGTTACCGGGTTGTAACGACCACGACACCGGGTCGCCGCTACGTGAGCGGCTGGTCTGGTACGTCGCTGCGGTCCACAGATGGTTTTGTGAGGCAGGGCATAGGCACAACGATCAATGGCGGAGGTCTGTCTGCGGGGGCTGGGTATTGGAGAAAGAAATAATATGATCACAGTTCAAGAGGCATTTAAGAAATTTCGAAGCAGGTTGGAACTCAACGACCGCGAACAAAACGACGCTTCGAGACGACAAAAGGATATTCGCCGCGTAATGAAGGATGCGTTTTCGATTGATCGCGATTTCCTTACGGGCTCATACGCCCGACACACTAAAACCAAGCCGTTGAAAGACGTAGATATTTTTTGCGTGCTGGGAGACAGTGAACGGCATTACCGCAAGGAAAGCCCTTCGGTATTGCTCGCAGATGTCGAAAAAGAGCTTGCAAAGGAATACGGTGCGGGAAATGTAACTCAGCAAAGGCGGTCGGTTTGCGTTGATTTTGGAATCCGGGTAGATGAAGAAGGCGGAACGGATGATAAGGTGATGAGTTTTGACGTGGTGCCGGCTTTTGACGAGGTCGAACATTATGAAATTCCGGACACCGCGACAACGTCCGGATGGACAAAAACGGACCCCGAGATCCATGCTGAACGTGCCGTCCAGGCACAGCAGGCCTACAACCGAGAGTGGAAGGGATTGGTCCGGATGATGAAATCCTGGAATCGCGAAATGGGTAAGCCAATAAAGCCGTCTTTCCTGATCGAGGTAATGGCCCTAGAAGTTTTGTTCCCGCCATTCGGCGGCACTTATTCGAGGGAGATTCAGGCCTTTTTTCACACTCTTGCTGACAGAATATCTGAAACATGGCCGGACCCTGCGGGCCTCGGACCAGATGTGAGCGATCGGATGACGCCTCAAATGTGTGCGGAAGCACGACGCGTGTTACTTGACAGCGAGCAGCGAGCTGCCTTGGCGATCAGGCAAGAACGCGAAGGTCGAAATGGAGAGGCCCTGAAAACCTGGCGAGCACTTTTTGGAAAGCAATTTCCACTTTCATGATCTAAAGATTTTATTATGGGCGAACAAAGCGGAGCACGGATCGGTGGAGACGACTACCAGCATTTATATAGCTGGTATTTGTTGTTAAAGCTACTTTCCGAAGGTAGCGATTATGAATACGCCTACGTCGAGCATCCGAAAGCGGGTGCGGCGGACGATGTGACGTTGCATCCTAAATCAGGGCGGATGATCCCGTCGCAATACATCCAGGTGAAATGGCACGTGTCGGCCGCCGCTCAATACAACTTCGAACTCTTAGCAACGGTAAAGAAACCAAGCACGACTTCGCTGATTCAAAAACTGTTCCAAAGCTGGAAGTTGCTTCAGAAAGACGGTCCAACGGAAATTTGGCTGGTAAGCAATTGGCCTGCCGCAATAGACTTTGGCAAGTTCATACACGAAAACCACGGTTTCATTGACCTTTTTCATAGTTGCAGCAAGCGGTCGAAACCTGGCAAGGCTCGTAGTTTGTGGCAGAAACACGTGAACTCCACAGATGAGGAGATGGCGGAATTCTGCCGCGATCTAAGACTTCGTCTTGGTTTTGTAGGCACGCGCGATCTGGAAGAGATAGTCGATGAACGAATGTCTAACAACGGGTTAATGAGCGGTCCAAAAGCGCGAGCCCTAGCCCTGGCCGCGATACGCAACGTAATTAAGGAAGGGGGGGCAAAGAAAAAGATCACTCGCGAATCGCTAATCGAACTTGTCACCGAAAACGGTCTGTGGGCCGAGGCCAAAGATAATCCAAAAGCCCAACTTGAGATTCACGGCTGGGTAAAACGCAAATTTGATGGGTCGCCTACGGTCGAGCTTGATTGGACCGAGTACATCGACCGTGATACGAGGCGCGTCCCTGATCAGTCTGACTGGCAACAGAAACTTCTGCCTCAGCTGATAGAAGCACGGAAGATTTTTCAGCAGATGGAAGATGGGCATTACATCGATTTTCGCGGAAAGTTGCCCCTCACGACCGTGCTTGCCGTCGGTGCCGCATTTCCCGAAGTTGCCGGTTTTGCATTCCGGGCCGAACAGCCAACGGACAGCGAAATCAACCTTTGGCGATCCGATTCGCCCCCCACTGGCCTTGTTTTTGATCGAACTCGACACGCCGATAACGAAGAAGGGGACGATATTTTAATAGCGTTATCGATTTCTGGTAGTGGTATGCATGATGCAGAAAACTATTTTAAGGAGCGTGGTGATACATTCTCGGCTCTGATCTACGCTGAGCCCGCAACGGGAACGGGAAGTTCCGCAATCCGAAACGCAGGAGATGCCGTCGCACTGGCAAACGATGCGAAAAAGATAATTAGAGAGTTTCGGGAATTGTACCGCGCGAAAAACACCCACCTTATACTTTTTGCTCCGGCGGGGTTTTGTTTGTTTCTTGGCCAAAAACTGAATGCGCTGGGACAAATCGTGGCCTATGAGCGGACCGCAAATGGCAGTTATCAGGTTGCGGTTAAGATTGCTACCGGGTAACGACTAAAGGGTGATGCGGGTGAGCTTGATCGCGGGGTAAGGACGATTGCCGACGCCGTGCGGCGAAATTCCTTTGTCGAGGATTTATCGTCAATTAGTGCAACGACAACCTTGCCGTCGTTTGCCGTCGCTTGTTGTAGAACTAAGACGAGATCCCTATCTTTGATCCCAGAGCGATCCATTACAGATGAATCTTAAAACGAGTCGCATCTACAATCCTACCCGCGATAGTAACGGATTGATCTATCATTACAGTTCGGCCGAAGCTTTTTATCGATCTGCACCAACAAGAACCTGAGATTTGAAAGGCTTGATGCTATGAATTACTCAAGGGAGTTAGAGTGGGGCAAAGATAAACTGGATGAAAAAACGGTTCCCTCGTGATTGGACGACCCATCATTGAAAGCAAGGGAAATGTTAATCAGTGGCATTATCTCGTCGGCTCAAGCAATATCTCCCGGCGGCTACCATTTTGATCGAAATCGTGCGGAGGTTTCGCCCCCGCGTAGGTTCTTTCGTGTTGCAAATTTCTAGTGTTTCGGCCCTGCACAATTTCGCTCAGCTCTTGAGACAATTGTCTGGTTTCCACGCCAACTGAAATATTTCCTCTTTCGCCCAAGTATTCGTTAAGGATCACAGAAGCACGATCCTTGACTAGTCTTGGATCGGCGTTTGAAAGCGACAACGCCAGCAGTTCTGCTTTCATGACGTCTTGCAGTTTTTCCACTACAATCTCGGCTCGCGCTCCCCTTTGTTCCGAAAGGTTTCGAACTGTCGCCTCTAGATGATGCTTCTGCTCCGTCGCTCGCTGATAAACGAAATCTCTTTC
>Ga0154020_10004689_pt1 | contig 16257 bp, 11 predicted proteins | sample Klosneuvirus_201_FD_109709 | JGI IMG/M metagenome (GOLD analysis project Ga0154020, IMG submission 109709) | Active sludge microbial communities from wastewater, Klosterneuburg, Austria - Klosneuvirus_20160825_MG | ecosystem: Engineered > WWTP > Aerobic digester > Activated sludge | place...
TAGTGGTCGAGGATGCGCTGGAGTTCGGCTTCGGGGTTGCGGTACCAGGCGGGGGCGAGCACGCGGTGGACCTGCCAGCCCATGCGTTTGAGGACGCCGGCATGGCCGAGGTCGCGATCGCGGCAGGCGGGGGCGTTGAAGTAGGTGGGGCCATCGCATTCGACGGCGAGCACGAAGCGTTCGGCGTCTTCCGGGTGGCGGATGGCAATATCGACGCGGTAGCCGCCATCGCCAACCTGGGTGACGCACTTGAGGCCCTGCGCTTCGAGGGCCTGGCGGATTGCCTGCTCGAGTGAGCGAGGGGGCGATGCGGCGGTGACGGCGGTGGCGGGCAGGGAGGAGGGGCCGCGTTCGGCGTAATCGAGGTAGTCGCGCAGGCGGAGGGTGCCGGTGGAAGAGGTGCGGGCGGGATCGATATCGGTGGCGCGGATGGAGGAGACGAGTACGGTTTTCCACTTGGCTCGGGTAATGGCCACATTGAGTCGGCGCTCGCCCTTTTCCTGGCCGAGGGGGCCGAAGTTGAGGATCATGCGGCCTTCGGCGTCCTTGCCGTAGCCAACGCTGAGGATCATGACGTCGGATTCATCGCCCTGGACGGTTTCGAGGTTGCGGACGAGGCCGCCTGAATCGAGCCAGAGGCGGATGGCTTCATCGCTGGCGGCGGCGCGTTCGAGCTGTTCGATGACTTCCTGCTGCTGGGCGAGGGACATCGCGGTGATGGCCACCTGTTTCTGGGCGTTGGATGCCTGGAGTTCGGCGCGAAGGACTTCGATGGCGCGGAGGGCCTCGGCGGGGTTGGCGCGGGTGCCGCCGCGGCCGTAGACAGCATCCGGGACGAGCTCGAAGCGAACGCCGGACTCGGGCCGGTTGCCCCAGGCATCGGGGAAGGCGATGAGGCGGCCATCGTAGAAGTGGACGTTGGAGAAGGCGATGAGCGATTCATCGCGGGAGCGGTAGTGGGCGCGGAGCATGGTGGATGGGAGGATGGGAGCGGCTTCATCGAGGATGCTCTCGAAGGTGACTTCATCGGTGGCATCCTCTTCCGCGGCGAGGCCGATCTCCTTGTTGAAGAAGTTGGTCGGTGGCATTTGGCGGGAATCGCCGACGATGATGGCCTGGGGGGCGAGGGAGAGCGCGACGACCATGTCGGGCGTAGGAATCATGCTGGCTTCATCGACGATGACGGCATCGAAGCGGTAGGTGCGGCCATCGCCGTGGCAGAGGTACTGGGCGGCGGCCAGCGGGCTCATGAAGAGGGCGGGTTTGAGGGTCTGGATGGCTTCGCGGGCGGTGCCGAGCATGGTGCGGAGTGCGGGGCGGCGTCTTGCGCGGGCGTACTTCACAAGGGGGGCCATGGCGGCACTGTTGGCACTGCGGGGGCGGCGGGATCGGACTTCGGCCAGGGTGGCCGCGCGCGACCAGCCGATCATCTCGGCATCGATGCGGGCAAAGGATTCGACCAGGCGCTGGTGCTGTTCCGGGGTGATGGCGAGATCGCCATGGATGGCATCGCGCGACCAGGAGGCGAAGATGGAGGCGCGCGTGGCCGGCTCGAGCCGCCCGTGCGTGGTGGGATCGGCGAGGAGGTGAACGGAGGCGGGGCGCATGCCGAGGGGTTCGAGCCTTGCGAGCACGGCGGCGATTTCTGTGACGCTGGGCAGGTGGTCGATCCCGCTGAGGAGGCTCTCGGCCCATGCGGAGAGTTCGGCGGCGGGTGCGGCAAGCGGCGCGGCATCGCCGAAGGCATCGGCGGCGGTGGCGAGGGCCGTGCGGGTGGCAGCCTCGATTTCGCGGAGGGCGCTGGCGCTGGCGGCTTCGTGGTGGTTTTCGAGGTAGCCATCGGCGAGGAAGCGTTTGCGGTTTCCGCGGGCGCCATAGAAGCCGGGGTTCACAAATCGGAAGGGAGAGCCTGCCTTGCGCCGGTAGGCGGCCACGCCATCGAGGCGTCCGGCGAGCGCGGTGACGGCATCGAGGTTGAGCGATGCCGGGCCGGGCATGGCGGGACCGAGGACGGAAGCGGCGGCGCCGGAGAGCCGGGAGGCGGTAGAGGCGAGCTCTTCGAGGGCGGAGCGCAGGCGGCTTTGGCTGGCGGCATCGCAGGAGGTCCAGCGGAGGGACGACCACGGACCGCCCATGAGGGCGAGTTCGGGTGGCTTGAAGGCATCGAGCGCGCGGGCTTCATCGATGACATCGTCGAGCCAGAAACGGCTGAGCCCATCGAGGGGCGGAACATCGGCGATTTCGCGGCTGGAGGGGGCGAGGAGTGCGGCGGTGCCGAGGACATCGTAGGCGGAGGTCCAGCCTCCCTCGCCGAGGGGGCGGGAGATGGCAGCGGCGTAGGCGTTGAGGCGCTGGCGGATCTCGCCGTAGCGCTGGGGAAGGGCAGCATCCGGGGGCGGGAGCGGGGAGCCGGCGTCGAGGGTATCGATGATCTCTTTGATGACCATGGCCTTGGCATCGGCGCGGTTGCTGGCGCCGGCGTTGGCGGCCAGGTGGAGGCAGGCTTCGGCGAGGCCGGCCTTGGCCAGGTTTTCGAGGACGACTTCGCGGGCAACCCGTTTTTCGGCGACGAAAAGGATGCGCTTGCCCTGGGCGAGGAGTTCAGCGGTGATGTTGGTGATGGTCTGGCTCTTGCCGGTACCGGGGGGACCTTCGATGACGAAGCTCTGGCCGGACGCGGCCATACCGACGGCCTGGAGCTGGTAGGCATCGGCATCGACGACAAGGCGGAGTGAGCCCGGGGGGTAGCTGGCATCGGTGCCAGGCAGGGAGCCCTCACCGGGGGTTTCGGGGATGGCGGGAGGTTCGCCGCTGGCTATGGCGTTGAGCAGGGGGTGGACGGCCAGCCGGTGCAGCGAACGATCGACTTCTTCGACCATGGCAAGCTTGGCGAAGGCGAAGAGATCGACCACCGGGCCGTCTTCTTCGACGAGCCAGCCATCCTGGTTCGCGACGGCTTTGCGGACGGCATCGAGGTAGAGCGCGAGGGAAGCGGTGAGCGGCTCGCCTTCCGCATCTTCGAGGACGGGGAGGCGGATGCCGTACTGGGCGAGGAGCAGGTAGGCGAGCGAGGGGTTGACCTCCGGGGGATCATCGGCTGCGGCCTGGAGGAAGAGTTCGCGCTGCTGGCGGTTGAGGGTGAGATCGACGGGGATGAGCACGAGGGGGGAGCGGAGCTGGTGGCCTTCGTTATCGCGCCAGCTGAGCCAGCCGAGGGCGGCGAAGAGCACCTGGATGCCCTGTTCGCGGTCGGCGAGGCGGGCACGTTCGATCAGGCGGGCAGCGGAGGCGAAGGCCGCGGTGGAGCGTTCATCCTCGGATGGGCGGGCGGCATCGGGTGCGAAGTTGCGCGGCGTGAGGGAGATGCCGCCTTCGGCCGCGAGGAGGGTATCCCAGAGATCGGCGGGGAGTGCGGGAACCGTAAGGGTGGCACGGGTGGGGCGGTGGTTGATGGCGCGATTGCGCCGGGTGACATCGAGCAGCTCGCGCTTCCAGCGTTCGGCGCGCTGGCGGAAGGCATCGGGAACCGGCGGGAAATCGAGGGCTTCCCGCTCAGCCGAGGCTGTGGCGCCGAAGTTGACGATCGGGTCATCGGCCACGGAAAGGATTATAGGCGGCGGATGGCGAGGCAGGCGCGGGCGCAGCCCGGCGGGCATGCAGGACGGCTATACTGGCGCCCTGCGGCCCCGGGGAATCCCGGGCGGAAAAGGGGCATTGAGATGACTGGTCTTATCGTTATCGGGTTCCTTGCGGTGCTGGCGCTGATCGTGTTGTTCTCGGCGTTCTTCACGGTGGAGCAGCAGACGGCGGCATTGATCGAGCGCTTCGGGAAGTTCCAGCGGGTGGCCCGTTCGGGCCTGAATTTCAAGGTGCCGATCATCGACCGGGTGGCGGGACGGATCAACCTGCGGGTGCAGCAGCTGGATGTGAGCGTGGAGACGAAGACGCTGGACAACGTCTTCGTGCATACGGTGGTTGCGGTGCAGTACATGGTCATTTCGGAGCGGGTATACGACGCGTTTTACCGGCTGGACCAGCCGACGGTGCAGATCACCGCGTACGTATTCGACACGGTGAGGGCGCGGGTGCCGAAGATGGAGCTGGACGACGTGTTCGAGCGGAAGGACGAGGTCGCGATGGCGGTGAAGAACGAACTGGCGGGCGAGATGGGCGAGTTCGGCTACCAGATCGTGCAGGCGCTGGTGACGGACATCGATCCGGATAAGAAGGTGAAGGAATCGATGAATGAGATCAACGCGGCGAAGCGGCTGCGCGAGGCGGCGCAGGAACGCGGCGAAGCGGACAAGATCCTGAAGGTGAAGGCGGCCGAGGCGGAGGCGGAGAGCAAGGCGCTCCAGGGGCAGGGCATCGCGAACCAGCGGCGTGCGATCATCGATGGGCTGAGGGAATCCGTGGACCAGTTCGCGCAGAGCATTTCGGGGACGACGCCGGAGAGCATTATGCAGCTGGTACTGATGACGCAGCACTACGACACGGTGAAGGAGATCGGGGCGTCATCGCGGGCGAACACGATCTTCGTGCCGTATTCGCCGGGGGGGATGGCTGACCTGGCGGCGCAGATGCGGGATGCGCTTATCGGCGCGAACGCGGCAACGCAGAGCGTGGACCTGGATGCATCGCGGGAACCGTAGCTAGCGGGGCCGGCGCTCGGCGGAGGGCACTTCGCCCTGCCAGCCGGCATCGCGGAGGATGCGTTCGATGAGGGCCGTCTTTCCCTCCTGATAGGCGGCCCGGTCCTGGCCGTGGGCGGCGGCAAGACGGAGCTTCAGCTCGCCGTAGGCGTCGCGGTCAGCGGGGCTGGCGCGCAGACGGTCACGGAAGAGGCGGTGTTTGCGGGCTTCGAGGCTGGTGTCTTCGAGCACGTGGAGGTGGTGGGTGACATCGCCGGACTCGTCTTCGCGGATGAAGTAGTGGCGGCGGGGGATGCCGTTTTCGCCGCAATACCAGTAGCCGAGCTCTTCGATGCGGCGAACGAGCGGGCGCGCGGCATCGAAGTCCTCGACCACGAGCATGATGTCGATGACGGGTTTGGCGGGGAGGCCGGGAACGGCGGTGCTACCGATATTTTCGGCGCCGAGGATGCCATCACCGAGTGCCTGGCGGAGAGCTGACGCGGCCTCTTCGAAGGCGCTCGGCCAGGCAGGGTCGTGGGGCGCGACCTGGACGCGAGGCTCGGGGCGGCCGGCCATGGCGCGGTAGATGGGGCGGATGGCGGCGGTCTTGCCGCCGGTATAGAGAAGGATATCGCCGGGGTGCTGGCGGATGAGCTCGCGCTTGGCGGCGGCATAAGCATCGCGGGAAGACGGACTGTTGCGGAGGTGATCGCGAAAGGCGAGCAGGCGGGCGGCATCGGGATGGCCTTCGGGGTAGAGGTGAAGGTGGAAGAGGTCGAGTTCGCCGGGGACGGGGTTGGCCATATCGAAGTAGCGGCGGCCGGGGATGCCGGCCTGGCCGCCATAGTCATAGCCGAGGGAACGGAGCGGCTCGATGAACGCTTCGCCGTCCTGGAAGGCAGGGACAAAGGCGAGCATATCGATGATGGGTTTGGCGGGAAGGCCGGGCACGGCGGTGCTGCCAACGTGCTGGATGGAGCGGAGGGTTAGGGGGCAGGCGGCACGGATGCGCGCGGATTCGGCCAGGAAGCGGGTGGGCCAGGCGGGGTCGTGTTCGGCGAGGTGGAGCCTTTTGGCCACTGCGGGCCTCCCGGGGGTGGGGCTCAGTGGGCGGGCGCGTGGCCCCCGTGGGAATCGCCGTGGCCATGGGAGTCGCCATCGCCGGGGAGATCGCGTGATCGCGTAATGGAGATGGGGGCGACCCAGGATGGATTTTCGGGGAAGCCGCCGATGCCGCGTTTGAAGAAGTAAAGGGCACCCAGGACAACCGCGCCGGCGGCGACACCGGCGAGCGACCAGAGGGCGGCGGGGACCACATCGTTCTCACTGCCGGCAGAGGCGGGTGCGCCATGGCCATCCTCGGCCAGGGCGGGCGCGGCCGCGGCAAGGGCGGCGATGGAGAGGGTGGAAACGAGGACCAGGCGGAGGAGGAGCTTCTTCATACCGAGGGACAGTGTACGGAGGAGTGGTGGCAAGGGCCACCAGGCGAAGGGCAAAGAAAAAGGGCCGGTGGAAGTGTGGAGCGGACACAGCATCCAGCGCGGCCCGCATTAGTTTTAGCATCCGCTAAGGACAGGATGCAAGGGGGTTTTCCCCGAAGTTACATCACGATGTGTTGAACTTCGTAAAAATTACAGTGTTGCGGGGCCGATCCCGCCGGAATTTGGGTGGGCGGGTAGAATCGGGACCCATGGAGCCACGGATCCAGTACGCGTTGACGGCCGATGGGGCGAGCGTTGCGTTCTGGTCGCTGGGGAGCGGGCCAGCGGTCATCCAGATGCCGACGATGCCCTTCACCCACATCCAGATGGAGTGGGAGGATGCGGACTTCAATGCGTGGTACACGGGGCTGTTGCAGCACTTCAGGCTGACGCGCTACGACACGCGGGGGTGCGGGTTGTCATCGGCGGTGGGGCAGACGTACACGCTGGATTCGATGGTGGAGGACCTGAGGGCGGTGGCCGACCGGGCGGGGGTGACCCGGTTCGGCCTGATTGCGCCGGTGCAGGCCGGGCCGGCGGCGATTGCGTTTGCGGCGCGATATCCGGAACGGGTGAGCCGGCTGGTGCTTTGGGCGGCGATCGGGCACGCGCGAGATATCCGGACGCGGCGTTTTGAGGCGCTGCGGCAGTTGAGCAAGACGGACTGGCCGCTCTTCTGCGAGGCAGCGGCGCACGCGATCGTGACCGGCTGGGAGCACGCGGCGACGGCTCACCGGATGGCCCGGATCATGCGGGAAGGTTCGACCCGGGAGATCCACGAGGCGATCATGCGCGGGTACCTGGAAGAGGATATTTCGGGACTCATCCCGGAGGTCCGGTGTCCCGTGATGGTGGCGTACCGCCGCGATGCGGGAGGCTCATCGGCGGCGAACGCGCGGCGGCTGGCGGCATCGCTGCCGGATGCTGGCATGGCATCGTTCCCGGGGCGCGCGATGCACTTCCTGGCCGATGCGCCCGAGGAGATTGTGCAGGCTATCGGCCAATTCCTGGATATGGAAGAACCGGGCGGTAGCGCGCCGCTGCCGGATACCGGGGAGTTCCGCACGCTCCTCTACACGGACATCGAAGGGCACACGCGGATTATCCAGGAGCTGGGGGACGAACGGGGACGGATGGTGATGCGTGAGCACGAGCGGATCACGCGGGAGGCGCTGGCCGATCACCACGGGGCGGAGGTGCTGGCGACGGGGGACGGATTCCTGGCGCGCTTCGGGAGCGCGCAGGGGGCTTTGCGGTGCGCTATCCAGCTGCAACGGGAGCTGACCGATGCGAGCGCGAGCCTGCCGGTTGAATTGCGGGTGCGGGCCGGGATCAGCGCAGGGGAGCCGAACTCCGGGGGCGATGAGATCCTGGGGGGGCCGGAGATGGCGGCGCGGCACATCGCTTCGATGGCGCGCGGTGGCGAGGTGCTGGTGGCGAATGTGGTGCGGGAGCTGGTGGCCGGGAAGGGATTTGCGTTCAGCGGGCGGGAGGAGGTGGATCTGCCGGGAACGGGCGAGCGGACGCGGGTGTGGGAGTTGCACTGGAGCGTGCCGGCAACCTGACACGGATCGGCGGGGGGGCCCATAATCGGGGCCCAGTGGCATACAAGTGGCGTTGTCTGATCGCGGTGTGTTTCGGCACGTTCATGGCGACGATGGACTTCAGCATCGTGAACGTGGCGCTGCCGACGCTTTCGCGGGAGTTCGATCGTTCGCCGGACACGGTGGTGTGGGCGACGCTGATTTCGAGCCTGGTGGTGACGGGGATAACGCTGACAGCGGGACGGGTGGGCGACCTTTACGGGCGAAAACGCGTGTACATCACGGGCTGGGTGATTTTCACGGTGGGGATGGCGATCGCGAGCTTTGCCCAGAACATCGAGCAGCTCATCGCGTTCCGGTTCTTCCAGGCGATCGGGGTTTCGATGGCGATGGCGAACGGCAACGCCATCGTGACCGAGGCGTTCCCGCCGGAGGAGCGAGGGCAGGCGCTGGGGATGACCGGATCGGTGGTCGGCGCGGGGCTGATGTCGGGGCCGATCGTGGGCGGTGTGCTGCTTGGGGTGTTCGGGTGGCAGTCGATCTTCTACCTGCGCGTTCCGATCGGGGTGATCGCGATGACGCTGGCGTTCCTGTTCATCCGGCCTTCGGAGCCGCTACCGGCGGGGACATCGCGGCGGCTGGATATCCCGGGGGCGGTGGCGCTGTTCGGGGCGCTCTCATCGGCGCTGCTGGCGGTGAACCGGGGGCAATCGTGGGGGTGGGGCTCGCCGGTGATCGTGGGGCTGCTGATTGTGGCGGTGTGCGCGCTGGTTGCGTTCATCCGGATCGAGGCGCGGGCGGTTAGCCCGGTGGTGGCGCTTTCGCTGTTCCGGGTGCAGGCGTTCACCGTTGGGGTATCGAGCCTGGCGCTGAGCTTCGCGGGGCAATCGGCGGTGACATTCCTGCTGCCGTTCTACCTCCAGGAGGTGAAGGACTTTTCGACCGCGCAGACGGGCCTCGTGATGGCGACGGTGCCCAGCATGATGCTGTTGCTTTCGCCGGTGAGCGGGCGCGTCTCGGACCGGTACGGGTTCCGGCACCAGACGACGCTGGGGATCGCGCTGGTCTCGCTGGGGCTGCTGTTGATGGCGACGATCGATGGGGGCACGCCGGTGCCGCTGCTCGTGTTGCGGCTGGCGCTGATCGGCATTGGCACGTCGATATTCATGTCGCCAAACAGCTCCGGGATCATGGGCAGCGTGCCGCGAGACCGGCTTGGGACGGCTTCGGCGGCGGTGGGGACAGCGCGAAACATCGGCAATGCCACGGGGCTGGCAATGGCGAGCGCGATACTTGTGGGGGTGGCCACGGCCTCGGCGGGATTCGGGGCGGAGCGGCTGGCGGACCTGCCTGATGGAGCGCTGGTGGATGGCATCCGGACGGCGTTCGTGGTGGCGGCGTGTGCTTCGGCGATGGGGATCGCGGCATCGGCATTCCGCTCGAAGCAGGCGCAACCGCTGGTGGTGGTTTCGGCGGGAGGCCCGGCGGCCGGGGGAAAGTAGCGGCCGGGAGGGGATACCCTCTGGCGTTTGCCGGAAACGGCCCGGCAGGCTGGTGGCGCGTGCGGGCCATGCCGATTGTGAGGGTGTGAAGGGTGCTGGTCCGGCGGTGGAGCTGCGTGGCGTGGGGAAGAGCTTCGGTGAGCGGGAAGCATTGCGGCCGCTCGACCTGGCGATCGAGCGGGGGGAGGTCTTCGGGCTCCTGGGGCCGAACGGTTCGGGGAAGACGACGACGCTGCGCATTCTCGCAACGTTGCTGGCTCCGAGCCGGGGGACGGCGGTGGTGCTTTCCCACGATGTGACGGTCGATCCGATGGCGGTGCGGCGAGACATCGGGGTAATGCCGGAGAAGCCCAGCCTGTACGAGCGGCTCTCGATCGAAGACAACCTGAGGTTCTGGGCAGAGGCGCACGAGCTGCCGGAAGCGGGCGCGGCCTGTTCGGCGGCGCTGGAGTTTGTGGGGCTGGGGGAAAGGCGGGGCGAGCGGGTCGGGCAGCTTTCGAAAGGGCTGAAGCAACGGGTGGCGCTGGCCCGGGCAATCGTACACCGGCCGCCGCTGCTGTTGCTGGATGAGCCATCTTCCGGGTTGGACCCATCGGCCGCGGTGGCGATGGAGAGGATGATTCGGGAGCTGGTGAACGAGGGGACGACTGTGATGATGAACACGCACCGGCTGGCGGAGGCGGAGCGGCTCTGCGACCGGGTAGCGATCCTGCGGGAGGGGAGCCTGCTTGAGGTGGGGACACCCCGGCAGCTACGGGCACGCCTGCTGGGCAACGTGGTGGAGGTGGAGATGCGGGAGCCGGCCCACATGCCGGTGCTGCGGGCGGTGGAATCGCTGCCGGGGATCGCGGAGGTGAAGTGGGGAGCAGGCGGGCTGAGCTGCCGCCTGCCGGATGCGGAGCGCGACACGCCAGAGCTGGTGGCGCGGCTGGTTCACGCCGGGGCGGGGGTGATCTCGGTGAAGCAGGCTGGAGACCTGGAGCGGGTGTACCTGGAACTGATGGACCGGGGTGTGCGCGGCGGAATGGAGGAGGCGGCATGAGTGTGCTTGCCGTGGCGCCTCCGGTGCGCGCGCTGATCCGCAAGGAGTGGAGGGAGTTCCGGCACCACCGGATGATCCTGATGACGGCGACAATGCTGCCTATCGCTTTCCTGGTGCTGCCCATCCTGAACCTGGTGTTTTACAGCGCGGAGCGTGCGCCTGGCGGGGTGAACCTGGCGGTTGGCCAGGCGATGTTCTGCTTCTTCCTCATGCCGGTGATTGTGCCGGCGACGCTGGCGGCATACGCGGTGGTTGGCGAACGCGACCAGGGAACGCTTGAGCCGCTGCTGACGCTGCCGATGAGCAACCGTCAATTCCTGGCGGGCAAGGTGCTGGCGATCCTGGGGCCGACGCTCGTGATGTCGCTGGGGATCTACGCGGCGTACATGGCGGTGGTGGCGGCCGTGGTGCACAGCGAGGTGCGCGGTTCGGCGCTCGATTGGACGTGGGTGCTGGGGATGGTGACGGTGGCGCCGCTGCTGGCGGCGTTTTCGACGTTGATCGGGGTGACCTTTTCGGCGCGGGCACGGGATGTGCGGGTGGCGGAGCACCTGAGCGGGCTGGTGTTGCTGCCTTCGATGCTGCCAGTTCTGCTGGTGGTGACGCGGACGATCCCGGCGACGGCGCTGACGTGGCTGGTGTTCGCGCTGGTGGTTGCGGCGATCGATGCGGTGCTCTGGCGGGGGGCGCTGCGGGGATTCGACCGGGAGCGGGCGATCTCGACGGTCTGACGGTAGCCGGAAGCGGGGCGGATGTGGTTCACTCGGGCCGAATGACCCTTGAGCGAGCAGCGGATGCGGCACGGCCGGCCCCCGGAGGGTTCGCTTATGGAGCGCGGGCCTCGATTCCGCTGTGCGTTGCGGTCGGGGCATTCGGCATCTCGTTCGGGGTGCTGGCGCGTTCGAACGGCTTTGGGCTGCTTGCGCCGCTTGTGATGTCGGCGACGGCGTTCACGGGTGCATCCCAGTTCGCGGCGGTGGCGATCATCGGGGATGGCGGGGGATTGGGGGCGGCGGTGACGGCGGCAGTCCTGCTGGTTTCGCGGTACGTGCCGATCGGGCTCTCGGTGGCGCCAGCACTGGGTGGGCATCCGGGCTGGCGGTTCGTGCAGAGCCAGATGGTGATCGATGAATCGTGGGCGGTGGCGAACCGGGGCGATGGGACGTTCGACCGGGGGACGCTGCTCGGTTCGGGCTTTGCCATCTACCTTTCGTGGGTGGTGGGGACGGCTATCGGAGTACTCGGGGGCGACCTGCTGGGCGATCCGGAGCGGTTGGGGCTGGACGCGGCCTTTCCCGCACTTTTCCTGGCCTTGCTGGCGCCGCAGCTGCGAGACCGCCCGGCAATGGTGGCGGCGGCGGGTGGGGCGCTCATTGCGGGGGTGCTGGTGCCGGTCACGCGGCCGGGGATCCCGATCGTGGCGGCTTCGCTGGCATGCATCGCCGGGTGGTGGCGCCGGTGAGCGAGACGTGGGCGGTGGTGCTTCTCGTGGGGGCGGCCGCAATGACGATGAAGGCGGCGGGGCCGGTGGCGATCGGGGGCCGGGAGCTGCCGGTGGAGGCTGCACGGCTGGTGGGGGCGCTTGCGCCAGCGCTGCTGTCGGCCCTGGTGGTGACCAACACATTCGCCGATGGGACGAGTTTCGCGCTGGATGCGCGCGTGGTGGGGGTAGCGGCCGCGGCGGTCTGCATCGGCCTGCGGGCACCGTTGCTGGCGGCGGTGGTAGTGGCGGCCGCGGCGGCCGCGCTGGTCCGGGCGGCAGGAGGATAGGGTCCGCCGGGACCGGTTTTCCGGCCGCTGTACAGGGCTATCGGCTACACTGGAGGTGTTATGCCCAAGCTAGGTTTTATTGGCCGCATCCTCGGAGATTCGAACGAGCGGGAGCTGAAGCGGCTTTCCTCCATTGTGGAGGAGGTGAACGAATACTCCGCCGACTTCCAGGCACTGCCGGATGAAGCGCTCTTTTCGAAGACGGCCGAGCTCAAGGAGCGGCTGGCAACCGGCGGGGACCTGGATGACCTTCTGCCGGAAGCGTTCGCCGTGGCGCGGGAGACGGCGTTCCGGAAGGTCGGGGAGCGGCCGTACGACGCGCAGATGATGGGCGGTATGGTTCTGCACGAAGGGAAGATCGCGGAGATGCGGACCGGCGAAGGCAAGACGCTGACGGCCGTGGCGCCGGTCTACCTCAATGCGCTGGCCGGGCGGGGCGTACACGTGATCACCGTGAACGACTACCTGGCGCGGCGTGATGCGGCCTGGTACGGGCCGGCCTACCACGCGCTGGGCATGAGCGTGGGCGTTATCCAGACCAATGGTGTCTCGTTTATGTACGAGCCGGGCTACATACCGGGGCAGGAAGGCGGGACGGGCGGGCTGGAGGATCTGCGGCCGTGCGCGCGGCGCGATGTCTACCGGGCCGACATCACGTACGGGACGAACAACGAGTTTGGGTTCGATTACCTGCGGGACAACATGGTGCGGGAGTGGGACGAGAAGGCGCAGCGGCCGCTCTACTTCGCGATCGTCGATGAGGTGGACAACATCCTGATCGACGAGGCGCGGACCCCGCTGATCATCAGCGGGAACGCGGAAGAAGCGAGCGCGACCTACGTGAAGTTCGCGAAGGCGTTAAAGGGTCTGCGGGAAGAAATCGACTACCAGGTCGATCACAAGTCGAAGCACATCGCGCTGACGGACGAGGGGATTACGCGGGTAGAGCGGGCGCTGGGGATCGAGAACTTGTTCGAGGGCGACTCGCGGCTGGCGCGGCACCTGGAGGCGGCCCTGGATGCCGAATACCTGAAGCGAATCGACCGCGACTACGTGGTGAGCGACGGCGAGATCATCATCGTCGATGAATTCACGGGGCGGCTGATGCCGGGGCGCCGCTGGAGCCACGGCATCCACCAGGCGGTTGAGGCGAAGGAAGGGTTGCAGGTTCAACGGGAATCGATCACGTACGCCACGATCACGTTCCAGAACCTGTTCCGCCTGTACGAGAAGCTGGCGGGTATGACGGGTACGGCGGAGACCGAGGCTGAGGAATTCCACAAGATCTACGGCCTGGACGTGGTGGTAATCCCGACACACCGGCCGATGATCCGGAAGGATAGCCCGGACGTGGTGTACATCAATGAGCGGGCGAAGTTCAACGCGGTTGTGAGCGAAATCGAGGAGATGAACTACACGGGACGGCCGGTTTTGGTGGGCACGACTTCAATCGAGAAATCGGAGTACCTCGCGACGCTGTTGACGCGGAAGGGGATTGCCCACGAGGTGCTGAACGCAAAGCAGCATGAGCGCGAAGCGCACATTGTGAAGGACGCGGGCCAGAAGGGTGCGGTGACGATCGCAACGAACATGGCCGGCCGTGGTACGGATATCAAGCTTGGGGCGGGCGTAACGGAGGTTGGGGGCCTGCACGTGATCGGCACGGAGCGGCACGAATCGCGGCGCATCGACAACCAGTTGCGGGGACGTTCCGGGCGCCAGGGCGACCCGGGTTCGAGCCGCTTCTTCGTCTCGTTCGGCGACGACATCATGAAGCGGTTCTCCCCGGAGTGGGTGCCGGGGATGATGCAGAAGCTCGGGATGACCGAGGACATGCCGCTGGAATCGCGGATGGTGACGAAGGCGATCGAGCAGGCGCAGACGAAGGTAGAGGGGCACAACTTCGATATCCGCAAGCGGCTGGTGGAGTTCGACGACGTCATCAACGAACACCGGAAGCAGATTTACAGCCAGCGCGACATGATCCTGGAAGGGGTGGATACACGGGAGAACGTGGTGGAAGCGATGCTCCTGCCAGAGGTCGAGCGGGTGTTGGAAAACGTGAGCGCGACGGATATCGCCTCGCTGGAGCTGGCGGAGGCGGAGCTGCGGGAGATCTTCCCGCCGGAGGATCTGCCTTCGATCGAGGAGATGCAGGAGCTCGGAGACGAACTGCGTGACGAGATGCTGGACCGGGCCGAGGACCGGTACGAGCAGATCGAGGAGATGATCGGCGCTGAGAACATGCGGAAGGTGGAGCACTGGCTCCTGCTGGAATCGATCGATACGCACTGGCGCGAGCACCTGACAGCGATCGAAGAGCTGCGCCAGAGCATCGGCCTGCAGGCGTACGCCCAGGTGGACCCGCTGGTGGCGTTCAAGCGCGAGGGCCACGACATGTACCAGCAGCTGGTTGCGAACATCCGCAAGCAGGTGGCGCGCACGGTGTTCAAAGTGCGGATCGTGCAACCGGAGGCGCAAACCGCCGCCGCGCCCGCGGCTGCGAACGCGGCGCCGGGGCCATCAAAGCCGGCCGCGCCGGTGCTCGCGAAGCCAACCGGGCCATCGGACGAGGAGATCCGGACGCTTGGGAGCGGGGGGCAGCGCGGGCCGGCGGGCAAGGGTTCGAACTCGGCCAAACGGCGGAAGATGATCCGGTAGGGCGCTTAGGGCTTAGGCCTGAGGACGGAATACCGCCACCGGCGGTCCTAGCGCTGCGTCTCGCCGCTGGCGAGGCCGAGAAAGACGATGAGTGCCCGGTCGACCCAGGTAAGGTCGTTTCTGTCCAGTGATCCAATGCGGATTCCGAGCTTGCGCCTCGGAACGGTGAGGGTCTTGTCAACCATCACCGGTGAAGGCTGAGTGAGGCCATTGCGAGGGGAAGGCTCGATGCGGGGCCGGAACAGGCCAGTCTGAGCTGTGGGAGTGGTGAAGAGGCAGATGGTGATTGAAGCGATTGCGTCGAACGCATCCGCCTGGATGATCACACATGTGCGCGGCTTACCGGCGTAGTCGGTCCCTGCGGAAACCGTCCAGACCTCGCCGCGCTTCACTCCTCGGGCCACTCCACCAGAGCTGGAAGCCGCTGACCCCTGAAACGCAGGGGCCACCGCGCCCCCGATGGCGCGTGCTGGTACCGTTTACGGAATGGGCGCGCTTGCGGACCTGGGGCTGACGACGGACGACGGGCCGATCGTGGCTATCTGCGCGCCGGATTCGGTACTGGCCGAGGCCGGGGCGATGACGCCGCGGCCGGCGTTCGCGAGCACACTCCTGACCGCCGACCCGGCGGCACGCATCGTCTGGTGGCCGGAACGGCGGCACCTGAAGCCGGGGACACTGGCGCGTCTGGCCTGGCTGGCGGACGCCGCCGGCGGCAGAACCTGGCTGATCATCGACCCGGCGGAAGACGAATCGCCCGGTGTTGCGGAACTCAGCATTGCTCTTGAAAGGGCGGGGCTACGGATGGTGGAGGAACGAGGTCTCGGCCGGGGCGAGACGGCGGTGCGGGTGGCCGCGGCGGAGTAAGCGTGGACCCGGGGTGCGTTGCCGGGCTTTTCTGCGTCATAATCCCGCTAACCCCGGCAGCCATGTCCTCCGTTGCAGCCGGGATGCCGCGGCGGCGGGCGGCGCGGGAAGCGAGGAGCAAGGCCATGCCATCTGCGCGGACGACCCAGCCGATCACGGCGAGCGACGCATCCATCCAGGCGGCGCTGGAGGATGCGTTCCTGCCGGCACTCCTGCCCGCCCTGGCGCAGGCAACCGGGGACTACACCATCCTCCGGGACGACCTGCGGCCCCCGGGCGTGGCGCCGGGGATCCCCCAGGGTGGCATGCCGGCGGAACAGCAGGCGGCGGCGCGGGACGTCGCGCTCGCGGCCATCCAGCAGCTGCGCGATAAGGGCCCCGCGGGTGAATCCCTCCCGCTGCCGGAGGCGGTCCGGCGAATCAGCGCATGGATGACCGGTTCCGCGGCTTCCGATGACTACATCCCGCTGCTCCTGGAGGAGCTGGCGCCCGAGGGGGAGGACCCACGCGCTCCGGGCTGGCGGAAGCCACCGGAAACCCCGTTCTCTGTTGCGATCATTGGCGCGGGGATGTCGGGCATCCTGGCGGCAATCCGGTTGAAGCAGGCCGGGGTGCCGTTCGTGATCCTCGAGAAGAACGCCGACGTGGGCGGGACGTGGCTCGAGAACACGTACCCCGGCGCGCGGGTTGATGTTTCGAACGCGTTCTACAGCTACTCGTTCGCCCAGCGGACGGACTGGCCAAAACACTATTCGA
>Ga0154020_10004690_pt1 | contig 16257 bp, 10 predicted proteins | sample Klosneuvirus_201_FD_109709 | JGI IMG/M metagenome (GOLD analysis project Ga0154020, IMG submission 109709) | Active sludge microbial communities from wastewater, Klosterneuburg, Austria - Klosneuvirus_20160825_MG | ecosystem: Engineered > WWTP > Aerobic digester > Activated sludge | place...
ACGAAGCCGAAAACATCAGCACGCCGCGCAGACGCCAGGCCCTCGTTCAGCTCCCAGCGCGTGTCGACCCAGCCCATGTCGAGCATGACCGACCGCCCGGCGTAGCCGAACGACTCCTTGCCCACGCGCTCGCCCGCCGCGTCCACAAGGAAGTACTCGTCGCGGTCGCGGTCCTTCACGATGGCTCGCTCGTCGCGGAACGCGAAGCCTGCGCCGAACCGCGGTTCGATCACCCAGCGTCCGCCGCGATCGAGGTAGCCGGTGGGGCGCGTCGTCTCGCCCAGCGGGATGGCGGCCGAGCGGCCGCTGGCGAAGGGCGAAGCGCCGGCGATGGGCACGTCGAACGGAGAGGCGCCCGTCTCGTCGATGCAGCGTGAGCGGAGCTCCGACCGGACAAAGACCCACGCGAGCCCCTCCGAGAACCCGAGCGTGTGATCGAACGTGGGCCCGACGTCGTTGCCGCGCCGGTCGACGAAGCGGTAGTGCGTGCCGGTGCCCGGGACGTTGCGTTCCGTGAGCGCGACGTTGCCTTCGAACGGGTAGGCCTTCTCGTACTGCGCCGGGATCACGAGCTCGCCCTCGACGCCCACGTACCCGCAGCGGTGGTGGATGCCCTCGATGCGCGTCACCGGGATCAACCCGCCGCGACACTCGCCGAACCAGTTCCAGCCACCGAGCAGCACCACGCCCGCTGGGTCGCGGACCGTTCCCCCATCCTCGCCCGTGCTCGCCACGCGCCCCTCGCAGACGTTGCCGAGGCCGGTGTGCGTCGGCGAGATGACGACGCGGCCCTCGGTGCTCACGAGGCCGAAGTGCTCGCGGTGCTCGAGCCGCAGCAACGCCTCTGCGTTCGCTCCGAGCCAGGCGTCGATCTCTGGCGACACGTCGGCGATCAGCGTCCCGATGACCGTCGCCGCCAGGCGCGACTTCTCGGCGACGCGACACGCGCCCTTCTTGAGGTCGAACACCTTGCCCCGATCGGCCTTCCACTGGCCATCTTCGATCCGGTTCTGGGCGAACCAGCGCACGCCGTCGGCACGGGTGATCTTGCCCTCCACGCCAGAGGCCGAAAGCGCGTCCCACAGTGGCCCGGCCTCGAGCGCATCGACCTCGTCGATGTCGTCACCGACGGTGAGTCCGACGACCTTGCGGATCGGACCGTCGCCGAGGACGCGCAGGCAGCGACGCCCCGCCTCGGCGTCGCGCCCGTAGCGCGTGAGCCGCGCCGCGATCGTCTCCTCCGAGCCCACGATCGCCGCGCTCTCCCAGTCGCGTGCCTTGCCGAAGCGGAGCTGTCCGCTCCACAGCGTGAGCGTGGGAAACCGCGTGCCGACCACCACGCGCATCCAGTCCTCGAGACGAAACGCCATAGCGAGCTCCTCTTCGCGGGAGCGTGCGATCCGGTGGGCGTTGGTTGCAACGGGTTTCGTTCGAAGGCCTGCGCGAGCGCTGCCCATGTCACGTGGGCCCTTGCGTCGGACAGCGGCGCGGTGCTGCGCGTCCACGTCGAGTTCGGCACCGAGCAGCAGATCGCGATCCGCGGCCAGTACTGGCGCCAGTATTTTCACCACTCGCCGTAAATATCGACCGATTTGCGATCGGGGGTCTGCATCCGTCTCACCAGGCCTCGCACGCGGCCGGCGTGGCTCGGCGGACATGGGAGGTGAGAGCGCACGTTCACGGTGCAGCCGGCAGGCGCCCGGAACAGGCCGCCAGGACACGCATCGTACGCTGGCATGGCCGGTGCTCGTGGCGCCGGACCTTGAACATGCGAGACCTGACTTCTCGGTGGTGTGGCGTGGCGACCCTGTTCCTCGTGGCCTGCTCGAGCAGCGGCGAGCCGAACGACACCCAGGCCGTCGACTCCGGCGTGACCGCCGACACCGGCCTTCCGCCCCTGGATGCTGGCTCGGACCTCGGGCCCGATGGGGAGGCGGATGCAGGGTCGGAGGTGAGCACCGACGCGGTGACCCCGAGCGGGCCGCGCGTGTTCGTGACCAGCGACGAGTTCGACGGCGCCTTCGCGGATGGGGTCCGTGATTCCACGGGAAGGGCCCAGGCGTTCACCGTGGGAGACGGACTCTGCCAGAAGCTCGCGGATGCGGCGGGGCTCGGGGGAACGTGGTCGGTGTGGCTCTCGAGCGCGCAGGGCGACGCCATCGATCACGTCAAGGGCGCCGGGCCCTGGAAGAACCTGGCTGGCAAGGTGGTCTTCGCCAATCGCGCGAGCCTCGCCACCGCCGCTCTCGCGCCGATCGACCGCGACGAGAAGGGCCTGTCGGTGCCTTCCGGGAGCGTGGTCTGGACGGGCACCGCGCTCGGGGGGCGGCGCTTCACCGACCCTAAGTCCGGGACGACCGACTGCTTCGGATGGGGCTATCGCGGAACCGACGCCACGATGGGTGGTGTCGTCGGAAGCACCGCGGTGAGCGCGGAATGGACCCGACAGGCGATGGTGAACTGCGACACCAAGGCCCGCCTCTACTGCTTCGAGGGCTGAGTCGGTCGACGAGGCTCATCGGCCGTCGAACTCCATGACCACGGTCTGGGCGACCCGCAGCCCTGCGCCTATCGAGCGCGCGCCTTGCGGCCTTTCGCGGGTTGCTCCGTCACCTCGTGCAGACACCCGCGGAGCCAGCGGTGCGCCGGGTCGGCGTCGAGCCGCAGGTGCCACAGCATGGAGACCGTGAACTCTGGCGCCTCGAACGGCAGCGCGAAGGTGACCATGCCGTCGCGCAGGCCGGCGGTGTGACGCGCCGGGACGGTGGCGATCAGATCCGACGAGCGGGCGAGCGCAACGGCCGTCGTGAAGCCGCCCACGACGACGACGACCTCACGCTCGAGCCCGAGCGACGCCAGCGCCTCGTCGATCTCCGGGACAGGCCCCATCTTCGGAGGAGGACCGCTCGAGGCGCGCGAGAACACCACGTGCTCGCCCGCCGCGTAGCGCGCCGCCGTGGGCCGGCCCTTCGAGAGCGGGTGGCCCGCCCGCACGACGCCCACGTAGCGATCGCGAAAGAGGGCGCGCGTGCGCAGCTCCGGTCCCGTCTCGCGGTCCAGGACCCCGGTCTCGAGGTCCACGACCCCGTCGCGCAGCAGTCGGTCGTCCTTGTCGGCCTTCGGCACGAAGCGGAGCCGCACCTTCGGCGCCTCGCGGCGGGTGCGCTCGAGGAGGGCGAGGCCGAAGGTCTCGGCGAACCCCTCGGTCGTGCGCAGCGTGAACATCCGCGCGAGGCGCCTCGGATCGAGGGGCGCCGACGGACGCAGGACGGCCCGCGCGTCGGAGACCACCGAGCCCACGTGCTCGCGCAGCTCGAGCGCGCGAGGCGTGGGGACGAGCCCGCGTCCGTGCCGCACCAGCAGCGGATCGCCGACCGTCTCGCGCAGCCGCGACAGCGCGCGACTCATCGCCGACGCGCTCAGCCGCAGCTTGCGGGCAGCGCCCGCGACGCTTCCCTCCGCGAGCAGCACGTCGAGCGTCACCAGCAGGTTCAGGTCGGGCGTCGACACGAGGCCTAACGTAGCGACCCGTGACATGGCGTCAAACGCACGGGTCCATTGCGATCGCTGCGCGTTCCGCCATTCGTGGAATGGCCGCATCTTCCCCTCATGAACGACGCCCTCACCACCTTCCTCGACCATACCCGCACCACCTGGGGCCCCCTCGAGAGCCGCCTCGCCGCCGACGTGCGCGCGGAGCTCGCGCGGCTGATGCTCACGCCGAGCGACGAGCCCTGGCTCCGGGAGCTCCTGCACGACCTGCCGCCGTCCCGGGAGCTGCACCGCGACCCGACCCACGGGTTCCTGCTCCTCGCGCACAGCGAGACCACCGGCCTCTACCGGCCTCCGCACGATCACGGCAGGGGCTGGGTGGTCTACGCGCTCCAGCAGGGCGAGATGGAGATCTCCACGTACGCGCGCGTGGAGGACGCGAAGGGCGTTCGCCTCGTGAAGCGCGACACGTCCCTGCTGCGCCCCGGCGAGGCACGGGTCTACCTCCCCGGCGACATCCACGACACGCGCTGCCTGCGCGGGCCCTCGCTGCTCTTCCGGTTCACCGAGCGCGACCTGAAGCGAGAGGACCTCGTCGAGCACCGGGTCACGCGATACGTCGAGCGCGACGGCGTCTGGACCGTGGGACCGGCGTGAACACGGTGTCGTTGGAGGAGGTGGGCCTCACCGGCACGCGGCGCACAATCGCCGTCGCGTGCGTGCTCGCGGCCCTCGTCCTCGTCGTGCTCGACGCCGCGATCGCCAACGTCGCGTTGCCGGCGATCGCGGGCTCGCTCGGCGTCACGCCGGCGCTCTCCGTGCGTGTGGTCACGGCGTACCAGCTGGCGCTGGTGATGGCGCTCTTGCCCATGGCCGCGCTCGGGGAGAGCGTCGGCCATCGCCGGGTCTACACGGGTGGGGTCGCGCTGTTCGTGGCCGCGTCCGCGGCGTGCGCGCTCGCGCCGTCGCTCGACTGGCTCCTCGTGGCGCGGTTCGCCCAGGGGCTCGGCGGCGCGGCGATCATGGCCCTCGGCCTCGCGCTGTTGCGCTCGATCGTCGAACCGCGCGAGCTCGGCGTCGCGGTCGGCTGGAACGCGCTCGCCGTCGCGCTCGGGGCGGCCGCCGGCCCGACCGTGGGCGCGCTCGTGCTGTCGGGCGCAGGCTGGCGCTGGCTCTTCGCCGTCAACCTCCCGCTCGGCGCGCTGGTGTTGCTCGCCACGCGCGCCCTGCCCGACCTCACCGGCAGCGCCCGCGCGATCGACCTGCGGAGCGTGGCCCTCCACGCGGGCGCGTTCGCCGCGCTGGTCGTCGGCGCGGAGCTGCTGGTGGAGGACCCGAGGCTCGGCGCCCTCTTGCTCGCGGCGGCGGCGCTCGGCCTGGTCGCCCTGGTGCGCCGCGAGGCGCCGCGAAAGGCGCCTCTGATCCCGCTCGATCTCCTGCGCGACCGCTCGTTCCGCCTCTCGGTGATCGCCTCGGTCACGTGCTTCGTCGGCCAGAGCGCGACGATGCTGGCGCTGCCGTTCTACCTGCACCACCACCTGCATGAGAGCGCGCTCGCCACGGGCCTCCTGATGACGCCCTGGCCGCTCACCGTCGCGGTGGTCGCCCCGCTGGCGGGCAAGCTCTCGGAGCGCGTGTCCAGCGCCGCGCTCTGCGCGATCGGCGGTGTGCTCCTCGGGATCGGGCTCGCGTCGGCGGCGCTCGTTCCGCTGCAGGGGAGGCCTTTCGCGCTGGTGCCGTTCCTCGTCGTGAGCGGCGCGGGCTTCGGGCTGTTCCAGGTCTCGAACAACCGCAACATGCTCCTGTCGGCGCCGCGCGAACGCAGCGGCGCCGCGGGCGGCATGCAGGCCACGGCCCGGCTCACCGGGCAGACGCTCGGCGCCCTCGGGATGACCCTCCTTTTCGCGCTCACCTCGATCGAGCGCGCCCCGCGGCTCGGCCTGATGCTCGCGGCCGCGCTGACGCTGACCGCGGGGCTCGTCAGCACGCTCCGAGGGCACGGGTGACGCTCAGGGTCCCGCGACGCCGCGCCTCGCCAGCGCCACAGCCGACCAGGCTCCGTCGCTGGTGACCTCGCGCACGGCCCACGCCGGGCAAGTCAGCGACGCGAGCTTCTCCGTCGTGTCGGCCTCGACCTCCGCGACCATGGTGCCCGCCACCGCGAGGGGCTTCTCGTAGACGTCGATGCAGAACGTGAGTCCCTGCTCGGGGAGCTTGTACCTTCGCTTGACCGTGGAGAGCCCGGGCAGGCCGGCGAACACGGCGGCCTCTTCCTCCGGCAGGTAGATCGTCGTCATCTGCCGGAGGCGAGGATCGGTCGGGTCTTCGGGGCTCGGCACCTTCTGCCCGAGCTTGCTGGTGACCCAGGTTCCGTCGGCCGTGCGCACCTCACGCAACCGTAGATGGGTGCCGGTGAGGTAGAGGTCGTGGAGCCGCTCGTAGTCGCTGACCCCGATCGGGAGCTCGGCGACCAGGAAGCGGCGCTCCCGCTCCGTGCGCGCGTAGGCACGATGGGTCGGACGGTCCTCGAAGGCCATGCGCGGTTCTAGCCGATTCCGCTGCCCGACCGGGGGCCGTTTGCACGGTGGTCCCTTCGTGGTGCAAGTCTGGCAGCGCGACGAAGTGGGTGCGTTCACGCGCGTGCACGCCAGCAACGAGCCGTTTCACTCCACGCTGCTCGACGCATGGATCGTCCCCGGTCGAGGCATGGTGCAGCTCTGGGGCGGCGCGCGGCCGTGGCGCACGCTCGAGGAGGCGACGACGCGGTCACCGCGATGGAGGCCGCAGTCGCTACGAAGGACGTCGCGCTGCGCGAGCTCGCCGAGCTGAGGGCCCGCGTCGGCGCCGGGTGAAACTCACCCCGCGGCCGGCTGCGGGCGCGCCGCGCGCTTCGGCAGCCACCCCATCTCGTCGGCCCACCGCACCGTCGCTTCGATCACCTCCGCGGCGCCGCGCGGCTCGTAGCCGAGCTCCTTTCGCGCCTTGCCGATGTCGAACAGTGGCACCCCACCGGCGACATCGTCGAGCACCGCGCGCGTGATCGGCGGGGCCTTGCCTGAGATCGCCGACGCCGCCTCCGCCACCACCGCGACGGCGCGCAGCACCCACGAAGGCGGCAGCCCCTCGCTCGGGCGCTTCCCGGTCTGCTGTTCGATCAGCGTCGCGAGCGTCGCGAGGTCGACGTTCTCGCCCCCGAGCAGGTACCGCTCCCCGCGGCGGCCCTTCTCCGCCGCGAGCACGTGCCCCCGCGCCACGTCGCGGACGTCGACCACGTTCATGGGGAACGGCACCGGTCCGCTGCCGCGGAGCGCGTCGACGAACGGCGCCATCGTGGGCGTCTTGCGATAGTCGTACGGCCCGAGCACCGCCGTCGGCAGGACCATCACCACGTCGAGGTCGAGCTCCTTCGCGAGCGCGTGCGCGAGGCGCTCCTGCTCGCCCTTCGCGCGCAGATAGGGGCTCGAGATGCGCTCGTTCCACGAGGTCTCGTCGAGCGGCTCGCCCTTCGTGAAGCCGACGGCATTGCAACTACTCGTCACGACCACCCGCCGCACCCCCGCGGCCTTCGCGGCGCGGAGCACGTTCTCGGTGCCGCGCACCGCGGGCTCGACGATCGAGCTCGGGTCCTTGGCCCACACCGCGTAAGGCGCGCCGAGGTGGAAGACCACGTCCATGCCGGCGACCGCGGCCGCCATCGCGTCGGCGTCGAGCACGTCGCCGGAGATCCGGCGGACCTCGAGGCCTGCGAGCCCGCGTACATCGGCTCCGGTCCGGACCCCGGCCACGACCGTGTAGCCGTGCTCCTGGAGATCCCGAACGAGGTTCGAGCCGATGTGTCCGTTGGCACCAGTGACGAGTGCTTGCTTCATGGCGACCCACCGAGCGAGGGTCATGCCATCCGCGAATGCGCCCGGAGCGGGACCCGTGTTGCCCATGGAGCAACACACACGCGGTCCTCGGTGTTGCCAGGGAGGCAACGAACTCGAGGGACGCAGGGAAACTCGCCCTGGCGTGCCGTTCGCAGGGTCGGTGCGATGCAGATGAAGCTCCCCCTTCCCTCGCGGACAGGCGACACTCGACCCCCGATGCGGGAGGGACAGGTCATCGGCGGCCGCTTCGTGCTCGAGGCGATCGCGGGCACCGGCGGCATGGGCACCGTGCACCGCGCGAGGGATCGCGCCCGCGACGACACCGTCGCGGTGAAGGTGCTCAACCCGGGAGACGACGGGCCCGCGAGCCAGCTGCGCTTCGAGAACGAGGCCCGCGTCCTCGCCGACCTCGAGCACCCGGCCATCGTGGCGTACCGGGCGCACGGTGTGACCGACGACGGCCGCCCGTTCCTTGCAATGGAGTGGCTCGAGGGCGAGGACCTGCGGCAACGGCTCGCGCGCGCTCCTCTATCCCTCGACGAGACGCTCGTCCTCGCGCGTCGCGTCGCTGACGCGCTCTCGACCGCCCACCGACGAGGCGTGGTCCATCGGGACATCAAGCCCGGCAACCTGTTCCTCCCCGCGAGAGACCCGCAGCGCCTGAAGGTGCTCGACTTCGGCATCGCGCGCTCGCAGCTGGCGGGCGGCCTCGACACGACGCTGGCGCCGATCACCCGCACGGGGGTCGTCATCGGCACCGTCGGCTACATGTCCCCGGAGCAGGCGCGCGGCGCGACGACCGACGCGCGCACCGACGTCTTCGCGCTCGGGTGCGTCCTCTTCGAGTGCCTGACGGGGCAACCGGCCTTCGTGGGGCCGAACGCGGTCGCCGTGCTCGCCAAGGTCTTGCTCGAGGAGGCGCCGCGGATACGCAGCCTCGCACCGCACCTGCCCGCGTCGGTGGACGAGCTCGTGGCAACCCTCCTCGCCAAGGACCCGGCGCGACGCCCGCGTGACGGCGCCGCGGTCGTGCGGGCGCTCGAGGCCCTCGACGCGGAGCGCCCGAGCACGTCGTCCACGGGCGGGGTCGCCGATCGCGAGCAGCGCCTCGTGACCATGCTGCTCGCGCGCGAGCTCGGCGCCGCGCTCGTCGAGGAGGCGTCCGCGGCCCATCGGGGCACGATGTTCTCGCTGGCGGACGGCGCCATGCTCGTCGAGTTCGGTGGCGCAGACGCCCCCCTGCGCGCGGCCGCGTCTGCGCTCGGTCTCGCGCGTGCGGCGCCGACCGCGAGGCTCGCGATCGCGACCGCCCGTGGCGGCAGAGGCGGGGGCCTCTACGGGCCGATCATCGATCGCGTCGCCACGATGGCGACGGGCGGCGAGAGCCCCACGGGGATCCCGATCGACGACGTCTCTGCCGCCTTGCTCGGCGACCGCTTCGAGATCGTCGAGCGCGAGGGCGCCCGTTTCCTCCTCGGCGCCGCGAAGGCGGGGCCACGCCCGCGAACGCTGCTCGGCAAGAGCACTCCCTGCGTCGGGCGCGACAAGGAGCTCGGCCTCCTCGAGGCCACGTTCCGCGAGTGCGCCAACGAGCCGGTCGCGCGCGGCGTCCTGCTCACCGGCCCCGCCGGCTCGGGCAAGTCGCGCCTCGCCCACGAGCTCCTCACGCGCGTCGGCGCCGACGCGACCTTCCTCGTGGCGCGTGGTGACCCGGTCGGGGCGGGCTCGCCGCTCGGCCTCGTGCGACAGCTGGTCCGCAACGCTGCGGGGCTGCGCGAGGGTGACCCCGCCGACGCCCAGCACGAGAGCCTTCGCCGTCACCTCGAGCCGCTCTTCACCGCGACGGCGCTCGACCGCACCGCGGAGATGCTCGGCGAGCTCGTCGACGCACCCGCGGCCACGCCGAGCCCGCAGCTGCGGGCAGCGCGGGACGACGCGCGCATCCTCGCGAACTGGCTGCGGCGCACCTTCGAGGAGTGGATCGCGGCGCTGTGCGATCGGTCGCCGGTGCTCCTGGTGCTCGAAGATCTGCACTGGGGAGACCTCACCAGCGTCACGTACGTCGATGGCCTGCTGCGGGCCCAGACGCTGCGTCCCTTGATGGTGCTCGCGCTCGCGCGCCCCGAGGTGCACGAGCTGTTCACGAACCTCTGGGCCCAGGCGGGTGTGCAGGAGATCAAGCTCCCCGCGATCACCCCGCGGGCCGCCGAGCGCCTGGTGAAGGCGCTGCTCCGCGACGCCAGGACCGAAGTGGTGTCGGGCATCGTCGCGCGCGCCGACGGCAACGCCTTCCACCTCGAGGAGCTGATCCGCCACGTGGCCGAACACGGTGAGGCCTCTCTGCCCGAGACCTTGCTCGCGCTCGGGGAGTCTCGACTCGCGCAGCTCGGTCCCGAGGCGAGGCGGGTCCTCCGCGTCGCGAGCGTCTTCGGCGAGACGTTCTGGGACGGCGGCGTCGTGGCGTTGCTCGACGACGGCGCTCCGGTCGACGCGCCCCTCCGGGGGCTCGTCGAGGGTGAGTTCGTCTCCCGGGAGTCGACCACCAAGTTCTCCGCCATGAGCGCCCACGTGTTCCGCCACGGGCTCCTCCGCGACGCGGCCTACGCGACGCTCACCGACGACGATCGACGCCTCCTCCACGTCCGGGCAGGCGCCTGGCTCGAGAAGGTGGGCGAGAAGGACCCCCTCGTCCTCGCGGACCACTACGAGCGCGCTGGCGACGGTCCGCGCGCCGCGCCGTGGCTCGCGCGCGCGGCCCAGGACGCGGTCGAGGGTTTTCACGTCGCGCTCGGGGCCCGGCTCGCGGACCGGGCCGTGCAGGCCGGCGCGGAGGGACCGACCCTCGCGATCGCACGGCTCGTGCAGGCGCTCGCGGCGCAGGCGCGCGGCGACCATTCGAGCGCCGCCCGCGCGGCGAAGGAGGCCTACCTGTTGCACGACACCGGCAGCCCCTCGCGCTACCTGGCGGCGGCGTGCGCGCTGTCGTCCGGCGCCTACTCCGGAGACCTCGAGCTCGCGCCGGCGATCGTGAACGAGATGCTGACCACGACGCCCGCGTCGGCGAACGGGCCGTACGCGCTCGCGGTGCGCCTGGTCATCGACATCCTCGACAACGTCGGTCAGACCGAGACCGCGGAGGCGCTGTACGAGCGGACGGCGGCGATGGCCGCCGACGAGGCGGACCCGGCTTTCATGGGCGGTGTGAGCTTCGCGCGGGCGGGCTTGCGGCTCCGTCGCGACGCCGACCTCGGTCCGACGAGGGAGGCAGGCCATGAAGCGACGCGCCAATACCAGGTTGCCGGCGACTCGATGGGGGTCGCGATGTGCGACTACGGCCTCGGCTTCCTGGCGAGCGAGACCGGCGACCATGCCGCTGCGGCGATGCACCTCGGCCGCGCAATACGGACGTACGAGCACACAGGAGCCTCGCTGTTCGTGGCGTGGTGCACGATGCAGCTCGGCTGGGAGGCCATCTTGCTCGGGCACTTCGACGAGGCGTTCGAGCTGGTCCTGCCTTTCTTCGACAGCGCCGACCGGCGGCACGCCCTCGGAATCGCGGCCTACGCCCGGCTACGAGCTGGAGTGGTCGACGAAGCCGGCCGCCTTGTGGCGCGGGCTCTCGAGGGCGTGCTCGACGAGATCGTGACGCCGTACGTCGTCGCCCTCCTCCGCGCCGTCTCGGCGCGCGTTGCGCTCGCAAAGGGCCTGCTCGAGGAGGCAATGGTGGCCGCCGAGCTCGCGGCCCGGGAGCGCAAGGTCGGGCCGTTCGTCCGCTCGTTCATCGATCGCACGCACCTCGAGGTGCTGATGGCGCGCAAGGAGTTCGCGGCAGCCGAGGGGGTGCTCGAGCCCGCGGTCGCGCGACTCCACCGTCACGCGCGCTCGCTCGCGGAGCCCCAGCGCACCATGTACCTCACCGGCATCGAGGAGAACGTCCGCATCCTCGAGCTGTCGCGCACGGGGCTCGAGGCTCAGCGATGACGACGCGCGAGCTTGTACAGATAGACGCGATCGATCCCGGCCGCGGCCGCCGCCTGGGAGGGCTTGCCGTCGTGGTGCGCGAGCAGCGCCTTCACGTAGGCCTGCTCGAAGGCCTCGATGGCCCGGCGTCGCGCCTCGGCGTAGGGCACCGTCGGATCGACCGCCGCCACCTCGCGTCGCGCGGCGAGTTCTTCGCCGATCGGGAGCGCCTCCTCGAAGGCGAGGCACCGCTCGAGGTGATTGCGGAGCTCGCGCACGTTGCCCGGCCAGGCGCCTCGCTGCAGCGAGGCCAGGAACTCGGGCGTGCAGAGGGCCCGGATCTCCTCCGGCTTCGCGCCGAGCGAGGCAAGCAGCTCCTCGGCGAGCAGCGGCAGGTCGTCGGCGCGCTCGCGCAGCGGCGGGAGCGTGAGGCGGAGGACGGCCAGCCGGAAGTAGAGATCGGCACGAAAGCGGGCCTCGTTCACCTCCCGCCGCAGATCGCGGTTGGTGGCCGCGACGATCCGCACGTCGACCTTCTTGTGCAGGTTACTGCCGACGCGCCGGATCTCCCGGCTCTCGAGCGCGCGCAGGAGCTTCGGCTGCTGGTCGATCGGGAGCTCGCCGATCTCGTCGAGGAAGATGGTGCCGCCGTCCGCCTCCTCGAACGCGCCGAGGCGCCGCTCGGTGGCGCCGGTGAAGGCGCTCTTCTCGTGGCCGTAGAGCTCGGACTCGATCAGGTTCTGCGGGATCGCGCCGCAGTCGACCACCACGAACGGCTTGCCGTTGCGGGCGCTGCCGCGGTGGATCGCCTCGGCGACCTTGCCCTTGCCCGTCCCCGTCTCGCCCTCGAGGAGCACGGTGAGGTCGCTGCCGGCGGCGCGCTCGACGAGCGCCAGCGCGACCCGCATGGCGACCGACTCGGCGACCAGCCCGTGGAACGAGCGCCGCGTGGACATCGGCACGCGTCGGACCTGGCCGAGCAGCTCGAAGCGCAGCGTCACCGCCCCGGCCTTGATGGTGCTGCCCGACCGCAGGAAGGCCTCGACCACGCTCACGCCGTCGACCACGGTGCCGTTGCGGCTGCCGAGGTCGCGCACACGCGCCTCGGGGCCTTCGAGCCGGATCTCGCAGTGGAACCGCGACACGCGGCTGTCGTCGAGCCGGAGATCGTTGGAAGCATGCGTGCCCACCGCGCACCGCGGCGAGGTCGCCTCGAACGTGGTCGGTTCACCGCCCTCGATCACGGTGAGGCGAAAGCCGCTGGCCGTCGGCGCGTCGAGCGCGCGCGGATCGATGGCGTCGGTGCGGTCCTCGCTCATGACTCCGAGGTCAGACTAACTCTCGGGGGGAGGTCATTGTGAAGATCACGATCGTCTCGATCGGGACTCGCGGGGACGTGCAGCCGTACGTCGCGCTGGGCGCGGCGCTCACGGCGCGCGGGCACCAAGTGACCCTCGCGACCCACGAGGAGTACGAGCCGTTCGTGCGCAGCCACGGCCTCGAGTTCCGGCCGATGCGCGGCAACTTGCGAGCGCTCGCGGGGACCGAAGCGGGGCGTGCGTGGCTGGCGTCCGGCGAATCGCCCCGCGCGTACGCACGGACGTCGAAGGCGCTCCTCGGTCCGATCGTGCGCCCCTGGTGCGAGGACGCCGACGCAGCGGTGGAGGGCGCCGACGCGGTGGTCTTCTACATCATGGCGATCGGCGCGCACTTCGCCGCGGAGCGGAGAGGCCTGCCGGCGATCGCCGTGGCGCCTTGGCCCATGATCCCGACCGTCGCCGGCCCACCGCTCACGATGCCGGCCCTGCGCTGGCTGCCGGGATTCGCGCTGCGCGCGCTCGGACACTGGGCCTACCGGTTCGTCGGCGGGGTGTTCCACGACGAGTACCAGGCCCACCGCGCGGCGGTCGGCTTGCCGCCGATGCGCGAGCCAGATGCATTCCATCACGTCTTCCAGAGCGGCACCCCGACCCTCGGCCTGTTCAGCGAGACGGTCGTGCCGCGGCCTCACGACTGGGCGCAGCAGCACCAGGTGGCCGGCTTCGCGTTCCTGCCTCCGCGCTCGTACGAGCCGCCCGCGGCCCTGGCACGCTTCCTCGAGGCGGGCCCTCCACCGGTCTACGTCGGCTTCGGATCGATGACCGGCTTCGATCCCCAGGCGCTCGCCACCCTGGCGCTCGGAGCCGCGCGCAAAGCGGGTGTCCGCGTGATCCTGTCGAGCGGCTGGGCGGGGCTGCGCGCGCAGACGGACGAGACGGTGCACGTCGTCGACGACGTGCCCCACGACTGGCTCTTCCGGCGCGTGGCCGCCGTCGTGCACCACGGTGGCGTCGGCACGTTCGCCGAGGGTCTGCGGGCCGGGTGTCCGACGGTGATCACCTCGTTCTTCGGCGACCAGCCGTACTGGGGCTGGCGCAACGAGGTGCTCGGCACCGGACCACGCACACTCAGCCGCAAGGGTCTGACCACGGAATCGCTCGGTGCCGCGCTCGAGGGGGCTGTGAACCACCCCGCCTATCGGGCGAACGCGGCGAAGATCTCCGAAGCGCTGCGCGCCGAGGAGGGTGCAGCACACGCGGCTGCCCGGATCGAGCGTCACCTCGCCCGTTCCTAGCAACCGTCCCAGACCGCTCTCCGCGGGAAGTTTGACATTTGTGTGTCTTACTCGGACTCACCTTGTCGTCGTAGGTGGGATGCCGTAGCTTGCCGCCACCATGAAGCGAATCGCCCTGATCTTCGCCCTCACCCTCGGTGTCCAGAGCGCGGCTTGCGTCGCCGAGACCGCCGCCACCGACGAGGACGGGACCCAGGAGGACGACCTCACGCTGGCGACCGACACCAAGATCAAGAACGCCATCGTCAAGACGACGACCGGCCTCTCGTTCATGTCGGAGAGCGACCACGCGTTCGTGTGGGTGCGCTCGAGCACCGTGGCGACGGCACCGGCGAACGCGTGGTTCATCCACAAGTCCTTCTCGGGTGTCACCGACGGCGACGCGATGGCCGACAAGCCGCTCTCGAAGCTGAAGTCGGAGACCGTGAACTTCGAGTCGTTCGCCGCGCGCTACGCGCCCGTGGTCGGCGAGGACGCGGACAACTTCGCCTACCACCAGCAGATGACCAAGGTGCTCGCCATGGTGCGCACCAACCTGAAGAACCCCGTCGTCATCCGCCTCGGTCGTCCGAGTGGCAGCGGCCTGGTCGGCGCGATCTCCGTCTACATCGTCGGCACCCTGCCGAGCGGCAAGGTCGGCGGCCTCTTCACCGTCTCCGTCGAGACCTGAGCCGCGCGCGGCGCACCAGGCCGAGACCGAACAACGCGGCGAGGCAGACCGCGCCGCTCGAACCGTGCGGCGCCGCCACCGCGCAGCCGTCGTCGCCGGCCCCACCCGGCGGCACGCAGCTCCCTTGATCGCAGGCGTTCCCGGCCGCGCAGTCGTCCGAATTCGCGCAGCGCGCACCGCACGTGCCACGCGCGCAGCGGTACGGCGCGCACGACTTCCGCGCGCCCGTCCCGAGGTCGACCGCCTCGTCACCCTCGCACTTCGCCTTCGGCTCCACGCACGTGGCCGTCGTCGTGTCGCAGACGTGTGCGTCGTCGCAGTAGCCGTCGTTGCCGCAGATGGCGGCGCACGCGCCCGCGAGACAGAGGCCGTACGGCGCGCAGGTCTCGTGGTCGGCCTTCGGCTTGCCGCTGATGGGCGCGCAGGTGCCGCCCGCGCCACACGCGTTGCACGCCTCCTTGCAGCGCCGCTCGCAGCAGACGCCGTCCGTGCAGAACCCCGAGCCGCAGTGCGCGTCGGCGAGGCACGGGGAGCCGGTCAGCAGCTGGAACACGACCGGCGAGGGCAGGAACGGGAGCGTGTCGTCGTTCGTGCTGAGGCCGGCGACGATCAGCACGCGACCGTCGGCGAGCGACGCTGCGCCGTGACCAGTGCGCTGTGCGAAGAGCGGAGGCCCCAGGCGAAGCCCCTTCACCGGATCGAGCAGCTCGGTCGTCTCGTACAGGGTAGAAAACCCCTCGTCCGAGCCGCCGACGATCAGGATCTCGCCCGACGGCAGCTGGGTGGCCGTGCTGTCGAAACGGAGCACGAGCCCCGTCGCGAGCGGCGCGAAGGCGTTCTTGGTGGGGTCGTAGACCTCGGCCGTCGTGCTCGCGCCGACCACCGCGATCCTGCCATCCTTGAGCGTGAGGGCCGTCGCGTGCGCGTGGGGCGACTTGCAGTCGGGCCCCGCCGACCAGGTGTTCGTGGCGGGATCGTAGACATCCGTCTTGGTGCCGGCGGGCCCGCCGACCACCAGCACTCGCCCATCGGGCAGGCGCGCGGCGCCACCGAAGCCATGCGGGTGGAGCATCGTTCCCGCGTCGGACCAGGAGCTCGTCACCGGGTCGAACCGGTAGGCCTCGAGGAGGTTCTTGGGACCCGCACCGACCCCACCCGCGACCAGCACCCGACCGTCGGCGAGCACGACCGCGACGTGCAGCTCGCGGGCGATCGGGAGCTTCGCGCCGAGGCTGAACGTGCTGGTCGTCGGGTCGAACAGCTCCACCGAGTCCGTCGGCTTGTCCTTCGCCGTCTGACCGCCGACCACGAGCACGCGACCGTCGCCGAGGAGCGTGGCCGTGTGCGCGCTGCGCGCGACCTTCAGCACCTGCTTCGGGTCCGAGGTCCAGAGGTCCGTCGTCGGGTCGTAGAGCTCGAACGAGGCCTCGGCTGCGCCGGTCGTGCCGCCCGCCGTCAGCACGCGCCCGTCCGTGAGCCGTGTCGAGGTGGAGTAGAGGCGGCTCGGCAGGCGCATGGGGTGCGTGGGGCGGAACCCCTCGGCGCGCGCCGCGAAGGTGATCAGGAGCGGCGCGACGAACGCGGCGGCGACCGCGAGTCTCCGCCTCCTGCGAAGGCCGAGGAGCAGCGCCACCGCGAAGAGCGCGGACGAG
>Ga0154020_10004691_pt1 | contig 16255 bp, 10 predicted proteins | sample Klosneuvirus_201_FD_109709 | JGI IMG/M metagenome (GOLD analysis project Ga0154020, IMG submission 109709) | Active sludge microbial communities from wastewater, Klosterneuburg, Austria - Klosneuvirus_20160825_MG | ecosystem: Engineered > WWTP > Aerobic digester > Activated sludge | place...
GAGGTAGTCGTCGGCACCCGCTTCGAGGCCCTTCACGCGGTCGTGCACGCTGTCGCGCGCGGTCAGGAACAGCACCGGCGTGTGGCGGCCGGCGTCGCGCAACGACTTCAGGATGCGCCAGCCATCGACATCGGGCAGCATGACGTCCAGGATCAGCAGGTCGTGGTCGCCGGTCATGGCCAGGTGATGCCCGTCCAGGCCGGTGCGGGCCAGCTCGACCAGGAAACCCGCTTCACTCAAGCCTTGCCGCAGATAGTCCGCGGTGATGCTTTCGTCCTCGACGATCAGCAGCTTCATGGGAAGGGTCTCCAGTTCGGCACGCGCGCATCGTTCGCCAGGGCACGCCAGCCGAACCTTACGACCTGCGCACTTTCCGGAACATGACAAACAGATGACGCAATCGTAATGTGCGCGTCATCCGGCGGTGCGTGGCGGTTCGGCAGCATCGGGGCCCTCCACAACTTGCACAGCGGCCTCGGGTCCATGAATGCATCGCCCTTCAACCAGCGGTCGGCCCCCGGCGCGCAGCCCGGGGGCCGTCTGGCCAAGGGCGCGCGTGGCTCGGCAATGGCCGCCAAGGCGGCGATGTCGCTGCTGCTGGTCATGGCGTGGCCCGTGCGGGCCGGTACCCTGGCGCAGGCGCTCGACCAAGCATGGCTGCGCCATCCGCAAGCCGCCGCACATGCCGCGCGCCAGGCCGAGGCGCAGGCCCAGGGCGACCTGGCCGCCGCCCTCACGCCGGCACCCCCGGCACTGGCATTGTCCAGCCTGGGCGACCGCTTCAATGCCAACCGCGGCAAACGGGAGTGGGAGGCCGAAGTGGCCGTGCCGCTGTGGCTGCCCGGGCAACGAAGCGCGCGCCAGGCGCAGGCGCGAAGCGCCGCGGTGGAACTCGAGGCGCGCAGCCTGGAACAGCGCCTGCAGATCGCCGGCGAGCTGCGCGCGGCCTGGTGGCAACTGGCCGCCGCGCGCCAGGCTGCCGCGCTGGCGGCCCGGCGCGCCGGAACGGCCCGCACGCTGGAAGCCGACGTGCGCCGGCGCTTCCTGGCCGGTGAACTGCCTCGCGTGGATGCCAACCTGGCGCAGGCCGAACTGCTGGCCGCGCAGGCAGAGGAACTCGATTCCCGCACCGTGCAGCTCGCGGCCGAGCAGGTCTGGCGCAACCTCACCGGCACGGCGGCGCCCGCCGAACTGGACGATGTGGCGCCGCCTGCCACGGCGACGGTTTCCGACGCCCACCCGTACCTGGCCGCCGCGGCCGCCACCGCGCAGGCTGCACGCGACAAGCTGCGCGTGGCCGAGGCCACCCGCGGCGATGCGCCCGAACTTGCGCTGCGCGTCGTGCGCGAGCGGGGAGGCCACTCCGAGCGCTACGCCAACCAGATGGGCGTCACGCTCAAAATTCCCCTGGGCTCCGCGCCCAGGTTGCGGCAGGAGACATCGGCCGCCCAGGCCGATCTCGCGCTGGCCGAGACCGTGCTGTCCAGGGCTCGCCAGCGGCTGCAGCTCGATGCCGACCGCGCCCGCGACGAACTGGCTGCGGCCGAGCGCCAGCTCGCGATGGCACATCAACGCCGTGCCCTGGCCGCGGACACCCTGCAGCTGGCCGAGAAGTCCTTCGCCCTGGGTGAAGCCGACCTCCAAACGCTGCTGCGCGCCCGCGCCGGCGCCCAGGAGGCAGAAGGCGCCTACGGCCGGATCCAACTGGCCCGCGGCGCTGCGCAGTCCCGCCTTCATCAAGCCTTGGGAGTCTTGCCATGAGACGTCTGCTGGTCTTGTGCGTCGCCGGTCTCGTCAGCCTGGCCGCATGGGCGCACGGTGACGAGGATCACGGCGAGGCTGCCGCGCCTGCGCCGGTGGCCGACATCGCCCCACGCGCCGCGGCGCAAAGCGAAGAGTTCGAACTGGTGGCCATCCTGGCTCACGGCAAGCTGACCTTCTACCTCGATCGCTACACGGACAACGCACCGGTGGCCGACGCCACGATCGACGTCGAGAGCGGTGCCTTCAAAGCCGTCGCCATCCAGCGCGCGCCGGGTGTGTATGAAGTGCCGGGCGCGGCCTTCGCCCAGGCCGGCAAGTTCCCGTTGACGCTTTCCGTGCAGACGAGCGACAGCGCCGACCTGCTGAGCGCGACGTTGGAACACGCCGGCCCAGCGGCCGCGCCCGCGCATGTGCACACCCGCAGCGAGTGGGCGATCTGGCTGGCCGCTGCCGCCGTGGCGCTGGCTGGCGCAATGCTGCTGCTGCTGCTGCTGCTGCTGCTCGCGCGCCGCCGCAGGCCGTCCCGGCCGTGATCGGACGAAGTGGATCATCGAATGAAGCCCAAGTTCCTCCCCGTTGTCACGACCGTGCTCGCCACTGTGCTGTGTGGCCCGGCCCTGGCCCATGGCGGCGAAGACCACACACACGACCCGCGACCCGCCGCGCCAACCCAGCCAGCGCCGGGAGGCGCCCTCATCGAAGCCGTCTCGGCCCGGCGATTGCCCGACGGCAGCCTGTTCGTGCCCAAGGCGGTGCAACGCCAGCTCGGTCTGCGCCACGTGATCGTCACGGTCGGTGAGCTGGCCGCCACGGTTGAGTTCAATGGCACGGTCGTCGCCGATCCGAACGCCGGCGGGCGCGTGCAGGCCACCCAGGCGGGCCGCGTCGAGGCCGCCACAGGCGGGCTGCCCACGCTGGGCCAGAAGGTGACGCGGGGGCAGGTGCTCGCCCTGCTGCGCCCGGTGGTCAGCAGCATCGAACGCGCCAATCAGCGAGCGCAGCTCGACGATGTGGATGCGCAGCTCGCCATCGCCGAGCGCAGGCGTGAGCGCTACGAGCAACTGGAAGGCAGCATTGCACGCTCGGCCATCGAGGCCGCACGGCTCGATGCACAAGGCCTGAAGCAGCGCCGCGACGCCCTGGCCGCCGGCCTCGGTGCGGCCGAGCCCCTGCGGGCTCCGGTGTCCGGCGTGATCAGCGCAGCACACGTCGTTGCCGGTCAGGTGGTGGACGCCCGACAGACGGTCTTCGAGGTGGTCGACCCGGCGCGCCTGGCGGTCGAGGCGCTGGCTTATGACGCGGCGCTCGTTGAGGGCATCGCCGGTGCCCAGGCCCCGGTGGCCGGGGGCAGGGTCGAACTGCAATTCCTGGGTGGTGGCCGGCAGTTGCGCGAGCAGGCGCTGCCGCTGCTGTTTCGCGTCAAGTCCTCGACCGTGCCGCTGGCCGTGGGCCAGCCCTTGAAGGTTCTGGCCCAGACATCGCGCACAGAAAAGGGCGCGGCTGTGCCACTGTCGGCACAGGTCAAGATTGGCGCCGGCGAGACGGCGGTGTGGGTGCGCGATGGCGCGGAACGCTTCATCCAGCGCCGCGTGAAAGTGGCGCCGCTGGACGCCGCGCGCGTGGCCGTGGTCGCCGGGCTGGCTGAAGGCGACCGCGTGGTGACCGCTGGCGCCGGCTTGCTGGCCCAGGTGAGATGAGCCGATGTTCGACGCCATCGTCCACCTCGCCTTGAAGCAGCGCCTGATCGTCCTGGGCGTCTCGCTGCTGCTCGTGATCTACGGCGTGCTCACGGTGCGGCAGATGCCGGTGGACGTCTTCCCCGACCTCAACAAGCCCACGGTGACGCTGATGACCGAGGCCGGTGGCATGGCGCCGGAGGAGGTGGAACAGCTCGTCACGTTCCCCGTCGAATCGAGCATGAACGGCATGCCGGGGGTGACCCGCGTGCGCTCGGTGTCCGGCGTGGGCCTGTCCATCGTGTACGTCGAATTCGAGTGGGGCTCGGACATCTATCGCAACCGCCAGCAGATCAGCGAGCGGCTGAACCTGGTGCGCGAGCAGTTGCCCGAGGGCATCGTGCCGCAGCTGGGGCCCATCTCATCCATCATGGGCGAGATCCTGCTGATTGCACTCCCGGCCGATCCGACCCAGGTCAGCCCGATGCAGGTGCGCGAGTACGCCGATTGGGTGATGCGTCCGCGCCTGCTGACGATACCCGGCATCGCCCAGGTGATCCCCATCGGCGGCGAGGTGCGGCAATTCCGGGTCGAGATCAAGCCGTCGCAGTTGCAGGCGCTGGGCGTCGAGCGCGAGCAGCTGGAGGCGGCGCTCAAGGACTTCGGCGCCAACACCAGCGGCGGCTTTCTCGAGTCGCAGGGGCGCGAGTACCTGATCCGCCAGCTCGGTCGAACCAGCCGCATCGAGGACCTGCGCAACCTGGTGGTGACGGTGACGAACGGCCAGGCGATCCTGCTCAAGCAGGTGGCCGACGTGGTGGTGGCGCCCGCCACCAAGCGCGGCGATGCCGGCTACAACGGTCGGCCGGCGGTGATCCTGTCGGTGCAGAAGCAACCCGCCGCAGACAGCGTGCAGCTCACGCGCGAGGTCGAGCGGGCGCTCGACGAGCTGCGCAAGGGACTGCCGCCCGGGGTCGAGCCGCCGCAGTTCCTGTTCAAGCAGGCCAGCTTCATCGAGAACTCGGTGACCAACGTCGAGGAGGCGCTGCGCGATGGCGCGATCCTGGTCGCGGTGATCCTGTTCCTGTTCCTGCTCAACGTGCGCACCACGCTCATTTCGCTTGCGGCCATCCCGTTGTCGCTGCTGGTGACGGCACTGGTGTTCCGCTACTTCGGCTTGTCCATCAACACCATGACGCTCGGCGGTCTGGCGATCGCCATCGGCGAGCTGGTCGACGACGCCGTCGTGGGTGTCGAGAACGTGTTGCGCCGGCTCAAGATCGACCGCGCGCAAGCGGCGCCGCGACCGGTGGTCGAGGTGATCGCCGCGGCCACGCTGGAGGTGCGCTCGGCCATCGTCTACGCCACCTTCATCATCGTGCTGGTGTTCGTGCCGCTGTTCGTGCTGCCAGGCATCGAAGGCCGGCTGTTCACGCCACTGGGCGTGGCCTACATCGTGTCCATCCTGGCGAGCATGGTCGTCTCGGTCACCGTCACGCCGGTGCTGGCGTACTACCTGCTGCCGCGCATGAAGCAGTTGCGCGACGGCGACAGCCCGTTGGTGGGCTGGCTCAAGCGCTGGGACGCCAGACTGCTGCACTGGTCGTTCAGGCACGACCGGGCGCTGCTGGCCGTGGCGCTGGCGGCGGTGGTTGCGGCGGCGGCCAGCGTGCCGCTCTTCCCGCGGTCCTTCCTGCCGCCGTTCAACGAGGGCACGCTGACAGTCAATGTGCTGCTCAACCCCGGCACCTCGCTGGAGGAGTCCAACCGCATCGGGGAAGCGGCCGAGAGGCTCATCGCCCAGGTGCCCGAGGTGACGCGGGTGGGCCGGCGCACCGGCCGCGCCGAGCTCGACGAGCATGCCGAGGGCGTGCACTACAGCGAGCTCGACGTTGACCTCGAACCCTCGGCGCGCAGCCGCGAAGCCATCATCGGCGACCTGCGCGCGCGCCTGGCCCTGCTGCCGGCCGCGAGCAACGTCGGTCAGCCGATCTCGCACCGCCTGGATCACCTGCTCTCCGGTGTGCGCGCGCAGATCGCGCTGAAAATCTACGGCGACGACCTCGACACCCTGCGCGGCCTGGCAGACGACCTGCGCACCCGACTGGCGCGCATTTCTGGCGTTACCGATCTGCAGATCGAGAAGCTGGTGCTCATCCCGCAGATCAAGATACACGTGAACTACGAGCAGGCGGCCCGCCACGGCGTTGCGCCGGGGGCGCTGCTGCGCTCGCTCGAGCAGATGATCGAAGGCGAGCGCATCACGCAGATAGTCGAAGGCAACCGCCGGTTCGATCTCGTCGTGCGGCTCCCGGAGGCCGGGCGCGGCCTGCAGGCGCTGCGCAACCTGCTGATCGAGACCCCCACCGGCCATGTGCCGCTGTCGCAGCTGGCCGCCATCGAAGACGGCGACGGCCCGAACCAGGTCAGCCGCGAGAACTCGCGCCGTCGCATTGTGCTGTCGGCCAACACCGATGGCCGCGACATGTCGCAGGTGATCGCCGACATCCGCGCCGACCTGGCCGCGCGCGCCATGCCCGAGGGCTACTTCACTTCGCTGGAAGGCCAGTTCCAGGCGCAGGAGGATGCGGCACGCCTGATCGCGCTGCTGGCCCTGGTGTCGCTGACCATGATCTTCCTGGTGCTCTACAGCCGCTACCGCTCGGCGGTGCTGACGGCCATCATCATGGGCAACATCCCGCTGGCCCTGGTCGGCAGCGTGGTGGCGCTGTGGATCTCCGGCCAGCCGCTGTCCGTGGCCGCGCTGGTGGGCTTCATCACGCTGACGGGCATCGCCACCCGCAACGGCATCCTCAAGATCAGCCACTACATCAACCTGTGCGCCTTCGAAGGCGAGACCTTCGGCGACCCCATGATCGTGCGCGGCTCGCTGGAGCGCCTGACGCCCGTGCTGATGACGGCACTGGTCGCGGCCTTCGCGCTGGTGCCGCTGCTGGTCTCGGCCGACGCGCCGGGCAAGGAGGTGCTGCACCCGGTAGCCGTGGTGATTTTCGGCGGCCTGGTGAGCTCCACGCTGCTGGACACCCTGCTCACGCCGGTGATGTTTCGCCTATGGGGCGGGAAGCCGCTGCGGCACCTGCTGGCGCAACAGGAACAGACGAGTTTTTGACCCGAAAGGAGCACTCATGAAGTCCCTGATCCCGATCCTGGCCGCGATGGCCATGGCCATCGGCAGTGGCGCCGCGCTGGCGCACGACGACGCGACACTGGACAAGCAGAAGACGCCTCACGGCGGCCAGCTGCGGATGGCCGGCGCCTACCACTTCGAGCTGGTGCTGGCCAGGGACGCCAAGGGCACGCAGGACAGCCCGGTGATCGTCTATGTCACCGACCATGCCGGCGCCCAGATTCCATCGGCCGGCGCTACCGGCAGTGCCACCCTGCTGTCCGGCAAGACCAAGGTCGCGGTGACGCTGACGCCCGATGGCGACAACCGCCTCAAGGGCATGGCGCGATACGTGGCCGCGCCCGGCACCAAGGCCGTGGTGTCGGTCACGCTCGCCGGGAAGGCGCCCGAGCAGGCACGATTCACGCCCATGGCCGCGGGCGGGGCGGGGCACGCGCACTGACGCCGGGCCCACAGCCGGGGCGGGATGCAGCAAGGCGCGGGGGCCGTGTGCTCTCGGCGGCGCAGTTGCGCCGACTTCGGGCATGTGGAAAATGGTCGCCTCGGGGGGTCCCGGTCTGGGGAGAGCGGCTATGGCTCGGTGCGTTGCTCTTGAACTGGCCGTGTGCGTCAGCAGTGCCCTCGTTCCGGCATCGGCCCAGCAGTCCGACCTGTCAGTCAACGTTGAGCTCGCGCCTCCAGGTGCCACCGCAGCATTGCCTTCACTGGCCGACCGGCCGCTGGTACTGCCCCACCCCATCGGCTCGGCGTCATTCTCGGTGGCCACTCGAAACGCGGGGGTGAGCGGCGCCGTCACAGTGCTTGCCGATACCTCACCCGTTCCGTTGCCGGTGACAGTGCTGGTGTGCCAGGCCGACAGCGGCACCGGTGCCTGCGTGTCGGCGCCGGCAGCGATGCTCGGCTTGACCCTCGGCACGGGCCAGGCGCCGCGCATCAACGTGTTCGTCGATGCCCTCGCCCCAATCCCGCTCGACCGCGAGCACCACCGTGTCCATGTGCGGTTCGCCGACGCTGCGGGCGTCGTGGTGGGAGCCGCGATCGTCGCCATCCACAACACGAGCTATTCCCGCCAAATCGCGATCCACAAGGGCGGCACCTACTCAGGAAGCTGGAACAACGACCACATCCAGACCGGCGAGCCGGGTGCCGGTGGCAACGTCGTGTTCATCGACACCACGGAGCCGGTGACGCTGGAGAACTGCTTCCTGAGCAGCACGAGAGGGCACCTGCGAACTGTGCCCGGCGCCAACGTGACCGTGCGCAACTGCAACGCCTACGGTTCGAGGCCGGCCGAGCCCGGGGCCACACCGGGATTCTTCCTGTTCGGGCCCGACATCGGCGGCTTGACGATGGAGAACAACTATCTCGAAGGCATGGCGTGGGGTGCCGCGCTGTGGTCGGGCACCCTGGGCCGCCGGTGGACACCCAGTGGGCCGATCGTGATCCGCTACAACCGGGTTCGCAACCTCGACAAGCAACCCGGCGACGGCCTGGGTGGCCGTGTCACGGCGGGAAACCCTAACACCGGTCAGGGTGGGTTCGTGAGTGTCATGGAGCTCGACTTGCTGCACGGCGCCGAGATTGCATGGAACGAGGTCATCGCCGAGCCGTATGTCAGCGCGACCAACGACATCGTCAACCTGTGGTCCGCGGCCAGCACCGCCGCGACGCCGATCTCGGTGCACGACAACTATTTCCGCGGCCAATACGCGCCAACGCCGGAAGCGGGCAACGGCGTCAACTTGCCCGACTGCCAGCCCTGGCAGCCGATGTGCTACGGCACCTATGTCGCCCAGGTGATCGTGCTCGACGGGCACCACGACGGAGAAACCGCGCAGACGGCCACCAGCTTCGTACGCATCCACGACAACCAGCTCGTGAACACCTGGGGCGGCATCACGCTCACCGCCGGCCACGACAACCAGGCCTACGGCAATCGTGTCGTTTCGACCGGACGACTGCGCAACGGCCACTGGGTGGCGCCGGCCTACAGCGGCGGGTTGACCGTGGCCGACTACTACGGGATGGGCCCGGGGGTCTTCTACAACAACTCGGCCCACGACAACGTCGTCGGCTTCGTGCTCCAGCGCGTCAGCCCGACCGACCCGCTGGTCTACGTGCCCCCGCCGATCCGCAGCGACTATCTCTTCACGCACTCCGGGTGCGCCGGCGCCGATGCGGCGCTGTGTTTCAACAACCAGAGCTTGCCCGATCCGATCACATTCGAGACCGAGGACAACGAGGCTGTGCTGTGGCGGCAGAAGCTGGCTGCGCAGCGCGTGCGCGTCGGCCCCTCGCTGTCAGCAGACTGCCTGTTCGATTGGGCGCAGCAGCGCTATGCGGATCTGCTGCCTCCCGCAGGTGCGGTGACGCGGGTCTGGTCGACCTATCTCTATCGCCACTACCCGCAGACCGGCACCTACGTGGGCGTCGATACCCGTGACGACCATGTCTATTACCTCGGCCCGACGACCGCTGGTCAATTGATGGACTTGGGCGCGGCCGCCGATTGGCTGCGGACCGCCAGCTGCCGCTGAGGCCCGCCGGCGATCGCGACCGTTGCCGGCCACCTCACCGCACGTCGAACCGGTCGAGGTTCATCACCTTGGTCCACGCGGCGACGAAGTCCTGCACGAAGCGGCCCTGGCCGTCGGCGCTGGCGTAGACCTCGGCAATGGCACGCAGCTGCGCATTCGAGCCGAACACCAGGTCGACCACGGTGCCCGTCCAGCGCACTTCGCCGCTGCGCCGGTCGCGCCCCTCGAGCACGCCCGCGGCCTGGGCCGGTTGCCACTGTGTGCCCATGTCGAGCAGGTGGACAAAGAAGTCGTTGCCCAGCACGCCCGGCCGCTTCGTGAACACCCCGTGCGCGCTGCCGCCGGCGTTGGCGCCGAGCACGCGCAGGCCACCGACCAGCACCGTCATCTCCGGCGCCGTCAGGGTGAGCAACTGCGCGCGGTCCACCAGCAGCTCGGCGGCATGGGGCTCGAGACCGGCGGTCGCAAAGTTGCGAAAACCGTCGGCCCGCGGCTCGAGCACCGCAAACGACTCGGCATCGGTCTGCGCGTCGGTGGCATCGGTGCGGCCCGGCGTGAAGGGCACCTCCGCTGCCTGGCCGGCTGCGCGCGCTGCCGATTCGATGGCCGCGCCGCCGGCCAGCACGATGAGGTCGGCCAGCGAGATGCGCTTGCCGCCCGCAGCGCCGGCGTTGAACCGGCGCTGGATGCCTTCCAGTGTGGCGACGATGCGCTCGAGCTCGGCCGGGTCGTTGGCCGCCCAGTGCCGTTGCGGTGCCAGGCGGATGCGCGCGCCGTTGGCGCCGCCTCGCTTGTCGCTGCCGCGGAAGGTTGACGCCGACGCCCAGGCGGTGCGCACCAGTTCACCGATAGCCAGGCCCGAGGCCAGCACCTCGGCCTTGAGCGCGGCGATGTCCGCTGCATCGACCAGCGGATGGTCGACGTCGGGCACCGGGTCCTGCCACAGCAGCACTTCACGGGGAACCAGTTTGCCCAGGTAGCGTGAGCGCGGGCCCATGTCGCGGTGCGTGAGCTTGAACCAGGCCCGGGCAAAGGCATCGGCAAAGGCCTGCGGGTCTTGGTGGAAGCGGCGCGAGATCGTTTCGTAGGCCGGATCGAAGCGCAGCGACAGGTCGGCCGTGGTCATCATCGGTGGATGGCGGCGACTCGGGTCGTGCGCATCGGGAATCAGGTGCTCGGGCTTGCAGTTCTTCGGGGTCCACTGGTGGGCACCCGCGGGGCTCTTGGTGAGCTCCCACTCGTAGCCGAACAGCATGTCGAAGTAGCCGTTGTCCCACCGCGTGGGGTGGGGCTTCCATGCGCCTTCGATCCCGCTGGTGGTGGTGTCGGCGCCTTTGCCGCTGCCGTGGGCATTGCGCCAACCCAGGCCCTGCTGCTCGATGGGCGCGGCCTCGGGCTCGGGGCCCACGAGCGCGGGATTGCCCGCGCCATGGGCCTTGCCGAAGGTGTGGCCACCGGCCACCAGCGCCACCGTTTCCTCGTCGTTCATGGCCATGCGGGCGAAGGTCACGCGCACATCGCGACCCGAGGCCACCGGGTCAGGGTTGCCGTCCGGCCCCTCCGGATTCACGTAGATCAGGCCCATCTGCACGGCGGCCAGCGGGTTCGCGAGTTCACGCTCGCCCGAGTAGCGGCTGTCGGGATCGTGGCTGGCGGCCAGCCACTTCGACTCGGCGCCCCAGTTGATGTCCTCCTCGGGCTCCCAGATGTCGACACGTCCTCCGGCGAAACCGAAGGTCTTGAACCCCATGGACTCCAGCGCCACGTTGCCGGCCAGGATCATCAGGTCGGCCCAGGAGATCGTGCGCCCGTACTTCTGCTTGACCGGCCACAGCAGCCGGCGCGCCTTGTCCAGGTTGCCGTTGTCGGGCCAGCTGTTCAGCGGCGCGAAGCGCTGGTTGCCGCCCCCGGCGCCGCCGCGACCGTCCGAGGTGCGGTAGGTGCCGGCGCTGTGCCAGGCCATGCGGATCATCAGGCCGCCGTAGTGGCCCCAGTCGGCGGGCCACCAGTCCTGCGAGTCGGTCATGAGCGTGCGCAGGTCGGCCACCAAGGCGTCCAGGTCCAGCGTCCGGAACGCCTTCGCATAGTCGAAGTCCGCCCCCATCGGGCTGGACTTGGCCGAGTGCTGGTGCAGGATAGCCAGGTTCAACTGGTCGGGCCACCAGTCGCGGTTGCGGCGCCCCCGCTGGGTGGCCATGGTCTGCGGCTGCGCCGCAGCGGCGAACGGGCACTTCGGTTGCTTGTCCATCGCGATCCCCTTTTGATTTGCCGTGGTGTCGGTCAGGGGAGTCTAGGAATGCCGCATGGATAGGGCAACGCAATTGCCTCTATCGGAACCATAGTTGGCCCGCGGCTTCAGGCCGGATGCAGATGCATGGGCAGCCAGAAGCTGAACTCGCTGCCCGCTTGCTCGCGGGAGACGACGCTGATCTTGCCGCCATGCAGCTCCACGATGCGTCGGGCAATGGCCAGGCCCAGGCCCGCGCTCACGCCGGGATGGTGGGGTGCGGGTGCCTGCGCGTCGGGCCGCGCGGGGCCGACGTGTCGGGTCGTCCAGTAGCGCTCGAAGACATGCGGCAGGTCGGCCTGGGCGATGCCGCATCCGTTGTCGGCCACGCGCACCATGACCGATTGGCCTTGTGAACACACGTTCAATTCGATCTGGCCACCCCGCGCCGTGTGACGCAGGGCGTTGTCCACCAGGTTGTTCAGCACCCGCTCGATCAGCGCGACGTCGGCGACCACCTCGACGCCGAGATCGGCTTGCGGCGACAAGCGCAGCACGATGCCCGCCTGCTCGGCGCCAAGCTGGTGAGCCTGAACGACATCGCTCAGCAGGTCCGCCACGCAGAAGGCCTCCGGGTGGGCCACGGCGCGCGCGGAGTCCAGGCTGGCCAGTTCGAACAGTTCGGCCACCCGCCGCCCCAGGCCCGCACAGTGGCGCGCCGCCGTCTGCAGATGGCGCTCGCGTTCCTGTGGACTCAGGCGCTCGCCCGAGATCAGCAGCGTGTCCAGCCAGCCGCGGACATTGGCCAGCGGGGTGTGCAGGTCGTGCGAGATGTTGCTGATCAACTCGCGCCGCTGGCGGTCGCTGTCTTCGAGCTGTCGGAACTGCTGCTCCACGCGATCCTGAAGTGCCTGTGCATCGGCGCGCAGCTGGTCGATCTCGTCGCCGGCCATCGGCTCCGCGGGTGCGGTGCCGTCGGTGACCCGGAACCGCGCGAGTTCGGCCGCCAGCTGCATCAGGCGGCGTGTCACCTGTCGCTGCATCGCGACCGTGGTCCCAACGCCCAGTAGCAGCGCCATGCCCAGCACGGCGATGCCTGCCGCCTGCCATACCCGGCCCTCGCCCTGGGCGGCCACTTGCGAGGCCTGCTTCCCGCGCAGGACCAGATAGAGCCAGGCATCGCTGCCCAGGGGCGCCACCGACACCAGATTGCGGCCCTGCGCGACACGGGGGTCCTCGCCGTAGATCGGCAGCTGGACGGCCCGCGCTTCAGCCGCCGCATCGCGCTCGGCGAGCAGGGCGCGCACGGGTGCCAGATCGATGTGCGGGCGTGCCGGACCGGGTTCCGGCAGCGTGTGCGAGACGATGACCCCCTCGGCGGTGATCAGATAGGCCTCCAGCGACGGATGGATCAGCGTGATGTACATGCCGATGTCGGCCAGGGCGTCCGGGCGCCGCGCCGCCGCACCATCGGCCAGCCGCTGCGCGTGGCGCTGCACCACGTAGCGGGCCAGGTCCAGGCTCTGCGCCTGCCACTGGGCGTCACTCTCCGTACGCGACACCTGCGACTGCCATGCGACCAGTGCGATGCCGCTGGCGGCAAAGCCCAGAAGCACGGCCAAGGCCAGTCGCCGATCGAGCCGCCCTGGCGTCCTCACGATGACGCCTCCTGTGGTTCCTCGAACCGGTAGCCGCGGCCCCACACGGTGTGGATCAGTCCCGCTCCGATCTTGCTGCGCAATCGGTTGATGTGCGTGTTCACCGTGTGCTCGTAGCCCTCGTGCCGGGTATCCCATACGCGGTCGAGCAACTCGCCACGGCTGAAGGCGCGGCCGGGTTCACGCGCAAAGCACCACAGCAGGTCGAACTCGGTGACGGTCAATGCCACTTCCGTTCCACGCAGCCAGGCTCGGCGTTGCCGGCGGTCGATCTGGAGTGCGCCTCGCTGCAGCGCGGCAGGCTCATCCGTGGACGGGTTCCGGGTCTGTTCACCGGTGCGGCGCCACAGCGCCCGCACACGCGCCGCCAGCTCCAGCACACTGAAGGGCTTGGTGAGGTAGTCGTCGGCGCCGAGCTCGAGCCCCAGCACGCGGTCGAGCTCCGCGCCGCGCGCCGTGAGCATGAGGATGGGAACCCGATCACCAGCCTGCCGCAGTGTGCGGCACACATCCAGCCCACCCATGCCGGGCAGGCGCAGGTCCAGCACGATCAGGTCCCACGGCCCTTGCTCGCGTGCGGCGCACAAGCCGGTCAAGCCATCGGCCTCGGCCTGCACGTCGGCAGGCAACTCGGCCAGGTGCAGGCACACCAGCCGGGCCATGTCAGGCTCGTCTTCAATGACCAGCACGCGGCGCTTCGCAGGGTTTTGTGCGGCAGTCGACATGACGACCGATTCTGCCGCCGCATGGCTCATCGAGTCAGCCGCGCCGTGCCCTTGGGCAAGCCACTTGCGGACGCCACCGTGTTGGGCACGGATTGCGGCATGTCAGGCCCCGTGCCGGCGGCGATGGGTCCCGCCAGCGGCTTCAGCGTGAACGGCGCCGTGCTGTTGTCGGGCTCAGGTTCGACGGAGATCACCGCCATGCCACCGGGCAATGCCTGCGCCGGGTTGACGAAGTCCTGCCCAGGGAACGGTGGCGCGCCCAGGGGGCCGGCGCTGGCTCCGGGTCCGTCGGAGTCGGCACGGTCGGCATGCGAGAAGCGGCCGGTCGATACGGGCGCGCCGTTGACCACGACCCAACCCTCGTACACCCAGCCGGCGGGCAGTTGCGGCAACGTCAGGCCTGCCTGTGGGGCTCCGTTGACGGCCTGAACCCACCACAGCCCCTGTGCCTCGTCGGCCATGGACTCGCTCGTCGGCGTGGCCAGGAAGAAGTTGCCGCGCGCCGAAGCAAACGAGGTGCCCAGCGCAGCGGAGTGCGAGATGGCCAAGGTGGCCCGTCGCTCGGCACCGCTGAAATCGCCAGCCAACAAGTGGGTGCTGGCCGGCGCAGGGTCGTCGCCCTGCGCCGGTTCGATGGTGAGCACGAATGCCGTGGCGCGCTCGGCCTGTGCGTCGGTGACCCGGAACGTCGAAGCGCTGGCCCGGCCCTGGTTGTCGACGCTGAATCGGCCGGTGCTGACCGGCGCGCCGTCGACCATCAGCCAGCCTTCATAGACGGCCGTCGGCCCGAGATTCTCGAGGCCCTCCAGGGCCAGTTCCAACTGCGGATCGGCGTCGCTGCCGCCACAGGCGGACAAAGCGACAACGGTGGCCAGTGCGGTAAGCGTGAGGGTTGGGCGCATGGGCGTCTCCTGGGGTGGTGGGTGAGCACCGCCAGTTGACCGCCGCGCGGTCGCCGAATCCTCACGAAACCATGACGATTGCGACACATCGGGTGAACGCCCGGTGTCCTCCTACGCCACGTTGCGCCGCCCGGCACACCACAGCACGAACGCGAATTCGTCGGCCCGCTCGGCGTCGATCTGGCGGCGGGTGCTACCCAGGCCGTGGCCGGCATCGAAGTCCACGCGCAGCAGCACCGGTCGGCCCGATCGGGTGCCAGCCTGCAGTCGCGCGGCCATCTTTCCGCCGTGCCAGGCTTCCACGCGTGGATCGGTCATGCCCACGGTGAGCAGCACCGCCGGGTAGCGCGCGCCGTCCTTCACATGGGCCAGGGCATCCATGGCGAGCAGGCCCGCAAAACCGTCGGCGTCCTTCACGGTGCCGAACTCATCGATGTTGGGCGGCCCGTTCTGCGAGAACTCGGCGCGCAGCGCGTTCGAGATGCCGACGTTCGAGATCACGCCGGCAAACAAGTCGGGCCGCTCGGTCAACGCCCGGCCAACGGCGACGCCGCCCGCCGAGCCGCCCTGGATCGTGATCGTGCGCGCCGACGCCCAGCGCTCTCGCACCAGATGCGCACAGCAGTCGATGAGGTCGCGCCAGGTGTTGGGCTTGGTCAGCTTCTGCCCGCCCTTCCACCAGCGCTTGCCGTATTCGCCGCCGCCGCGCACATGCGCAGTGGCGAAGATCCCGCCGCGCTCGAGCAGGGCCAGCACGCGGGGGCTGAAGTACGGATTGCTGGAGATCTGGTAGGCGCCGTAGGCACTCACCAGCGTGGGGTTGCGACCATTGCGCGGCAGGCCCTTCTTCATCACGATGGACAGCGGCACGCGCGTGCCGTCGCGCGCCGTGGCATGGCTGCGCAGCGCCACATAGCCCGACAGGTCCAGCGGGCTGGCCGGCGCCAGGCCGGCGGGCTCGGTGCGCCCGCGTGCAGGGTCGTGCACGAACGTGGTGAACGGCAGCAACCAGCCCGTGCCATCGAGCGCACAGCCGTCGGCCGCCGGATGGGCATGCAAGCCGCTGATCGCGCCGTCGAAGGGCAGGGGCACCTCGGCGACGCGGCCGTCGCGCCCGAGCTTGCGCAACGCGTGGTAGCCGCCGTCGAGTTCCAGCAGGTACAGGCCGTCGCGCGCCAGTGCGAAGCCTTCGATCACGCGCGGGCCTTCGGGAACGACCGGCGTGGCCGTGGCATAGGTGGCGCCGTCGAGCGGCAGCCGCAGCACGCGACCGTTGGGCGAGTCGCGGGTGGTCAGCAGGTAGAGGTCGGTGGCGTCGAAGGCAAACCCGGTCACCTCGTCGGCGATGGCACACACCGGGCGCCACTTCGCACGACCGGCAACGACGTCGGCCAGCGGCGCCACGAACAGCGGGTTCTCCCGGCGCACGCCGCCGTACAGCACCAGCACGGCCCAGGTGCTCACGGGGCTGCACTGGATGGATGGGAACTCGGTTTCGGTCAGCGGCAGCGCGGGGTCGCGGCCGTGGACCACCTGCAGCACATCTTCCTTCGCATCGGTGCCCAGCCGATGCAGCCACACCGGCGAGCGCTTGTAGTACTCCACGCTGCCGCGTGCC
>Ga0154020_10004692_pt1 | contig 16251 bp, 1 predicted proteins | sample Klosneuvirus_201_FD_109709 | JGI IMG/M metagenome (GOLD analysis project Ga0154020, IMG submission 109709) | Active sludge microbial communities from wastewater, Klosterneuburg, Austria - Klosneuvirus_20160825_MG | ecosystem: Engineered > WWTP > Aerobic digester > Activated sludge | place...
ACTACAGCGTCGGCTTCCCCACCAACCTCACCAACGGCGCCGTCCTCCCGGCCTCCTTGCAGGGTGCGACGGCGACCGACAGTGATGCAGTCGTCGCGACTGGCCGCACAGCTTCGGTCACACTTGTCGCTGGTGAAACAAATGCATCCATCGACGCTGGCTACGCCTCCCCGCTGGCCTCCATCGGTGATTACGTCTGGCTTGATCTTGATCGCAACGGCGCACAGGACGCGGGCGAGCCAGGCATTCTGGGTGTGATAGTGAATCTCTACAACAACCTCGGCACGCTGGTCGGCACGACTGTCACTGACAGCCTTGGCCACTACAGCTTCACCGATCTCACCCCTGGCACATACGGTGTTGGTTTCCCTACCACGTTGGGTAATGGCCACGTGCTCACCGTTGCTGATGACATCACGGCTGGCGACACTGCCGACAGCGATGCGGACATCAGTACTGGCAAGACTGTCACAGTCTCCCTTATCGCTGCGCAGAACTACAAGGACTTCGACGCAGGCTATGTCTCGCCGTTTGCATCCATTGGTAACTACGTCTGGCGTGATGTGGATCACGATGGCACTCAGGATGCTGGCGAGCCAGGAATCGAAAATGTCATCGTCACGCTCTACAACAGCAGCGGTGCGGCCATCGGCTCCACCACGACCAATGCGGTCGGCTATTACTCCTTCACAGGTCTGCAACCCGGTGACTACTCGATTGGTTTCCCTACCTCGTTGAACCATGGACTGCTGCTCACGACACCTAGTGTCGGCACGGGTGCCCAGGACAGCGATGCGGATGATACCACCGGCCGCACTGCGGATGTGACCCTCGCAGCAGGCGAGAACAATCCCGATCTCGACGCTGGCTACTACAGTCAGAAGGCATCGCTCGGTAACTTTGTCTGGCTCGATTTGAACAAGGACGGCATCCAGCAGAGCGGTGAGCCAGGGATCGAGAACGTTCCTGTCACTCTTTACGACAGCGCAGGCACGGCCATCGGCTCCACCACCACGAACGCGGTCGGCTTCTATAGCTTCTGGGATCTGGATCCAGGCACTTACGCCGTCGGTGTGCCGACCACACTGTGGGATGGCAAGGTCCTCGGCGCTGCTGATCAAGTCGGAACCGATGCTACCGACAGCGATGGTAACATCACCACCGGTCGCAGTCCGAATGTGACTCTCGTTGCGGGTCAATACAATCCTACTATCGACTTCGGCTTCTTCTCCAACAAGGCTTCTCTAGGCGACTTCGTTTGGATGGATCTGAATCGCAACTTCCAGCAAGATGGAAACGAGCCCGGCATTCAAGGTGTTGTCATCACACTTTACGACAGCGCAGGAACGGCGGTCGGCACGACCACCACCAACGGTGTCGGTTGGTATCAATTCTCCAATCTTGATGCGGGCACATACTCCGTTGGCTTCCCAGTTGCTCTGGCCAACAGCGCCGTGCTCACGGCCTCGCTGCAAGGCGCGACGGCAACGGATAGCAATCCAATCACCGCCACCGGTCGTGCCGCCGCTGTCACGCTCGCAGCGGGTGAGCACAATCCAACCATCGACGCTGGCTATGTTTCGCCGCTAGCTTCGATTGGCGATTATGTTTGGAAAGACCTGGATCGCGATGGCTTCCAAGATGCAGGCGAGCCCGGCATTGAAGGCGTCACCGTCAATCTCTACAACAACCTTGGCGTGCTAGTTGGCACCACCACCACAAACAGCTTGGGCTACTACCATTTCGGTGATCTCCAGCCAGCGACTTACAGCATCGGATTCCCGACCACTCTGGGCAATGGTTACGTGCTCACCACTCGTGACAATGCTGCAGACATCTCCGATAGCGATGCAAATATCGGCACGGGTCGGACGACAACGATCGTGCTCACTTCCGGCCAGAACTACCCTGACTTCGATGCAGGTTACGTTTCACCTTTTGCTTCAATCGGTGATTACGTCTGGCGCGATCTTGATAAGGATGGTGAACAAGAGGCTGGTGAGCCTGGTATTCAGGGCGTGCCTGTCACGTTGCTGAACAGCAGTGGAGTGGCCATCGGTAGCACGACGACTGACGCTACCGGCTACTACATCTTCACCGATCTTCAGCCCGGCACCTACGCCGTCCAGTTCCCTGCCAGCATCAACGGTAGCGACCTGGTGCTCACCACCATCGATCAAGGTGCGGACACTTCGGACAGCGATGCGAACACGACCACCGGCAAAACAATCAACGTCACTCTCGCGGCCGCTGAGCACAATCCAACCCTTGATGCAGGCTATGTCTCACCGCTCGCCTCGCTTGGTAACTATGTGTGGAGCGACACAGATCGTGATGGTGTGCAGGATTCTGGCGAACCCGGCATCCAGGGTGTCAGCGTCATCTTGCTGAACAGCACCGGCGTCGCCATCGGCTCGACCTTGACTGATGCCAGCGGCTACTACGTCTTCACGGATCTCCAGCCTGGAACTTACGCAATCCAATTCCCAGCCAGCCTCAATGGTGGTGATCTCGTGCTTAGCTCGTCAGATCAAGGTGGCGATGATGCTACCGACAGCGACGCCAATACAACGACCGGCAAAACCATCAATGTGGTGCTCGCAGCTGGTGCCAATGATCTCACGCTCGATGCGGGCTATCAGTCGCCACTTGCGTCCCTCGGTAACTACGTTTGGAGCGACACCGATCGCGATGGCGTTCAGGATGCAGGTGAAGCCGGTATGCAAGGCGTGACCGTGAAGCTCATCGACAGCTTCGGCAATACCCTGGGCAGCACCACCACAGACGCTTCGGGCCTCTATCTCTTCTCGGACCTCCAGCCCGGCACCTACTCGGTCGAGTTCCCTCTTACCGTCGGCAGCCTGGTGCTCTCACCGATTGATGCGGGTGGAAACGACGGCACGGATAGCGATGCGAGCCTCACGACGGGCCGCACCACCTCTGTCACTCTGATTGCAGGTGAAAATAACCTCACGCTTGATGCGGGCTACTACTCGCCATTCGCTTCTCTCGGTGATTTCGTCTGGCTCGATCTGAATCGCGACGGCCAGCAAGATGGAGGTGAGCCTGGCATCCAGGGAGTGATCGTCACTCTCTTTGACGACAATGGCGACGCCATCGGCACCACCACCACCGATGCCACGGGCTTCTATCACTTCACTGAATTGCAACCCGGCGACTACAGCGTTGGATTCCCGCTCACCAGCGGAGTGAATATTCTCACAACTCCAAACAGTGGCTCCGATAGCAGTGACAGCGATGCTAATACGACTACAGGCAAGACAATCAGCCTGACTCTGGCTGCGGGTGACAATGATCTCATCTGGGATGCCGGCTACTATTCACCGCTCGCAAGCCTGGGTAACTATGTCTGGGAGGACGTGAACAAGAATGGAGAGCAGGACCTCAATGAACCTGGCATCGCTGGAGTCACGGTCACGCTCATCGACAATGGCGGTGCTGCCATCGGCACCACGGTGACAGATGCAACTGGCTATTATAGCTTCAGTGGCCTCCAGCCCGGAAGCTACTCGCTGCTCTTCCCAGTTTCACTGAACAGCAATGCTTACACGCTGACCGCATTGAATAGTGGTGCAGTCACCACTGACAGTGATGCAAACACCAGCACGGGTCAGACTGCCTCGATCACAGTCGTCGCTGGTCAGAATGATCCGACATGGGATGCTGGCTACATTTCGCCGAAGGCCTCCATCGGTGACTTCGTGTGGATGGATCTGGATCGTAACGCTCAGCAGGATGCGAATGAACCCGGTATCGAAGGTGTCACCGTTGTGCTCTACGACAGCGCAGGAACCGCCATTGGCACGACCACAACCAATGGAGTCGGCTACTATCACTTTGGAAATCTCGATCCCGGCACTTACAGCGTCGGCTTCCCGATTGAGCTCGGTAACCTCGCTGTACTGACAGCTTCGCTTCAGGGTGCAACCGCCACCGATAGCGATCCTGTGGTCGCAACCGGACGCACTGCATCGGTCACCCTCGCTGCGGGTGAGCACAATCCAACCATCGACGCGGGTTACAGCTCGCCGTTGGCCTCCATCGGTGACTATGTCTGGAGTGATCTCGATCGCGATGGAGAACAAGATTTGGGTGAGCCCGGTATCCAAGGCGTCACCGTCAATCTCTACAATAACCTCAACGTCCTCGTCGGCACCACCACCACGAACAGCGTGGGTTACTATCACTTTGGTGATCTCCAGCCCGGCACCTATAGCATTGAGTTCCCGATCGACCTAGGAAATGGTCACGTGCTGACTGCGCTCGATGCCGTCGCGGACGATCTCGATAGCGATGCAAACCTGACCACGGGCAAGACCACCACGGTCACTCTTGTGGCTGGCCAAAACTATCCTGACTTCGATGCAGGCTATGTCTCGCCGCTCGCTTCTTTGGGCGACTACGTCTGGCGCGATCTCGACAAAGATGGCGAGCAGGACCTTGGTGAGCCTGGTATCCAGGGTGTCGCCGTGATGCTGCTCAACAGCAGCGGTGTCGCCATCGGTAGCACCACCACGGACGCCACTGGCTACTATGTCTTCACTGAGCTTCAACCCGGCACCTACGCCTTGCGGTTCCCAGCTTCTCTTGAAGGCGGCGATCTCGTTCTCACCACGATTGATCAAGGCGCAGATGCCTCTGACAGCGATGCCAGCACTACCACGGGCAGGACGATCAACGTCACCCTCGCAGCTGCGGAGCACAATCCAACCATCGACGCAGGCTACGTCTCACCGCTCGCCTCACTCGGTAACTTTGTCTGGAGCGACACGGACCGCGATGGCGTGCAGGATTCGGGCGAACCCGGCATCCAGGGCGTGACCGTCACCTTGCTCAACAGCACAGGCACAGCCATCGGCACCACTTTGACCGATGCCAGTGGCTACTACGTCTTCACCGATCTCCAGCCCGGTACCTACGCCATGCAATTCCCAGCCAGCCTCAATGGTGGCGACCTCGTGCTCAGCACGCCTGACCTCGGCGGCAATGACGCAACCGACAGCGATGCAGACATCAGCACCGGCAAGACGATCAACGTCACGCTCGCTGCTGGTGAGAACAACCTCACCCTCGACGCGGGTTACAACTCACCGCTCGCTTCGATCGGCAACTACGTCTGGTTTGACGCCGACCGTAACGGCCAGCAAGACGGCGGCGAACCCGGCATCGAAGGCGTGACCCTCACGCTCTATGACAGCAGCAACGTCGCCATTGGCACCACCACCACGGATGCCACCGGCTTCTACAGCTTCACGGATCTCCAACCCGGCGACTACAGCCTCGGCTTCCCGCTCACCGTTGGCAGCAAGGTGCTCAGCCCTGTGGATGTCGGCTCCGACAGCAGTGACAGCGATGCAAACCTCACCACGGGCAGAACCATCGTCACCACATTGGTTGCTGGTGAAAACGATCTCACTTGGGATGTCGGCTATTACTCGCCACTCGCGACGTTGGGTAACTACGTCTGGAAGGATCTCAATAAAGATGGCGTGCAGGATTCCGGCGAACCCGGCATTGAGAGCGTGGTCGTGACCTTGCTCAACAGCGCAGGCGCATCCATCGGCACCACCACCACGGACGCCACTGGCTTCTACCTCTTCACCGGTCTGCAACCCGGCGACTACGCCGTGCAGTTCCCGACGACTATCGGCAACCTCGTCCTCACTGGCATCGATCAAGGTGGCAATGACACGCTCGATAGCGATGCCGATACGATTGGCAAAACGATCAACGTCACCCTCGCCGCTGGAGACAATAACCTCACGCTCGACGCTGGCTTCTACAATCCGCTGGCTTCGCTCGGTGACTACGTCTGGATGGACCTCAATCGCAACGGTCAGCAGGATGGTGGCGAACCCGGCATCAAGACTGTCACGGTGAACCTCCTCAGCAGCACCGGCACCGTGATTGGCACAACCACGACCGACAGCACGGGCTACTACCTCTTCAGTGATCTGCAGCCCGGCACCTATGCGGTGCAGTTCCCGATCACACTTGTGGATGGCAGCGTCATCACCAGCGTCGATCAAGGCGCAGACGCCACGGACAACGACGCCAGCATCACCACCGGCAAGTCGATCAACGTCACGCTTGCCGCGACCGAGCACAACCCAACCATCGACGCGGGCTACGTGTCTCCGTTCGCCAGCATCGGTGACTTTGTTTGGAAGGATCTCGACCGCAATGGCCAGCAGGACGGCGGCGAACCCGGCATCGAGAACGTCATCGTCACGCTCTACAACAGCAGCGGTGTCGCAGTCGGCACCACCACCACGGACGCCGTCGGTTACTACAGCTTCTACGGCCTGCAACCCGGCACCTACAGCGTCGGCTTCCCGCTGACCGTTGGCATCAATGTGCTCAGCCCTGAAAATGTCGGCAACGACGCCAGCGACAGCGACGCCAGCCTGGCCACGGGCCGCACCACGAGCATCACCCTTGTGCAGGGTCAAAATGATCCGAACTGGGATGCCGGCTACTACTCGCCGCTCGCTTCTCTCGGCAACTTCGTCTGGGAAGACGTGAACAAGGATGGTCAGCAGCAGCCGACCGAACCAGGCATCGCCAATATCACCGTCGTCTTGCTCAACAGCACCGGCACGCCGATCGGCACCACCGTCACTGACGGCACCGGCTATTACAGCTTTGTCGATCTCCAGCCCGGCACCTATGCCGTTCAGTTCCCAGTCTCGCTAAACAACGGCGGCTACACGCTCACAACCGCGACCACGGGAGCCAGCGCGACCGACAGCAATGCCAACGCGACCACGGGCATCACTGCCAATGTCACACTCGTGGCCGGTCAGAATGATCCGACCATCGACGCAGGTTACATCACGCCGCTCGCCTCGTTGGGTGACTTCGTCTGGATGGACCTCAACAAGGATGGCAAGCAGGACGCTGGCGAACCCGGCGTGGCTGGCGTGACTGTGAAGTTGCTCAACAACAGCGACGTCGAAATCGGCACCACCATCACCGATGGCACCGGCTTCTACCACTTCGCAGGTCTCACTCCTGGCAGCTACAAAGTACAGTTCCCGCTGACGCTCGCCGACAGCTCCGTGCTTACCGTTGCCGATCAGGCTGCTGGCGATGACACGCTCGACAGCGATGCAAACACGACCACAGGCCGCACCGTCGCCACGACGCTTTTCGCTGGTGAAAACGATCCAACCTGGGATGCCGGCTACTACTCGCCGCTCGCTGCCCTTGGCAATCGTGTCTGGCTCGACTTGAATAAGGACGGCATCCAAGACGCCAATGAACCCGGCATCGCAGGCATCCCCGTCACGCTCTACAACAGCGTCGGCGCTGCCGTCGGTCACGACGTCACGGATGGCGAAGGCTACTACTGGTTCCTCGGTCTCCAGGCTGGCACCTACAGCGTTGGATTCCCAACGGTGGTCAATGGAGTCAATCTGCTCACCGGTGCTGACCTCGGCACGGAAGCAACGGATAGTGATGCGAACATCACCACGGGCCGCACCGCCACCGTCACACTCGCTGCGGGTGAAGTGAACTCGGATGTCGATGCCGGTTACTACTCACCGCTCGCTTCGCTGGGTGACTATGTCTGGCTTGACCTCAACCGCGATGGTCAGCAGCAGTCCGGTGAACCCGGCATCGCCAATGTCATCGTCACTCTCTATGACGCCAATGGCGTGGCTGTCGGCACCGACGTCACCAATGGCGATGGCTACTACTCGTTCATCGACCTGCAACCAGGCGACTACAGCATCGGCTTCCCAGCCAGCGTGCTGCCTGGTTATGTGCTCACGAGCGCTGATCAAGGCACCGATGATGCCAAGGACAGCGACGCGAACCCAACCACCGGTCGCACCATCACCACGACACTCGTCGCTGGCGAAAACGATCCGACATGGGATGCAGGCTACACCTCGCCGTTTGCATCGCTTGGCAACTTCGTCTGGCATGATCTCAATCGCGATGGCATCCAGCAGCCCGGTGAACCCGGCATCGTGGGCGTCGTCGTCACTCTCTACAACGCCCAAGGCACAGCCATCGGCACCGACTCGACGGATGGCAATGGTTACTACTCATTCCATGATCTCCAGCCCGGTGAATACTACATCGGCGTGGCTACCACGCTGAATGATGGCCTCACGCTCAGCCCGCAGGATCAAGGCACGGATGACTCGCTCGATAGTGATGTCTCCCAGATCACTGGCCGCTCCGCATTGACCACGCTCTCTGCTGGCGAAAACGATCCGACCTGGGATGTCGGCTATTATACGCCGTTCGCCAGCATCGGTGATCGCGTCTGGCGCGACTCAGACCGCGATGGCATCCAGGACAGCAACGAGCCCGGCATCGCAGGCATCCGCGTCACCTTGTATGACAGCACGGGCGTCGCCATCGGCACCGACATCACCGACGGCCTCGGCTACTACGGCTTCTACGATCTCCAACCCGGCACCTATGGCCTCGGCTTCCCGACCGAACTCATCGACGGCGCATTGATCACCACCATTGATCAGGGCGGCAATGACACCAGGGACAGCGATGTCAATGCGACCACTGGTCGCACCATCACCACCGTGCTCGTCGCTGGCGAGAACGACATGACCTGGGACGCGGGTTACATCAATCCTCCGCTCAGCCTCGGCGACTTCGTCTGGCTTGATCAGGATCACGATGGTCTCCAGGATCTCGGCGAGCCCGGCATCGCCCTTGCGAAGGTGGAACTGTTCTTCGCGAACATGACACCGGCTCGCGACTATGAAGGCAACCTCGTTGTCTTCCAGACCACCGGCAGCAATGGTGAGTATCTCTTCACCAACCTCGCTCCTGGCGACTACATCGTCCGCGTCACCGCTCCAGCCGGTCTCGAGCCGACCATCGGCGGCGTTGATCCTGACAATGACAACAACAAGGACAGCAACGGCGTCGAGATGCTCGGCGAAGACTTCGTGCAGTCCCTGCCGATCACGCTGCTCAACAACAACGAGCCGGTGAACGACACCGACATTGATACCAACACGAACCGCACCCTGGACTTCGGTTTCTACTATCCGAAGTATGATCTGGCGCTGCGCAAGACGCTGGCGCCAACGCAGGCCAATCCGATCAAGGCTGGCAGCAAGGTCACCTTCAACATTGAAGTGTTCAATCAAGGCGACATCGCCGTGAACAACATCACGCTCGTTGATTACACCCCGGTCGGTCTCGTGCTCGACACCGCGCTCTCACCCAACTGGGTCGCGCAGGTCAATGGCACCGCCATCGGTCTCATCATCAATCCAGTCGCTCCAGGCAGATCCGCCATGGTCAGCATCACCTACACCGTGGCGCTCACGGCTGAAGGCAGCACGCTGCACAACTTCGCTGAGATCACCGGAGCCAAAGATCCTGACGGCGCACTCATTGCCGACGTGGATAGCACCACCGACAGCATCCCTGGCAATGACGGCCTTGTAGATGACGACGAACTCTACAACAACAACGGCGATGAAGACGACCATGATCAAGCGGACATCGTCATCCTGCCTCCAGGCGTCTGGGATATTGCCCTGCGCAAATCCTTGGCCACCACTCAGGCTGCGTCCGTGAACCCAGGCGACAACGTTTCGTTCAACGTCGAGGTCTTCAACCAAGGCACTGAAACAGCCTACAGCGTCCGCGTCGTCGATTACATCCCGGCGAATATGACGCTCAATGATCTGCGCTGGACCGCTGGCACCGGCAACACCGCCACCAGCCTGCTCAACCAGCCGTTGCAGCCAGGCACCAGCGTGATCCTGCCGATCATTCTCAAGGTGAACAATAACGTCGTCGGCCCGCTCGACATCACGAACTTCGCCGAAGTGCAGTCCTTCCTCGATGTGAATGGCAACACCCGCCCCGATGCCGACAGCACCGCGGACAACTCGCCATCCAATGACGGCCCATCCACCGATGACGCCATCAACAATGAGAACAGCGACCAAGACGACCACGATGGCGCTCTCGTGAAGGTGAATGCACCTCTCGTGTTCGACCTCGCCCTCCGCAAGAAGCTGGCTGAAGGCCAGAGCAGCACCGTTGCACGCGGTGGTCTCGTGACCTTCGAGTTCGAAGTCTTTAACCAAGGCTCCATCACCGCGCAGAACGTGGTCCTCACCGACTACCTGCCGAACAGCCTCGCCCTCGAAGACGACAACTGGTTCAGCACCTTGCCCGGCCAGGTCGCCACCACCGTCTTTGGTCCGATCACTCCCGGACAGTCCGTGCGCCTCACCTTGACCGCCCGCCTTAGCGCTAACGCTACGGCCAACGCCACCCTCACCAACCGCGCCGAGATCAGCGCCGCACAGAACCTGAGCGGCACCGCGATGTCGGATGGTGACAGCACGATGGACAACAATCCTGGCAACGACGGCGTTCCAACCAACGATGAAATCAACAACGCCAATGGCGACCAAGACGATGCCGACTTCGCCACCCTCACTGTGCAACCTCCAGGCGTGTTCGATCTCGCCCTGCGCAAGACACTCGCCCTAGATCAAGCCACCTCCGTCAATGCCGGCGACTTCGTCAGCTACAGCATTGAAGTCTTCAATCAAGGCTCCGTCACCGCCAAGTCCATCCAAGTCACCGACTTCATACCGGCAGGCATGACGTTGGCTGACGGCAACTGGGTCAACAACGGCAATGGCACCGCCACCGGCAGCTTCGGCAGCGTGTTTACTCTCGCCCCAGGAGCCACCGCCAGGCTGGCGATCCGTCTCCAGGTTAGCTCGAACACTGCCGCCGGCAACCAGCGCAACGTTGCTGAGATCAGCTCCGCTCGCGACATCGACGGCAACGTCATCACCGACGTGGACAGCATCGCCGATGTCAACAGCACCAACGACGGCAGCATGACCGACAATGAAATCGGCAATGCTGGCGCCGATGAAGATGACAGCGACTTTGCTGATGTCGCCGTCAATGCTCCAGGCCGTGCCGACCTCGCGCTGCGCAAGAGCTTGAAGCCCGGTCAGTCCGGCAGCGTCCGCGCTGGCGACAAGGTCACTTATCGCATGGAAGTGTTCAACCAAGGCGTGCTCCCAGCCACCGACATCAAGGTGAGCGACTACATCCCAGTCGGCATGACCTTCGTCCCGAGCGACAACACGTTCTGGAGCGTCGATCAACCGAACATCGTCTCATGCACACTCACCGGACCGCTTGCTCCAGGAGCCAGCGCCATCCTGGAAGTGACCCTCACCGTTTCTGACAGCGCCGCCGCTGACAGCGTGATCATGAACTATGCTGAAATCTCCGCATTCAAAGCCACTGGCCCGAACAACGTCATCATCACCACGGATGCTGATAGCACCCCGGACGCCCTCTTCGGCAATGACGGTCAGGTCACCAACGACGCCATCAACAATGAAGGCTTCGATCAGGACGACATGGACTGCGAGCCGATCACCATCATCGAACCCCTGCGTGCCGACCTCAGCCTGAGCAAGGAACTCTGCGCCTGCCAGAACAGCGCGCCCTCGCCCGGCCAGGAAGTTGGTTACACCCTCAAGGTGAAAAACGAAGGCCCAGTCGCCGTCAATCACATCCAACTGCGCGAGTATGTGCCAGCCGGCATGACCATGACCGCAGTCTGCGCCGTGGACTGGACCGATGCCGGAAACGGACTCTTGACCCGGACCCTCGACCGCACCCTCCAACCCGGCGAAAGCCTCACCGTTGACGTGACCTTCACTGTCGATCTCAACGCCCTGCCCGGCAGCCTGCTCATGAACTGCGCCGAAATCGGCGGAGCCCTCAATGAGCTTGGCCAGCCCGTGCTCGACAGCGACAGCACCTTCGCCAACGGACACCACGCCACCCCAGGCTGCTGCGGCCTCGAGGATGAAGACGAAGACGACATGGACTGCCTGCCCATCACCGTCGGCCCCGCCAGTGTGTTCGATCTCGCCCTGCAGAAGCGCCTCGCTCCGACCCAGATCGGCAGCGTTCGCCCAGGTGACCTCGTCACCTTCAGCATCGAAGTCTTCAACCAGGGCACCATCCCTGCCACGCAGGTGGGCATCGTCGATAAACTGCCAGCAGGCTTCACGCTTGCCGACAGCGCCTGGGTCACCATGCCAGGCAGCCTCGCCTTGCGCGCTGTTGCCGGACCTATCGCCCCAAGCAGCAGCGTCATCGTGAACATCACCTTGAGGGCTGGCAGCACCACGGGTGACTTGGTCAACTTCGCAGAAATCTTCTCCGCTCGCAATGGCACCACCAACGTCGCCGTCAACGCCCTCACTGGCGATCATGACAGCGTCTATGATGCGAACGCCGCCAATGAAGGCACCATCGTCGATGACGAACTCAACGGCGCGCTCGGCGATCACGACAGCGCAGACATTCAGACCATCACCGTCCTCGCGGGTCCGACCCTCGGCGACCGTGTGTGGGAAGACCGCAACAACAACGGCCTGCAGGATGCCAACGAGCAGGGCATCGGCGGAGTGACCGTCTATCTGCTCAACGGCTCGGGCACACCGACCGGTCGCAGCACGGTCACCGACAACAGCGGGTTCTACACCTTCAGCAACCTCACCCCTGGTGACTACTGCGTGTCGTTCGAGCTGCCACCGGGCTTCGCGTTCACCAAGGCCGACCAGGGCACCAACGACAACATCGACAGCGATGCTGACGCCACCACCGGTCGCACCGCCAAGACCACCATCGACGCAACTGAAACCGACGGCTCATGGGATGCCGGTCTGTTCCGTCCGGCCACACTCGGTGGTGTGGTGTGGATCGACAGCAATGACAACGGCATCCAGGATCCGAGCGAAGCTGGCCTCGAAGATGTGACCGTGCAGCTCACACTGCTCAATGGCACGATCGTGGCCACCACGACGACTGACATTGACGGCAGCTATGAGTTCGCCGGTCTCGGCTCCGCCTTGTATCGCGTGAAGATCAACACACCGCCGTCCAGCGCTCCTGTTTCATCAACGAACACCGACCTCGCCGACAACAACCAGGCTGGCGATGACAACGGCAATCAGAACGGCGCAGGTGCGCCGACGAAGAGCCCGCTCATCACGCTCAGCTATGGCGAAAGCGACAAGACCATCGGCTTCGGCTTCGTGCCAACCGTCGGTGTCGGTAACTTCGTGTTCATCGACCACAATGGCAACGGCGTGGGCGACGACGGCGAAGGCGTGGCCGGCGTCACCCTGCGTCTCTACAAGCAGGGCGACACCGTGGGCACTAGCACACCGGTGGCCGCCACCACCAGCACCACAGGCGGCAACTACCTGTTCAGCAATCTGCGCCCAGGTGCTTACTTCATCCACATACCAGCCACGCAGTTCGCCAATGCCGCTCCGCTCGCCGGACGGAACTCCATCCCGGGAGCTGGTGTGGACAACGGCACTGATGACCTCAGTGATGAAAACGGCATCGATGTAGCCAGCACGGCGGCCAGTGGCATCAGCTCCATCGTGTTCACATTGTCACCCGGCACCGAGGCGATCGACGCGACGAGCGAAGGTGGCTCACGCGCCGATCAGGACAACGCGGCCGACAGCAACACCGACCTCACCATTGACTTCGGCTTCGTCGGGGCCAAGGCGGCCACGTTCAGCTACTGGCAGGCCATCAACAGCCTCAACGGTCAGAATGGGGCGACGCAGAACGGCGACACCGACACGTTCAACAACGTGGTCGAATACGCACTCTGCCAGAACCCTGCCAGCGGCGTGCAGCCAGCACCTGCGTTCTGCACACGTCTCAATGCCGGAGCCAATGCGAGCGACGGCAAAGTGGAGGCCTTCTACAGCCGCCGCGCCGGTGGCGGTCAGGGAGACATCACCTACACGCTGCAAGTGCTGCGCGAGCTGAGCCAGTCGCCATCCGGCTGGGTCGCCTCCACGCTCACTCCGACCGTCACCGCCAATGGCGACGGCACCGAGAAGGTGTTCTACCCGAACCTCGAGCTTGACCCGCTGTTCGCAGGCTCCGACCACGGCTTTGTCCGCCTCCAGGTGACGCTCACAGGCACGCCGAACAGCGGCACTACCGAAGTCTTCGGCTGGACCAAGCGCGCATTCCCAGTCCAGTGCGAAACATTCTCGATGCCTTACGTGCAGAAGGAACTGTTCAGCGGCGTGGTCGATAGCGTCAGCGGCAACACCATCAACGTCGCCACCTCCGCCGGCCTCGTGCCGCTCACCAGCGTGATCAGGGCCGGCGAGCCATCGTTCCTCGAAGTCACCGACGGTGACAATGAGGGCCACCGCTTCGACGTTGATGAATCACTAAGCTCAGCGACAACCATCGCCATCGACGCCGGCTCCAGCCACAATACCCAGGCCACACTGCCTGCAAGTCTGGTCGGTGACAGGATTGTGCTGCGCAATCATTGGACGATCAACAGTCTGTTCCCGAAGACCTACTTCGTCGCCGGGCCGAATAGCACCATTGCTGACCGCCTGATGTTCTTCAATCCGCTGGCCAACAACTACGATATCATCTTCATGACCACCGTCGCCGGACAGCGCCGCTGGGTCCTCGAAGGTGACACCACCCAGGCCGACGCAGGCACCCGCATCTTCAGCCCTGGTGAAGCCGGTGCGTTCTTCGTCCACCCACGCAACAGCCCGATCACCATGTCCTTCGTCGGCATCGTCCGCGCCAATGACTTCGCCGTGCCGCTCAAGGTTGGCACCAACTACATCGGCGGTGGCTGGCCGATCGACCAGAGCCCCAACGAGCGCCGCATGACCGTCGCCAACGGGTTCAGCGTAGCCCGCACCAGCGCCAGCGCTGACCGGTTCCAGTTGTGGAAGGGTGACCTCGTGTTCAACGCCCAAGGCTACGACACCCACTTCCTCTACCTCGCCAGCGCCCTGTCGCAGTGGATCAATGAAGGCAACGCCACGTTCACCAACGAGAACGATCTTAAGCTATTCAAAGCCATGCGCGGCTTGGTCTTTACCAGCAAGCTTGGCAAACCAAACTACGTGATGCCGCTGCCTTGGACCCCATGACCGAGCCCCGAACCCTCATCGCCCGTGCAGTGGCCAGGCAACTGCATCGGGGCACAAAAGGGGTGAAATCAAGAAAGCGAAACAAACAATTTTACTAATTACAACAATAATCATAACTTAATCAGATGAAACTTCCCTTCCAACTGTCGTCCCGCTTCCCTCTTGCAGGACTTGCCGCAGCGCTGCTTGCCCTGGCATCATCGGCCCAGGCAACCACGATCAATTGGGGCACCTACATCAATCCGGCCAATTACCTTTTTGATTCCACCGGAGCCAATCTCGATGACGACTACTTCTTCGAGTTGGGATCCTTTGGCACCTTCATTCCCACATCTGGGAACATGAGCGATTGGATGACGAACTGGAAACCCTTTGATCGTGCCTATGCCCCGCCAGCGAGCGGCTGGAATTCGTCCGCTGGCATCGTTGCCCATAGTGCCGTTCTCGAGGTCGATTTTACCACCAGCAATACCGAGCTGTCACAAGCCAACCTGTTCAATTTGGGTGAGCAGGCCTACATCTGGGTTTACAGCGACACCCTTGGCAATCCGAATCCGGTGCCCACTCTGGGCACCTCTTTCCAGTGGGCCTTGGTGACCAATAATTCCACCGATGGCACACCCGCCGATGACTGGCTGTTCCCCGCTCCTTCAGGGCATGTGAATACCACCCTCGACTGGCGCATCGAGGACGCCACCTACACTCCATTCGGCGGACTCAACAACGTCGAAGGCCCAGGCGACTTCACCAACACCCCTGCGGACTTCATCCTCCAGACTCACACTGCCCCCATACCCGAGGTCGGAAGCTCTCTGCTGATAGGTTGCGCTGGTCTTTCGTTTCTTCTTCGCCGCCGCAGGCACACTTGAACTGAACCTTAGATGCTGAACTCACTCATTCAGCGACTCGACGCCACTGGCTGCCCGCTCGGAACTTTCTCCGGGATGCTTTGATCGTATTCGCCACCATTGAGCGAATCAAGTAGTCGGAGAGCATGGGGCCGTTGTGGCAGAGAGTGCATTTGGCTTTTTGGAAGACCTGCATCCCATGCTGCTGGGCGGGTGTCATGGCGGATTTATCACCCCGCATGAAGCGGTCGAAAGGCGTGTCGGGCCTACCGGAACGATGTCCGCGAGTTCATGCGGTTCGCAGGCATTCACCAAGCAGAAGAATTTCGCCTGGTGAAGCGGTCGCACCTCATTGCGTGGCGCAAGCAGCTTGAGACACGGGCACTGCA
>Ga0154020_10004693_pt1 | contig 16247 bp, 10 predicted proteins | sample Klosneuvirus_201_FD_109709 | JGI IMG/M metagenome (GOLD analysis project Ga0154020, IMG submission 109709) | Active sludge microbial communities from wastewater, Klosterneuburg, Austria - Klosneuvirus_20160825_MG | ecosystem: Engineered > WWTP > Aerobic digester > Activated sludge | place...
ACAACCTGAATATGATGAAGATCTTTTTGGTAATACAAACCTTGGCAAAAGAACCATAAAGCCAAAAACCCCCAAAGTTCCCAAACCCAAAAAACAAAAAACTGCCACTCAGGATGACCTTGATTCGGTTTTCACTCCATGCAACCTCTTGTAAAAAAGTCATGTCAATTTCGTCCAAAGGCCAGCCTACAACAAGTTGGCCTTTGTTCTTGATTTGCCTCACGATTGCAAGAGGGAGGTCTTTCATAAAAATAGACAATTTTGATTTAAACATTCTTTTTGTTAAAAACTTACTAAAAAATCCCCCATTTTGATATTATTTCAAAATGAAATACAATGTATGATATGTAAGCAGATTGTCAATCTTAAAATATGGAGAAGTAATGATACAATGTAAATCTTTCACCAAAAAACTTTTTATTGTTCCAATGCTCTTTATTACTCTTTTTAGTATTTTCTCTAATGCACGGGCGATGTACGCTGAGCATCAAACTATTAATGGAATCCCATCTAATATTCATTCTTTGCAATTTTCAACACAAGGATCCCTTAACGCGCTATTTCTGGATGGAACACTTATAACTTTGACTCAAGAAGGCCAAAGATTAGTAAAAGATAAAACCATTAAAATAGAAAACGAATGTAATTTTAAGTTTTTAGCGATTTCAATCGACGGAAGAACGATTGCTTCAGTATCACGATCAATTGATAACATCGTCACAATATTGAGTTTTCAGAATGAGCACTGGACTGAAGTTCAAACACTTACAGGACATGAAAATGAAATTACATCAATTGCATTTTCTCCTTACGGGACTGCTTTTTTTTCGTCATCAGCTGAAAAAACTATCATATGGAATCTGCAAGATGGAAAATGGAATGAAACTCAAACTATAGAAACTGAATATCCTTACAGTTCTTACCACAAAGCATCATTCTCACCCGACAATACTTCTTTTGCAGCTGCATCAGAACCTAATAATGAGATTGAAATATGGACATTGCAAGAAAATGAGACTTGGATAAAGGTTCAAAACATAATCCTACCTTCTTTCGCACTTTCAATAGTTTTTTCACCAAATGGAAAGACTCTAGCCTTTGGGCTAACAAATAAAACAACAATGATATTCACTTTAGAGAATGACGAATGGAAGGAAATCCAGATTATTACTCATAATAAAATACCATCTTCTCCTGCAGCATTTTCACAAGATGGAACTACTTTAGCTATAGCTTCAGAAAAAACTATTTCACTATGGATCTTGCAAGAAAATGGTAAATGGGAAGAATCTCAAACGATCACTGATCACTCTTGGCCCATTCCCTATTTTAATAGGATCGTATTTTCGCCCGATAAATCGATATATGCCTTTTCAGTTCCATCCAAAATTCAAATTTGGCGGAAAACATTTAAGGGTGATTTAGATTTGCTTCATAATACTTCCAGAGCAAATAGTGTCCTTACGAGGAAACTCATAAAAAGCATGCCTGGAATGCCTGAAGATCCACTCCACAATGCCATGAAAAAAAATAACTACAGAAGAGCATAGTATTGCTGCTAAAAATTGATTAAATCTTTAACTCTTAAGCAAAAAGCCAGCCTTTAAAAATAGGCTGGCTTTTTGCTTCTCAATAACCAAGCCTTTCAAATCTTCTATCTTTACCCATATAACCTTTTTAGTAATTTTTATCGATAAAATTTGTTTTTGTAGACAAAAATATTTTTTATCGATAAAGTAATATTTATACCATGATTACTAATTTAGTTAATTATTTTTGAAAAATACGCGATTTAAACGAGGTAAAAAAATATGAACACACTTGATGGAAAAGAGCAGTCACTTGCCAATCAGTGTTATGAAAAGCTTCAAGAACATATCCTGAATGGCACATTTGCTCCTGGTCAAAAACTTAAAGTTGATGCGCTCAAGCAAGAGTTTGATATTGGTCATAGCCCAATTCGTGAAGCACTCTCTCGCCTTGTCTCTTCAGGACTGGTTGAATCCCGCGACAACAAAGGGTTTCGTGTTGCTCAAGTCTCTGAAGCCGATATTTATGACGTATACCAAACGTTTTTTCACATCGAATTACTTGCGCTTACCCAAGCAATACAACATGGAGATGATGCTTGGGAATCGCGCGTTGTTGCAGCACTTCATCATCTCGCTTTGATTGAAACAAAAAACGAACCCGTCGAGTATCACGTTTGGGCAGAAAGAAATTATGCATTCCACGTGGCCCTTATTTCTGGATGTAACTCGCCACTGCTCATGCAAATTCGAGCAGATGTCTATCTGCGTTTTGATCGGTACTGCAGAATTGCATTTCATACTGGGCGGCAAGACCTTGCTCTCAATCATGCAGAGCATAAAGAATTGGCAGAAACGGTTCTCAGTCGAGACCTTAAAAAAACTGAAAAGCTCATTCACTACCACATATTTGGCGCACAAGAAACTGTACTACATACCCTTAAAAAAAATAATTTTATTTAAAGGACTATCATGAAACAATCACACGAACTTTTAAAGCTGATGCACTTGATGCTTCCGCATAAACTTAAACTTTTTCTGGCGATCATCAGCTCAATTTTAAACAAACTTTGCGATATTGTTCCAGAAATTTTAATCGGTATATCAATCGACGTTGTTGTTAACCAGCAACATTCGCTTGTTGCCCGCTTTTGTGGAATTACCAATCCGCTTGAGCAACTTTACATTGTCGGCGCATTGACCGCATTGTTATGGATATTCGAATCTGTTTTTGAATATTTTTATCTGATTTTATGGCGTAGCCTTGCACAAGATGTTCAACACACATTACGCCTTTCGACCTACCAACATATACAAAAACTGGATATGGCCTATTTTGAGAACAAAACAATTGGAGGGCTGCTTTCAATTTTAAATGATGACATCAACCAACTTGAATTATTCTTGAGTGAAGGGCCAAATGCATTATTGCAGCTGGTTGTTAATGTTATTGTAATGGGTGGAATCTTTTTTTACATCTCTCCACACATTGCTTTTTTAACACTCATTCCTATTCCATTTGTTGTCTGGATTGCATACTATTTTCAGAACAAATTGGCGGTGTTGTATGAAGTTGTCCGCGAACGCGTTGCTGGACTTGGAAGCCATATCGCAAGTCGCTTGGTGGGTATTACAACCATTAAAAGTTACACCACCGAAGAATATGAACTTGCAGCACTTAATCGAGAAAGCCTTGCGTATAAAAGGGACAATCATCGAGCAGGTCGTGTCAACGCTGCATACATTCCACTTGTGCGCATGGGCATTTTGTTCGGCTTCATAGGGAGCTTAGTTGTGGGTGGAATGCTTACATTACAAGGGACTCTTGCTATCAGCATGTACAGTGCACTGGTCTTTTTAACACAACGCTTTTTGTGGCCTTTTACAACATTGACCACAATCACCGACATGTATGAACGAGCAATGGCATCGGTACGTCGCATATTTGGCATCCTTGAACAAGAACAAACTATTACCGACGGTGGAATGAACGACTTTAAGGTACGTAACCTCAAAGGTTCAATTCGTTTTGATCAAGTCTCATTTGGCTATAACCAAGATACTCAAATATTTAATGATCTTTCTTTAACCATTCCTGCACATCAAACGGTTGCATTTGTCGGATCAACTGGATCAGGGAAAAGTACCATCATTAAATTACTTTTAAGACTTTACGATAGCACCAATGGAAGCATTTTGCTTGATGACCTTGATATCAAAAGCGTGCCGCTTAAAAAAGTACGCCAAGCCATTGCGCTGGTAAGCCAAGAGGTATACTTGGTCAACGGAACCGTGCGAGAAAACATCGCCTATGGTACAACTGATGCATCACCTGATGCGATTATCAATGCAGCACAGATGGCGCAAGCCCACGAGTTTATTGTGGATCTTCCAAACGGTTATGATACCGCGATTGGAGAAAATGGTAAGAATTTGTCCGGTGGCCAGCGTCAACGACTTGCCATAGCACGAGCGATACTTAAAAATCCACCAATTTTTATTTTTGATGAAGCAACATCGGCATTAGACAATGAAACAGAAGCCGCAGTTCAACAATCAATTGCTTCGCTTTCAGGCAAGCACACCATGATTATTATTGCTCACAGACTTTCTACTGTACGTCATGCAGATATTATTTTTGTTATGGAAAACGGCACAATTGTTGAATCGGGCAACCATGAAGAGCTTCTTGCTCGCAATGGAGCGTATGCAACGTTGTGGAATATTCAAACCGGCGAACTTGTTTAATTTTTATCGATACTTAAGGAATAAAACCATGAACTTTACCATAAAAAAAATTGCTTTAACGTTACTCGTTATGATTCACATCGCAGCTTTTTCTTTTGAACAAGCTTTAATGATGAGTCAGACAAAACGGTATCATGTTTGCGCACCAATGGCACGCATATTGGTCCCTGACGTTTTTAGAATTTTGCCTGCAAATCGTTACTTTTTTCATTCTAATCTTTTTAGAGAATCGTTCATTCAAATTGGGCAAGCTCTTTATGGAGAACAAGTTACTGTTTGGACAGATACAGACTGCACGTCATATCTAGAAGGAAGCTTTGGCCAAATGGGCCAGCTGCTTTACAAAACAGTTGGTAGTAATTTTACTCGATTTGATAATTTGATCAGTGAAGAAAGCATTGCTCCTTTATTAGAAGGACTCACCCAAGCGTTTGTTCAAGAACCAGCTGCACATCTTTATAATTCAGATAAAAGCGTGCACGAAACAATACCTATGGGTTCGTCAGTTTACATTCGAGAAAGCTCTAACGCTGATTTTTTTGAATGTCTTGATTATAAAACTCAAAGCTTCACATTAATTCGCAAATCTGATGTTATTACTCAGCTAGAGCTTGCCGAGCTTAATAAGACTCAACTGAGCACACGCATTGTTGCACAAGCTAACAAACTTGTTGATCAACCATACCAATGGGGTGGGCGTTCTGCATTAAACGGCAGTGGATTTGACTGTGCAGGACTTGTAGAAGCGGCATACCGATCATGCAACCAAAAAATTACCTGCGGAGTTCAGGGACAATTTGATCTAAGTAGAGAAATAGAACCCCAAAACTTACAACCTGGCGACCTCATATTTTTCTATCAAAATAAATTCAATACTAGAAAAGTTGATCACGTAATTATGTATGCAGGCGCAATGGATAACCTCATCGAATCATGTCCGCTCGCTGGTGTTGTAAAAAAATCAAAGTTTACAGATCAATTTAAAGCAATGATTCCAGAATGTCGGAACGGTGATGCTTTCACGGTATGCGATGAGATATATCATATTTCGTTCAGGTCAATTTTAAAGTAGTACAAAAAATAAATTAGGATTTTTATGAATTACAGACATTATGCATGGTTTATTATTTTGCTGAGCACGCTAACGACTATCTCATGCAAGAAAAAAACAGTTAATGCATCACAGGAACCGTTGGTCATTGTAGGGTCTTCTGCTGCAGGAACCGCAGCAATCGAGACCCTTATTGCAGAAAAATATCCTGGAAAAGTGTTGTGGATTTCGGATCAACAAAAAAATGAATCCCCTTACTACACAGTTGACCTTCCCTCTGTTTTTGAAAATAAAAAAACCATAGAACAATTGAGCATTTTTGATATTAAATCGTTACCGTCAAATATCATACCTATTTTTGGTAAGCGCGTTATGAAGGTTAAGTCAAATCAACACACGTTGGTTTTAAACGATGGGCAATCTATCAAATTCAGCAAACTGCTCCTTGCCATTGGGATGCAATACAAACCACCAAGAAATTTTGCTCAGCAAAATAGTGAGGGAGTCTTTACCTTTGGTCGTTCTTACGACGTACAAGAGATTATGAATTACTTGGATAAAAGACCAGTAAAAAATGTTCTTGTAGTTGGATTTGGACTTATCGCAGCTGATGTTATCAATGGATTGGTCAAAGAACGAGAGCATCTTACAACGCACATTCTTCTTCGAGGAAACAAAATTTTAGAGCGCTACTGCGACGAACAAGGCTCGGAAATTGCTCGAAAAGACTTAGAAAACCATGGCGTTAAAATCCATACATCGGTAACAATTACATCAATTCTGAAAACATCAGATGGTCATGTCAAAGGAGTTCTTTTAAGTAATGGTTCAACACTTAATTGTGAAATGATTATTTTTGCTACCGGTCCGATTATACAAGAAGAACTTTTTAAAAATGCTGGCATAAGAATCGAAAACGGTGGCATCTGGACAGATGCAACCTTGCAAACAAACCAAAGTGATATTTTTGTTGCCGGTGATGGAGTTTTGATTCCCAACCTCACAACAGATTATTATCAACCAAGCTCTAAATGGATGGATGCCCGTGAACAAGGCAAGATTGCTGCAAAAAACATGTTGGGTAAGAACATATCGTACAAGGGATCATCATTTCCGCTCAGAATCAAATTTTTAGATACAAGTATTACAACCTGTGGCTTAGTTTCAGGAATTCCAGGCGATGCTGAGAAAATTTCATCTAAGGATGATACGAGTTACGCTGCAATATTTCACAAGCAAGGGGTGATCAAGGGATTTATTTTTATCAATATTAAGAATAAATTCCTACCATTTAAGCTAAAAAATATGATCGAAGCTAAAAAAACAATTCGTAAAAAAGATGCTGAATATTTAGTAGATGAAGCATCTTCACGAGGAGTAACATTTGGAAATGTCTTTGTTTTTATTAAAGAAGTAATAAAACGAATCGTTCAGTAATGCGATAACCAAGGGAAACTTGGAAAACATTCTATGAATGAGAAAGGGCCTCGAAAAAATCGAGGCCCTTTCTCATTCATAACCGTAGCCCAATCATTTATAAGCCGATTTGACAACATTTCAATCAAGTTATAAAATAATTATTAATTGAATAATATAAATTACTGACGAGCATACATAACATGCTGAGTTCTCGATCAAAAAATAGAGGATCTATAGCCATGAATTCTAAAATCAAAAAATTTTTTTTAGTCTTACTGACTATGACTAGCATTACAGCATTTTCGTTTGAAAAAGCTGTAATGATGCACAAAGAATCATTGTGCTATGTAACGGAACCAAAAGTTTCTATTTTTATCGCTAATTTATACCTAACTCCTGGCTACATAACACCACGCCCTCTCGCTGCAGATTTGTATTATGATGCAGAAATTTATAATCAAAAGATTGGTCGAGTTCCCCACTATCAAATTGGACAGTATTTGTATGGGGAAGCTGTAACTGTCAAGCAATTTCCTGACAGTCTATATTCTATTGAAAGTGATTTTGGATTGAAAGGCACAATAGTTCCTGAATCAAGAAATTTTTTGAGTCAGGTTTACGCTTACGATCATCTTCTATTGCACAACAACTTAGAAACAGCACTTGTTTGCCAACCAACGGCAAAAACATACAATGCTGATGGCAGTGAGTTTTTAACAATACCAATGGCATCACCACTCTACATAAGAGAAAAAGACGAAGAGTTTTTTGAATTTTTCGATCATAAATCTAAGCAGTTTAAATTAATTCGCAAGTCAGATGTCTTTACCAAAAAAACAATTGAAAACTTTGCTTTGGACGAAGCACTACTTCGAGAAAAAATTGTTGAGCAAGCACACAAACTACTTGATCAACCCTATCAATGGGGTGGACAATCTGCCCTTGAAGGAAGCGGGTTTGACTGCTCAGGACTCGTAAAGAGTGCTTATCAATCATGTGGAAAAGATATCAAACGATGCGTTACACAACAACTTGAAGCAAGTCGTGAAATTAATCCAATGCAGTTACAAGCTGGTGATCTTATATTTTTGTACACACAAGGTCCAAGACGAAAAAATGCTGCTCACGTGATACTCTATGTCGGAAATAATGAAATTATAGAAGCTTGCCCAACTGAGAAGAAAGTCAAAAAAACGACTCTACCACTTCAAGGTTTCACGAACGGCAGTCCCCTCCAAGTTGGCACTATGATTTATTTGATTTCTTTCCGTTCGATTTTGAACTAAATAATTTGTTTTTCAAATTATCGAGTTCGCGTTAAATAGTCATTACATGTAAAAAGGGCTTAAAGAAAATCGAAGCCCTTTTTACTATACAAAAGAATATTACCTAAAATGTATAACGCAATCCTGCGTTAAGGCCATACGCTATTTTTGCTCCTAAGCTTTCATACACAACTTTGCCTTCACGGCCAGGTGTCGTATCTAATCGGCGTGTATTACGATTTGGTTGTCCTTTAAGATCTTTGTACAATTGTCCAGGAAAGAAAAGTGCATCAAGCGTGTACAAGCGCAAGTTTTCAAGTACGTAATATTCTGCTATCAAGTTAACTTCTGTACCCATATAGCTACTCGCACGCTTTGTACTTTCCCAACCAGTAAAGCCAAGATCTGCTCTTGCTTGAGTCAAAGCAAAATTTTGAATTGTATCAAACACCACATTGCCCGTATTGATATTTGGATTTCCATTTGGATCCCATTTATTTACTCGTCCAGGAGTCCAGAAAGCAAGTACGTTTGGATTGATCGTCATTTTATCTTTTTTCTTAAGTGGATACCAATAAAGAGCTCCTCCTACATATGCCAAGTTACTCATATCTTGAAAGTGGTTAAAGGCATATAATTTATTGTTAGAGATATTCATTGGTCGAGGGCCAACTCGAGCATATAGAAGTGCCAAACTGCGTACCTCATGTCCAATGTAGTTGTAATCGCGCTGCGTCATAAACCCTTTAAAATTACGAGAGCGTTCTTCGTTATAAGGGTAAGCATCACCGCTAATATATGTCCCTGCACATGCAAGTTTGAGCGGAAGCTTTTCAAAGGTATAAGAAATATCACCCATAAACATAAACCCAGCGTAATCAAGTTTAAATGGTTTACGGAAACGCTCGTTGCCTTTAAAATTTGCATTAACAACATTTTGGGGGGTGGTAAGATCAACAAATTGTGCAACTGTTCCACCAGCTGGGAGTGTAACAACATTAAATGGATTAAGAAGACCAACTTCTTTATCACTGACACGTAACGTTACAGGGGCTCCACCAACATTTGCCGTTTGTAACTGCTCACCATTTCTATCAGCAGCTCGATTTATAGAAAGATTAGAGACTTCCAAGAGTTGATAATTAACCTGTGGAAATGGTCCAACCGCTGGAGTTTTCACTTGCCCTGTTGCTTGTACCGGAGCATTTTGAGCTCCAACAGAAATAACTAAGTTTCTATTTTCAGCTGTATTAGGAAGTCCACGTGCTCCCAAAAATGCTGCAGCTTGGGCAGGATCACCATAATAAATATGGCTATTAACTTCTTGAACATTACCTGTTACTTTGTCGCGCTTGAGCTGCACAACATTGCGATCAATGCCAAACACCTTTTGGTCACCAAACTGTCCTGCAGCTTCAATGTTTATATGAAAGCCTTTCCAGTTGAGCTCGACCATTGCACCATAGGTACCAAGGTCTGAGCGAGCATCGGCTTTGACTTCAATGGATTGCTCAGGAGCACGTGTGTACATGATATACGGTTCAAGCAACATATCCCAGTGGCTACCTTTATGCTTGTAATCAAGCTTGAATGCCCACGTCTCCACATCTTTACATGAACCACGTTCAGGACGTGGTTTATCAAGTCTCTGAATACGTGAAGGTGAACGAGTATCGCCCAAGAATATGGTCAGTCCTTGCCACTTAGTGTAATAAAAAGTTGCTGTTAAATTTTTAATAATTTCACCGCTCAACAAAAGTCCTACTGGTGATTGCTCAAGGTTTTCTGCATTACCATCAAGTTCCCAGCCCATATGGGGTACGCCACCATCGACATAATAGCCAAGCGCTACACCACGACCAATCCAGTATGGAAAATAACCAATTTGAAGCGATGTTGGATGTTTATGAAATGGACTCAAAAATGCATCAAAATTTACTTTAAAAAATGCATCTTCTGCAAAAACAAGGGGAACAAGTTGTCGATGCGTATGATCACCAATGTGCGCACCATCAAGATCGCGAATTTGCAAATCTGCAGCTTCTAGCGCCGAATAACGAGACTCATTTCGCCACATACTGTAATTAGTAAATTTCAACATTGCCTCTGTTGCTGGCTTACCGTGGCGACGAGCTCCTTGCCGGACTCCGAGCAATAAACTTGCTTTATGTCTCCAAGCATTAATAACGTCAGAGAAATCGCTTCGTAACGTCTGCGTTCTACCTGCATAAAAATATTCTTCTCGAACGCGACCACCAATCAACATTTGCAAATCTTTTGTAGAGAAAAAAAGTGCCGCAGGAACAATATCTTCTTTCGTTAATTTTTTTTCCGCCTCTATGATCGGGGCATCTGGAAAAATAATATTTTGCCATGCTGAGCTCACTAATAAGCAAGCAAGTAAAATCTTTTGGGTACGAAACTTCATGCTCATAAACTATCTCCTTATTCAGTCATCTTATTCTTATTTTTATGCTTTGATGCTGATGCTCAACGCATAAGCGTTTGGGACCATACCATGCTACCAAAATCAAATGGAAGCTTTTGTTTACTTTTGCATAGCATTGGGCAAAATCACTGCCTTTTCTAAGCGAATACACACATTACAGTAAGCAAAATCTTTATTTATTTATTTTGCTTGAAAAGTTACTGTTGTTTGCATTGGCAAAGTAGGCTGCATAACAACCGGTACCGCTGGTTGCGGCGGTGGTTGAACTGCAATTGGCTGTGATTGAGGCTGAGCTTGTGGTTGTTGCTGCGGATGAGACAGTAATTGAGATTGCTGTGGTTGTGTCTGTGTTTGCTGATTTACAGAAATCGCTTGTACGGGAACGGACTGTGTTATTTGCTGCGGTGAAGAAGGTTGTGTAGTTGGCTGCATTGGAGCGCTTGCCGCGGGCTGCATTAAAGCTGGTCCAACAAGACTAACAGTTGTAGCCGGTACAGCAGGTTGAACCACTGAAACCGCAGTTGGTGCAATTGGTTGTGCAGGAGCAGCTTGTGGCGATGCTGCAGGCACAGCAGTGTCTCGTCCTGATGTTAAAAAATAAGGTATAGTTTTATATCCATCTTTCTTACGACGGTCTTGATAGAAAAGTGTAATCTTCCACTGCTCAATTTGAGCAGCTGCGTCTATGATAGCAAACGTATCATTATAAAACTTGAAACCTCTTTCAACGGCTAAAGTTGGAGCAGAAAGCAATGTCCAGGTGATAATACCCATCTCAGGTACAAGCGTACGCAACCCTTCTGATGGCTGATACGTCTCACGTTTTTTTTCTACGCGCAAAATTGCTTTCACATTAATTTCTGGAACTCCAGCTTCTTGAGCCGGTAAAGAGTTACCTTGCCAGGATAAAACTGAAACAGGATCTTTTGATGGTGTCATTAAAAATTTTGCAAAATGCTTATCAGGCAATTTTAAGCGTGTAATGCGTGAAAAGCGAATAAATGCATTGTTATCTTGTGCAGGTGCAGCAATGTATATAATTGTAGGGAGTGAGTCAAAAAATTTTGTTACTTCTGGCTCAAGAGGTGTCGCATCTTTGGTTAAACCAGCAGCACGAATTTTGAGCTCTGTTTTAAGTGTATGCTCTTGCCAGTATCCATCAGATTCATGACTTCCTTTAGTGTACAGAACACGATCAGGATTTTGTTGCATAAGACGCAAGACTAAGCCTTCTATTTCCATACTGAATGGTGAACGACTTGGAACGTTACCGAGAAATATAATGTAACAATCAGGTGGAATAATTTTTAGATCATCACCAATTACCCCTAACTCTTTTAATTTTGTTATATCACGCACAAGCGAATGAAATGCCGCTTGCATATCACCAAAAATAATAAATTTTGATTGTGGCGTTGCAGTTATTTTGACAATATTTGAATTTTTAAATCCTTTTTGTTCTCGAATTTTATTAACATCATCAAGGACCGTTTTAAAAAAAGAAGCGGTAAATATAGGAGGTTTTTTGAGATACATTTTTTCTAAAAGTCCACCCAATTTATCTTTAACCGTGTTAATAATCGATGGAGCAAATTGCTTATAATAATTTGTAAAGTCTGGTTTAACCGCATTTTCAGATTCAAGAGGAGTAAGTTCATTAACTGATAAAGCATAACGTTGCACATCGGCAAGCGTTATAAAGCCTTTGGTATAAAATGGCTTGGGTGAAATAAAAAGACCTATGGCAAGCAAAATGGATAAACTGACAAAAGTAATACCAGAAATTTTTAAAGTTGAGACAAGCAATCTTAAAGATCCCAAGTGCTTCTTATTAGTCTTCATCTTTCCCTTTTTCTTGTTAAGACTTATTTCAAAAGTATATAACTAACAGGCCCTAAAAGCAGTAACATCATCATAATAAAAACAATATTATTAAGAGTCTCAAGAAACTGCCTTACATTATCCATATCAACTTTTTTATCGTGTGCACTTGCTTCGCTCATCGAAACATAGTAACGGGTCATAAGCAACTGAGTCATGAAACATAAAAATGCAATAATCAGAAGCACAAGATATACCTCATCAGTTGTTGTAAAGTAACCAACTTTTGGCATCATCGATTCAATAACAAAACGATATCCTAAAAGTGCTGTTACACCAGCAATAGCTAAATTAAGCCGCCCAACAGAGTTGGTGATACCCATTAAAAATGAGCATAGCGATAAAAATAATGCTGCAAGAATTGGTAAGAAAATAATAAGAATTTTTCGAAAACCTGCCTTAACAAAATTGATCATAAAAAGAGCTTTTGGAGCCGAAGTCACCGTACTCTTATCAGCTTGATCTATAACTAAGTGTGAGTATCCAAAATTTACATTTGTGTCATAAATTTTCCAGCTTGATACAAAAAGATCTTTAGCTATATCAAAAGAGCTTCGATCAACTAAGAAGGCCATTTCATCAGGTGTTACAAAATCATTGGAAAGAATGATCGAGAGACGATGATCATCAAACGGAAATCGATAATGACGCAAATCAGTTCTGACCTCGAACAAAACATTATATTTTGCAAACAATCGATTGTCTTTGATTTTTATATCTGGTGCTGATTTATATAAAATCTTTCCATTATCGATTGAAAACTGCTCAATTGTTTTGAGCATAAGCTCATCATGATTAAAATCGAACCAAATAATTGAATCAATGATAAAACTATTTTTGATTTCATCAAATAAGGGTATGTTTTTAATAAAGAGTCCAGTCCGTACACGCACTGTCGAAAGTCGTGCTTCACGAACTTTTTCCATTTTCACGCGTAAATCTGGAATTGGATCTGCAGTTCCAAAGCGTGTTGCAACATACTGAATAAGTATACAGAAATATAACATCAGCGTGCTTACCACAACAACTTTAATACGTACATTCCCAATATCAAAAATTTTTTTAAGCATTCCAATAGCTGCCATATTATTCGTCCATTTTTATGTCACTAGCCTGAATAAAGTCTTTACCTTCTCCTTCATTAATCCATACCTGATCTGAAAGCGTTCTAATTGCAGGATTAAATGATAATTTTAAACCGTACAAATCAAAGTCTTTAAAATCTTCTAAAGTCGAAATAATTTTTTCTGTTGTTATTGGGGGCTGAGCCATATTAAGAACCTTAAGAAAGATAAGTGCATTAATGTATCCTTCAAAGTAAAAGGGGCTTATCGCTTGATTAGGAAGATATTTTTGCATAGCTGTACGAAATTGTTGTACAAGAGGAAGATTACTGCGCAATGGATCAGGAACCACTGATGAAGTAATCATATTTGCACCCCGAAGCTTATTTAAAATTTTTTGAATAACAACCAACTCTGAAAATCCTAAAAATACCGATTTGTACAAACCTTTATTAATTGCTAAACGAATAAATGTTGATGCAGGACGAGGAGTTGCTATGCAAAAGACAACATTAGGCGATTTTTTTGCAATACGATCAACCGCATCAGAAACATTTACAGAACCATCTGGATACGCAGCTAGTTCAACCGGTTTAATATCAAATCGCTTAAGTACCTCAATAACCTTTTTACGGCACTCATTACCCCAATCGCTTTCTTCATAAAAAATAGCAATTTTTTTTCGACGTAAGCGATAAATAGCATATGCTGTCAGAGCCTCAATTTCCTTTTCATACGGAGGTCGAAAAAAAACAAGGTTTCTATAGCCAGCTTTTCGTATAGTATCAACTCCGGCTATAGGAAAGAGAGCAAGCAATTGACTACGCAACATTGATGAAAGAGCGGTAAATAAATTTTCATCTCCTAATAGACTCAAAAAAACCGGTGAATTGCTTTGAAGCTGATTGATATTATTACGAGCATACAAAGCATCTGATTTATCATCACCAGAAAAAGTCTGTACAAAATAATTACTCGATGGATAGTCGGTGTTTATGTGGTTAAAAACCAGCATCATTCCTTCATTAATATGCGTTCCAATGATGTCATTTTTTCCACTCAAAGAAGTAGAAATGCTAATTGATACTTCGGTTTTAGTTCCAACCACTTTTGAAGGAATCTGCTGCGGTTGAAATTGAGGAAATGGATTTTTTGGTTCAAGTGTAAATGCTTGAACCAATTTTTCAGCAGTTTTTGTTACTTTTTTCAACGCTTTTGTAGCTTTTTCAACCTGCTCTGTAATTTTTGTCGCAGCTTTTTGTGAAGCTCTTGCAGCATCATCTTGCAATGCTGATGTCTGCTGTTGTTGCACAGCTGGTGGTGGAGACAATACATCTGATTGTCCAGAAGCAATTAATTCTTGAGATGTGAATGCCTGCGTTTTTGATACAGTTTGCGGAGCTTGCATTGGCATAGGGGCAAGCGGCTTCTGTAGAGCCTGAGGTTCTACTGCTGGAATTGAAGAAACAACTGCACCTTGAACCGTAGGTTGAGTTTGTCCATTTACCGCTGTATCTCTTGTAGATTGAACAGAGGTAAATAGAGGGCTGAAATTTAGAAAGCTTAATGATGTTATAAATAATAGTTTTACAAATATAAGCATTGAGCAGATCCTCATACAAAAATCGGGCAGAAAGTTCTGCCCGATTTTTGCCATAGTTATTTCAATTCGTTTTTATGCATCAACGTTTGCATAATCCAGCAAGCCAGTAACAACTTCAAGCGATGCACCCGGCATAATTTGGATATCCAGGTCGAACGCCGAAGATCCGTTACCAAACGCAAATCCTTGAGATGCACTCACTGCACCGACATTATACAAGAAGTTGTTATGATCAATACACAATACACCACGTGTCAATCGCATACCGGTTAATGATGATACAACCGAACAACCATCAAAGAAGATTTTTGATGTAGCATTTTGCAATGCAATCAAATCTCTATTTGCACTGGCTGGAGCATAGTTGAATATCACACCTTTATCCAAGACAAGGGTAGCATTCCCATTGACCATCGAATAACCGGTTGAAGTGTACACAAATGAAGTAGTTCCAGTTATTATGTTGTCTTCTTTAAAGCGCATCGATCCAACTGAGAATGTATAATCACTGGATAGATGCAACGTACTACTCTTAAATATCAAGAATGCATTTGGACCAACGCAACTCAGGTTGTTGTTGCGAAGATTCTCAAGAGCAAGCTCCTGTATAGTCAAGTGACCTGGTTGGAGAAGGCGAATAGTCTTGTCTGCAAAGTTTAATACATTACCATCACCATAGAGCAGCGTCTCGCCCATAAAGGTCCATGTCTTCGTTAAGTCATGACACTCACTCAATTCAACTTTAGTACAATTACCAAAGATGATTTCAGATGAAGGACTTTGAAGATTAATTGCTCTGTCATCAAAGTCACGCAATATAACATTTTCAAGCGTAACCTTTACGCCAGGTTGGACCCTAAACAGGTCTGTTTGCTTGCGAGCAAATTCAATTGAATGACCAGATCCATTAATCGTTGTATCAACTGTAACTATGATGTGATGAGTTGATGATATGAAGATATCAAAGTTCAAAGTATATGTTGGAGCTATATCGATAATGATATCTCCTGGACCATGATCAATTGTATCAAGTTGAGCATCAAGCCAAACAATCGCGTTACTGTTGTTCTTCGCTAAGAATAGAAGCGTATTGCTGTTATTTTTGCAGCAGAATAAGAGTGCATTACTGTTGTTCTTATTCAGATACAACAACGTATTACTATTGTTCTTGTCTCCTGCAATAATTGCATTACTGTTATTCTTGCAGCAGAACAAGAGTGCATTACTGTTGTTCTTAT